>JADMIO011070252.1_pt1 | contig 102208 bp, 80 predicted proteins | sample 8958161 | NCBI WGS metagenome assembly JADMIO01 (sample SAMN16585339, study PRJNA669376) | soil metagenome | isolation source: Crop rotation soil | place: USA: Cullars Rotation, Alabama | collected 2011 | reverse complement strand
CGCGACAACTTGTCCACGTGGAATTCTAAGCTTAGGATCCCAATGTGCTGGAAAGATGCTTCGGTTAACTGGTGAACTTCCTTGTTTTGTTTAAAAACCAGTTCAACATCCAGTAAATTTAATGGCTGAATGGCGCTGGGTTTTATTTTTGAAGATGAAGATTTTCCAACCGCGGCTACTACACTGACTAAACCGTTATGCTGCGTGTACATTTTTAGAATGTACTTTTTGTCGCCGTACTTGGTCGCCTGAATTACAATTGCCTTATCTGAAATCCGCATTAATTGATGACGAGAATTTTTGTTACCGTTTTTTCCTCGGCCGTACTATTCGTAGCATAAACCAGGTACACACCCGACGAAACCCTGTTACCGGAAAATGTGGTAACGTTCCATTCGATCTGGCCACCCTCTGATTTTGTCTCCCATACAACGTTACCGCTTTCATCGGTTATTTTCACAATTGAATTATCTACCAGGCCTCTCACCAAAACGGTCCCCGAATAATTTGGTTTTACCGGGTTGGGATACGCAAAAACGTTGTTATACTTTTCGTCTCCTTCAATGACAATACTCCTGAATGACTGGAGGCCGAGCTCTGTGCCAAAATAAACATCGCCGGTTTTTTCGTAGTAGTTAATATCAATGATCGAGTTGGAATATAGCGGGCTGTTTTCCGCTGTAAAATGATAGAGTTGTGTCAGTCCATCAGGGCTAAAACAATATACGCCGCCAGTTTCTGTCCCGATCCATTTATTGTTAGCACCGTCAACCACAATGGATGTAACAATCTCCTTACCTAACAATAATTCGACATTCCCATCCTGTACGATTTTTATCGGCTGAGCATCAAAATTTGAACCTCCGAAAATACTGGTTGGATTGTAAAAAACAACGATGCCTGCAGCGGTCCCAACCCAGATTTTTCCGTCTTTGTCTTCCGCAATTGAATACACAGAACTGGATTGCAGGTTACCATAACCAACATCCTTGGTGAGTATTTTATAGTTGCCATTCTCGACAGGTGTGCTGAAATTACTGTGTTTAAAAACCGTTAATCCTCCCTCGCGCTCATGTACAGCCCATACGTAGTTATTTTTATCCACCATTATTCTGCGCGTAAACCTGCCCGCTCCCATCTCGAAGCTCATGAAGGTTCCGTTTTTCTTTCGCACATTGATGTACCTGGAAACATCACTCACCGCAAACCACAAATTTCCATCAGCATCCATGTCCATTCCGGTTGGCCTGATGTCCCCGGGTCCCGTCTCCCTCATAGACGGGGTATTTGACATGTTTCTTATCGCTACCAGTTTATTGTTTTTATATTCCAGTAGTCCTGTTTTCCACGAACTGGCCCAAAACCTTGTGGAATCGAGCCGATCGAAATAAACATAATTGATATCCAGGATACGGTTATTTTGATCGTCGTTGTATTTAAGATACGACCATTGATCGTTGCGATAAACGTTTATGCCCTCGGCTGTATAGATACTCCCTCCACCGGCATCAGGATGTGAGGGTGATACCGCTATTTTTCCATTAAATACGTCTATGTTGCTCACCATCGCCCGATTGACCCCGTCTCTGGTAACCTTCCTCTGTGAATCAAGACCATAATAGGCATAGGTCTGATACAACCCGTTCAGGAGATCCGCGCACCAATAGGAAACATTGCCGATATGGTCTATCCCAAAATATGCATCCACTATTGCGATATCAGGAATGCCGTTAAAACTAGTGATATAGTTTACAATGGCGCCGGTATTTATATTCAGAACTTTTAATCCAAAGTTATCTATGTAAGAATAATTTTCGCCGAGGGTCATGCCGAGTTTGTAAACATTGTCTCCACCCGCAATTGCTGATAATCTGCTCCAGGTATTGTTTTTAAGAACATAGAGTGTGTCGGTGAGTTTAATAGCTATGTCAAGTTTGCTCGGCGCATACGCAGTCAAAATTTTTCCGTCTACCTGTACGACGCCGCAATACGGGCCTGTTGGCAAGCTCGCCACTTTTTGCCAGTTATTAAAATTAGCCAGAACTTTTGTTTTATGATTCGACTTATAAATGCCTTGTGGTGTAGCGGCAAAAATAAGAGAATCATTTAATGCGACCTGGTATACTTCAAGGTTCGAGCCTCCAGGCCCGATAATAAATGTTTCTTTTACTTCCTGTTTTTCCATATCAAACAAAACTATACCAAAGCCGCAGGCCAGGTACGCATACTGTTTGTCGAACGTAACTTCATTGATGGTTTTTTTTCCGGTAAAGATCTTTAGTTTAAAGTCCGGGTAGTTGGTAATATTATCCTTTGTGTCAATAATGTCGATATTACAGTTCTCAAAAATCACCATTAATTTGTTGTTGTAAGGATTGGCTCTTACCAGTTTAACGCCAACATCGTGCAGTCCGTTGATCTTTGTGACAGATTCCGGACTGAGTTCTGACTGTTCAAATCTCACAAGGCCAACTGTATTGGCCGCATAGATCTTCGAACCAAGTTTGGTGACTGAGTTACACCTGTTTAAACTAACATGGTCCTGCCAGGCACGTGGGCCAATTTGAGAGAAAAAAGAAAAACATGCCGTACAGAAAAGAAATAAGAGTGCCCTGGCCATCAAATTAACGAGTTTACATTTGTTTTACTAACGTTAAAATTACGACAATATTATATTATTCTACTAAAATATGGTGGTATATTTGCGCTAGAAATGGCTCCGCAGTTCAACGGCGGAGTTTGCTCAATGGCTCCGTAGTTCAATGGATAGAATGACAGATTCCGGTTCTGTTGGTTGGAGGTTCGAGTCCTCTCGGGGTCACACTGAAGTAGAAAAAGCCTTTCCGTCAAGCGAATCAGCGTGATTGGGGAGGCTTTTTCACTTCAATGTGAACATGAAGCGAACGACGAAGGAGTTCTGCTTCGACTTGGTAGTCTTCTAATTACTAACGAATGCGCTATCTGTAAAATACGCCCTTTACAATTTGGCACTGCATTCGATTTAATCTCGTTCGCCTTTGTCAATTATATTTTTAACATTGGCTAACAATTTCAGTTCCTCCAACTCCTGGTTCGAGAATTGATCAGCTGGGTTCACACTGAAGCGAACGACGAAGGAGTTCTGCTTCAAAAACGGATATTCCCTAAATAGCGGCTATTTCGCATGATAGTCCATTTTTTAACACTGCCTGCGACCTCGGTTTAACAAGCAATTGACTCGATCAGTTGGTCACCAAACCGAGCGCGTGCGAAAAGGGAGAGCGGTAGTCCAAGCTCCGTTTTCTTGAATGAATACATCAGAATCTATTCTGCTGCCTTGACGACTGGCCTGTTGGCAAAAGTGAGTTTTTTTCTCAGAAAATTTGTGATCCGGCTGCTTGATTTTATCGCGGGTAATTCAAGATAGTAGTGTAAGAAGAAACAACAGGCAACCAATATCGCTCCAAGGCCACTGACAACAAGCCAATAGGAAACAGTTGAAAGTCCTGCCGACTGCTCCCGTTCAATAAAAAAATGAAAAAGTGCGTACAGGAACAAGCCGTGTAACAAATAAATACCATATGACAGTTGTCCAAGGCCTCGCGACAGCTGATGTGTTAATATCCCGAACAAATCATTGCCGCCGGCAATCCCGATAAAGCCCAGCGATAACAATATTAGCGGCACTGTTTTGTACGGTGTGTCAAAAAAGATAACAGCAACAGAAACAATGCTCACAATGAGTATTGATGAAAACTTGTGGGCCGCCAACCTGCAAAATCTTTCGTGCCTGGCCGCAAAAGCGGCTACAATACCGCCCGAAAAAGCAGGCAGGATATACCAGAACCAATAAGTAAGATCAAGGAGCAAATACGCGATACCGATGGTGATTAACAAGGCGAGAACTGAAGGTTTTGACCTGAAAAATAATAAGCCGATCGTTGGCAAGGCAAGGTAAAACAACCATTCGTATTTGAGGGACCAAAGTACGCTCAACATAAATGAACGTGTGTCTTCAACAGCATTTATATTTGGTTGCGCGAAAACCGAAAACAAAAACCAGTGACCGATTTCTTCAGCCAGTTGTCGGCCGGTTTCATTCAACTTAAAGTGGGAAACAATCCCCACAAAAAGCAAGGATATGATAAACGCGACAATGTAAAGCGGGTAAAGTCTTAAAATGCGTGACACAAAAAACTTCAGCCAGTCGATCTTTTTCTTATAGTTGTCAATAAGTTTGGTAAAAAACAAAAAAGAGGTCACCATAAAAAAAAGGCACACACTCGTCAGTCCAAAATGCAGGTATAAGTTGGACGGTGGCAACTCCCAGACATAAGTTTTAAGAGAAAAAAAATAGATGCAGGCGTGGTGCAAAAAAACAAAAAAAGCAAGATAACCTCTTAAGCCGTCTATTGACAAAAATCTCACCGGGGCGGTTTGTTTTCTAAAAATCTTCGTTAAAGCATAAAGTGTGATAAATGCGATCAGCAGGGAGAAAAAAACTGGTAAAACGCTCACCGGGCTCATCATCATTATTCAAATATATGTAAATGTGACTGTTCCTGAGGTAAAAATATAAGAGAATTAAAGTCTTCGGAAAAGATTTTTAATATAGTCCATCGTTGCGATCTGCTGATAGTTATCTCCAAACGCATGATTCCACATAAATGGTAAATTGTACGATACAGTTGCCATTTTTGTTAATGTATCTTCATCCCAGTTTTTACTCAAATTTTGAGGCAGGTCGATCTTATGTTTTTTGACCATGGCTTTAAATTCTTTGACTCCCTGCGGGTAAATATCCTCCAGGTGCTGAAAAATAACGCAGTTTGCAAAACAATGACGCGTACCGAGTATTTTAGATAACCCGTAACTAATCGCATGGCAAACGCCGACCTCACTATACGTGAGACTCAAGCCGCCCATTAGAGATGCCACCATTAATTTGTCGTTATTTTCAGGGGTCTGACCTGCACCATCACCCAGGTACACTTCTCTGCATAAATGCAGTGCCTGATCACCGTAAGCCAGGCTAAAAGCATTATTGCGAATACCGCTATGCGATTCAATGCAGTGAATATAGGTATCCATCCCAGTGTAAAACCACCAATCCCCTGGTACCGATTCAATTAGTTCCGGATCTAAAATAACCTGGTTAAAGACAGTCCAGTCACATTTTAAGCCCAGCTTTTTTACCGGGCCTGTCAATACCGCAGTCATTGATACTTCAGCCCCAGTGCCACTAATTGTAGGTACTCCGAGGTGATATATCCCGGGTTTTTTCACGAGATTCAGGCCCTGGTATAAAGTAGAAGATCCCTCGTTTGTGAGCATCAGGGAAAGCGCTTTTGCGATATCCATAATGCTTCCGCCCCCAATCCCAATCACACCGCTTGCCAATCCTTTTTTTGCAAGAATATCATCGCGCAGTCCGTCTACCTGCTCAGTTGTCGGTTCGTAAGCATCAACGTTTACAAAATAAATGAGGTCCCCGGGTTTATCCTGAAGTTTTTTACAGAGCGGTTTATCTTTAAAATAATTGTCAACTATATACACAAAGTACTTGTTATTCTCTTTTCTGATCGGCTCAATGGTATCAGACAGTTGGGAAAATGAACCTCTTCCATATGTGACCCTGTCGATATTCTTAAAGTTTTTGTGAGTCATTTATTGTTGTTTTCTTTAACGCGGGTTTGTTCTTTTTACATGCATTGATAAAAGCATTTTTGCATTTTAAACGAGGCTATGCAGAAATACGCTGTATGCCATTGAATCATGCCGATAATCAGCTATCTGCCTGTGTATAACTCTTCGGCTTTTTTCCAGTTGACGATATTCCACCAATTGGCGATATAGTCGACACGCTTGTTTTGATATTTAAGATAATAAGCATGTTCCCAAACATCTAAAGCCAGCACGATTGATCCCTGGTCTGATGCGACTTTCATCAATGGATTGTCCTGGTTGGAAGTACTTGTGATTTTCAGTTTTTGGTCCTGTACAATAAGCCAGCACCAACCGCTGCCAAAAATCTTAACTGCGCTTTCTGAAAAATCTTTCCTGAAATTTTCGAATGAGCCAAAGTCCTTTTTAATGGCGTCGGCTAGTTTTCCCGAAGGAAGGTTAACTTCGTTTTTCGGATTTGGTTTCAAAAGTTCCCAAAATAAGCAATGATTGTAGTACCCGCCAAGATTGTTCCTAATCACCATACTCGTCCCCTGGTCAACACTTTTACATTTTGTTTGATCGTCGACCTGGTAGTCGATGTTGGTAGACGGCGTGTTATTTAATTTATCTATGTAAGCCTGGTGATGTTTGGTATGATGAATCTCCATGGTTTGCCTGTCGATAAAAGGTTCCAGGGCATTGTAATCATAAAGCAACGGAGGAAGTTTGAATGCGGGCGACCCGGAGAGGTAATTTGCGGCCTGCTCAATCTCTGTTAGCTTCCCTTTAGCGGCGAAGGTCGCCACAACACCGGTTAGTCCCAGTAATGCCCCTTTTTTTAAAAAATTTCTCCTGTTATCCATTTCAGAATTGAATTAAAATTTGATTTTTTTCCACTGCAACTCCTTTAATGGCAGTAATTTTTTTAATAATGCCGTCGGTTGGTGACTTTAAAATGTTTTCCATTTTCATGGCTTCCAGAACGAGGAGAGCATCTCCCTTTTTTACGTTATCCCCTTCCTTTACAAGAATGTTTAATACCATGCCCGGCATTGGCGCTTTAATATCGTTTAATTTTTTTGAAGTCAACTTATCGAGCCCCAGGCTATGCAGGAGTTCGTCGTATTTGTCCTTTAATTGCAAATTGAATTTGACTGAGTTCACCTTCAGTACAATTGTTTTTTCATCGGGGTTTAATTTCACAACGTCAATATTATATGACTTGTTGTCAAACAATAAATGGTATTGAAAGTCGTTTATTCGCAGGAGATCTCCTTTCACAGCCTTATCATTAAACATTCCTTCAAATAATGTGCCCGATAGCTTTAAGTCGGTCTTTACTGTTTTATCGCCGTTTATTGTAATAGAATACATACTGCAAATTTAAAATATTAAAACAAAAAACCCCCTTCTGGTCAGAAGAGGGCTTAAAATAGATTGTTCAGGGTTTATTTGCTTTTGGTAAACTCGCCCATTTTATTGTCATAGTTAATAAAGTATCCGCCTTTAGGGAGGTTACTGATGTCAACCTTATTACCAAATCCTTTTTTCACTACATTACCATACTGGTCGTAGATCTCGTACATAGTGTCAGCAGCTTTATCAGCCTTACCCTTCACAAAAAAGTTAAGTTCTTTTGTCGCTTTTAACGGTGCGAATTCCACTTCAGGAACATCACTTGTGAAATCAACAGGTTTGCTTAAACGAGGTTGCCCACTATAATCTGTCTGGCGTACACGAAGTTGATTTTTACCGCTATGTGGCGCTACTTTAAATGAATACTCGCTGTTTGCAGGAGTTCCACTACCATCAACCTCACCAACCTTTACCCACTTGTTCCAGCGGAACTGCTCCACTGCATAGGTTAATTTACCGGTTTCAGATTTTGTAGTCCATTTAAGCATACCATCCTTTTCAGCGGACATATTGATTACCTCAAAGGTGCTTTTAGGCTTCAGAACTTCAGGGTTTAATACTTTGGGTTTGCAATCGGCTTTGTGAAATATTTTAATTTCTACCTTCTCACCGATATTTAATTTGTGCGTTTTAAGGTCAATTTCAAACGCGCTTGATGTAAGCTCGTCTGTAGTAATGTTTCCATTAACCCTAACTTCGGTTACGCAAAATCCTACTCCACCAGAAGCAAAAGGATTTTGAACATAAATAGGTTTCCCCTGGTAGTTTCCTTCTAAAATTATGACCCCACCTTGCGCATTAACAAGATTAATACCAACGGTAAGGAAAAATACGTGTAAAATAAATTTTTTCATTTAAAAAAACTACGATTCTTAGCGTGCAATATTATGACCTAATTTTTTAATTACAAAATATATTTTAAAGAAATTGCGATTTAATTTCAATTATCTTTAATCTTTAAGAGTGAAAAGGTTATAATAGTATTTTAATCTTGGTGGTATGAGAGCCTTTGTTTTAAAACTGATCTGCGTTGTTCTGCTCTTATTCTTCGGGTTCTGCGGTAATAAAGGACAAGAAAAGGCCGAAGGGTCTGAATCTTCAAAAATTGGCAACAAAGTGGTCCGAATTGCCGAAATAGACGTTCCGGCGACCATTTTCCCGCATAATATCACAAATTTGGTGGAGGGGTTGATCTCATCCCAGATATATGAGGGTTTGGTAAAGATAAATGCCAAAGACCTAACCCTGCTTCCGGGGATAGCAGAGCGTTGGGAGGTTGACCAGGCAACCAAAACCATAAAGTTTCACCTCAGAAAAGGCGTTAAATTTCAAAAAACAGGCTCATTACCGGGAAATGCCTCAGAAATTACCGCCAGCGATGTAAAGTTTACATTTGAACTGCTTTGTACCGCCCGCCCTGGCAACGTACATTTTCATACCGTTTGCAAAGATCGTGTGGTAGGGGCTAATGCCTTTTATAGTGCAAGTATCGACAAAAAAAAGACCGAATTGACCGGCTTTAAAATCATAGATGATCACACATTTACCATACAGCTATTAAATTCCCCACATACCTTCCTCGAAATTTTAGCCAACCCGGTTGCGGGTATTATCAACCGAAAGGCTTTTTACGCCATGCAGGATGCTTCAACAGTAGGCGCCGGCCCGTTTATCCTCGACGAAAAAAACTCAACAAAAACGCATTTCGCACTTTATAAAAACCCCGATTATTATGGCAGGGACAAAAAAGGAAACCCTCTTCCCTACCTTGATTCATTGGTCATTGATATTGTAGGATCTACTGAAGAAGCTCTCGATCTCTTTCAAAACGGGCGGGTGGATTTTATCAGCTCTGTGCCCAGCAATCAACTGAGGCAGATCGTAGAGGACAATATAAAATCCTTTAAAAATCCAGCCGAATTTATCCTGGAACAAAGGCCCGAAATGATCACCTATTATTATTTATTCAATGTTAACAATAGCCCCTTCAACAATTTAAAGCTCAGGCAGGCCGTTAATTACGCCATAGACCGGACTAAAATAATTGACAGAGTTTTATATGGACAGGCATATGGGCCCGCAATCTATGGCATCATACCACCGACCTATCCATATTACAAAATAAACCTTGTGAAAGGCTATGATTTAAATGTAGACAAGGCCAGAAAGTTATTAAAAGAGGCCGGATACCCCAACGGTAATCATTTGCCCGAAATCAGGTTGCTCGTAAACTCAGGCAATACACGCAACAATACCGTCGCAGCTGAAATCCAACGGCAATTAAAACTTAATCTCAACATGAACGTTACTTTTGAGTCGCTGCCTAATGCTGAAAAATATAACCTGCAGCTAAAAGGTAAGGGAGATATATTCAGGGAGGGCTGGGTAGCAGACTATCCCAGCCCTGAATCTTTTTTGTCGATTTTTTACGGGGGTTATATTCCAAAAGACACTGCGAGTTCGTCGTTTCCGAACACAATGAAATACCGAAATAAAGCTTACGACAAATACTATGAAAAAGGCCGCGACGCGACAAGCACAGACTCCGCAGTCGTTTATTTTTTAAAAGCCGAACAAATTCTTATGAATGACGCGCCGTTGATTCCTTTGTGGTACGAAAGCAATTGCAGGCTGATCAAAACAAGAATGAAAAATTTTCACTCAAACCCTCTTAGTTTCTTCGATTTTACACAGGTTGAACTCGTGGAAAAGTAGTTTTTTGCAGCCCTACCCTTTAATTTTCTTTTTTGTACTTTTATCTTCTATGAGATTGAAATCGGTTCTGGGATTTATCTGTTTACTCTTTTTACCATTTTTTGCACAAGCACAGTTCATTATCCGGGGAAAGATATTCTCCGCCGAAAATAAAGAGGCGTTACCATTTGTTCCTGTGCTCATAAAGGGAACCAGCTTTGGCGCACAAACCGACTTTGACGGGAATTTTACCATTAACACTCCCACCCCGGGAGACTCTATTATTGCGACCTATGTTGGGTATAAAAGAATGTCACGGCCAATCAAAAAGGGTGTTGCAGAACAGGAGATCAATTTTCCCCTCGTAACCTCGGAAGGGGTTTCCCTGGAGGAAGTAGTGGTTTTGGCAGGAGATAATCCAGCCCACCGGATCGTAAGAAATTGTGTGAAGAACAAGTTCAAAAACAACCGGTACAACTTAAAAGCATACGAGTACGAGTCTTATAACAAGCTCGAGTTCGATCTTACACGTATTCCCAAAGAAATGCGTGAAAAAAAACTTCTCAAACCAATAAAGTTCATTTTTGATAATGTGGATAGCACATTCAGTGGTGAAAAGCCTTCCCTGCCCTTTTTTATCATAGAAAACCTGTCCCACTTCTATTATAAAAGCAACCCTCAACGCAAAAAAGAAATTGTGGTCGCCAGCAAGATCACCGGTATTGAAAATGCAAGTATCTCACAGGTATTGGGTGATATGTACCAGAACGTAAATCTTTATGATAATAATATTCTGGTGTTTAATAAACAATTCCCGAGCCCCATAAGCGACAACGCGCTTTTCTATTATAAATTTTATCTCCAGGACAGCGCTTTTGAAGGCAACCAGTATATCTATCATCTGAGTTTTAAACCAAAAAGAACCCAGGAATTGAGTTTTACGGGGAATATCTGGATTGCGGATACCACGTGGGGTGTGAAACGCCTCGAAATGACTTTACCCAAAGATGCAAATATCAATTTTATAAATACATCGAATATTATCCAGGAATACGCGTACATGGACAGCACATGGACACTCGTGAAAGACAGGCTGGTAATCGATTTTGCACCTACCAAGAAGGCGATAGGGTTTTACGGACGAAAAACAGCCTCCTATAAAAAAATTATACTGAATCAGCCAAAGGAAGATGGTTTCTATGACTTTGCTGATAAAATAGTTGTAGACGACGATGCTTTGAAAAAACCTGAAGAGTTTTGGGTGCAGAACAGGCACGACAGCCTTACCATGCGGGAGCAGAAAATATTCAAGATGATTGACACCATTCAGTCTCTGCCTATTTACCGCACCTGGGTCGATATATTTTACCTGATTGTTGCAGGTTATAAAAAGGTAAATAATTTCGAGATAGGGCCGTATTACAATCTCATTTCTTACAACAAAATTGAAGGTTTGCGTTTGCGTTTTGGGGGTAGAACCAGTAACATTTTCAGTAAATGGTACCAACTTAGCGGATATGTTGCCTATGGTCTCAGGGATCATAAATGGAAATACGCTCTTGGCTTTAGAAGTTTTATCACCAAAAAACCATCACGACAGATCGTGGGCGTGAATTACCGAAGCGATAATGAGATCCTTGGCCAGAGCACAAATGGTTTTTCACAAGACAACGTGTTGGCGTCTTTCCTCCGATCGACCCCACTAACCAACTTAACGCGGGTAAGCAGCGTGCAGGGTTATTACGAGCGCGAATGGTTTCCGGGATTGATAACCACCATGAGCTTGATTGGCCGGCAGTTTACACCATTGGGGACGAACCGATACCTTTATCCAAAGAACGATGGGAGCATTAAAGAGGTTGAAAATATCAACAATACTGAAGCAAGGATCAATATTCGGTTTGCCTGGAAGGAAAAATATGTGGGCCAGGGGTTTTCAAGGGTATCGATCGGAACAAGGTGTCCAATTATCCAGATAAATTATTCAAAATCGTTGCAGGACGCATTTAAAGGTCAGTATGATTATCACAGGTTGGTAATTAACTGGTCTGACAGGTTAAGAGTTACGCCTATTCTGGGTTACACTGACTATGTGATTGAAGCAGGAAAAATATGGGGTACCGTTCCTTACCCGATCATGGAGTTGCACGGAGGTAACCAGACTTACATTTACGACTTCATGGCGTTCAATATGATGAGGAATTATGAGTTTGCGAGCGACGAGTTTGTTTCCCTGGCCATATTTCATCATTTTGAAGGGTTATTTTTAAATAAGGTGCCTTTGCTCCGTAAATTAAAATGGCGCGAGGTCGTTACTGCAAAGGCGGTATGGGGTTCAGTAAACAACGATAACAGGAAAGCACTGTTGTTCCCTGAAACACTTTCCGCCCTCGATAAGGGGCCTTACGTGGAAGCCAGCGCAGGGGTTGAAAATATTTTTAAGATTTTCAGAATTGACGCTTTTTGGCGATTAAATTACCAGTTTGAAAAAGCAATAGATAACTTTGGACTCAAATTCGGGTTTCAGTTAGCATTATGATTCATGATTTTAAGAAGCGAAAATTTAGTCAAGAAGTACAAAAACCGGACAGTTGCCAACCAGGTATCAGTACAGGTTGAGCAAGGTGAAATTGTAGGTTTATTGGGCCCTAACGGCGCGGGAAAAACCACCTCCTTTTATATGATCGTAGGGATGGTAAAACCGAACAGCGGCAAGATTTTTCTTGATAATCACGATATTACCAGGGAGCCCATGTACCGCAGGGCCCAACTGGGTATAGGATATTTGCCACAGGAAGCTTCGGTTTTTAGAAAACTGAGTATCGAAGATAATTTGTATGCCATTCTTGAAATGACAAAACTCACCAAAAAGGAACAAAACATGAAGGCCGAAACTTTATTGGATGAGTTCGCCCTGCACCATGTAAGAAAAAATTTAGGTGACCAGCTGAGTGGTGGCGAGCGGCGTCGGACAGAGATCGCCAGGGCATTGGCTACTGATCCAAAATTTATTTTGTTGGATGAGCCGTTTGCCGGGGTTGATCCTATAGCTGTAGAAGACATACAGAATGTCGTGAGAAAACTCAAAGAAAAAAATATTGGTATCCTTATAACCGATCATAATGTGCATGAAACCCTGAGCATTACAGACAGGGCATACCTGCTTTATTCTGGCAGTGTTATTAAAAGTGGCACCGCCGAGGAACTTGCTAATGACGAACAGGTGCGGAAAGTTTACCTCGGTGAAAATTTTGAACTGAGAAAATAATTTCTTCCCGGATTATGAAAATCCTTTTTGCTTCGGCTAACAAGAATAAGATTGCTGAAATTGCCGCTATCCTTCCAAAAACGTTTGAAATAGTGGGCTTGAAAGATGTTGGCATTGTTGACGAAATTCCGGAACCCGGTGCGACGATCAAAGAAAATTCATTTCTAAAGGCAAGTTATGTAACCCGATTTCTTAAAGATAATAATTTACCGGCTATGGCTGTATTTGCCGATGATAGCGGCCTTGAAGTAAAAGCGTTGAATGACGCGCCCGGCGTTTACAGCGCATATTATGCGGGTGAACCCAGGAACCATGCAAATAATAATAAAAAACTCTTGGCTGAACTGGATCAAGTCACAAACCGACAGGCCCGTTTTGTCACTGTAATTACGTTAATTATAGATAAGGAGGTTCATTATTTTGAAGGAGAGGTTCGGGGGACGATATCATACGGGCCCAGGGGAGATAACGGCTTTGGTTACGACCCATTGTTTATTCCGAGGGGATACAGAAGTACCTTTGCCGAACTGGGGCCGGAGGTTAAAAACCAGATAAGCCACCGTGCAAACGCGTTAAAACTCTTAACGGCTTTTATGGCCGGGTTGACACACGGAACATGAAACACGGAACCCGGAACTATTTTACCTCCCATTCCTTCCAGTCCATTTCCTCACCATTTAAAATACCCAGATAGCTGTTATAGCGCTCGTGGCTGATTTCACCGGTTTCAACTGCAGCAATCACCGCACATTTGGGTTCATTCACATGCAGGCAGTTATTAAATTTACAATCACCCATCCTTTGCCGGATCTCTGGGAAATAGTGGCCTACCTCTTCCTTCTTCATTTCAACAAGGCCGAGTTCTTTAATGCCCGGGCTGTCGATAATATTTCCCCCGAAGTTTAAGGGATGTAACTCAGCGAAAGTTGTTGTGTGCATGCCTTTTGAATGGGCAGAGGAAATTTCGCCGGTCTTAATGTCCAGTCCTGGCTGTAACGCATTGATAAAGGTCGATTTTCCCACACCCGAATGTCCTGCGATTAAGGTGGTTTTGTCTTTAAATATCTTTTTTAAAGCTTCTACCTGTTTAAGATCATAACTGCTCACTTCAAAACATTCGTAACCCGCTTTTAAATAAATGGCGATAGTTTCTTTTTGAATTTCAAGTAAGGTCTTATCTAAAAGATCGCTTTTATTAAATACTATTTTTGCAGGTATTCTGTAGGCTTCGGCAGTGACCAAAAATCTGTCGATGAAACCCAGGCTCGTTCGCGGCGAAACAAGTGTGGCAATTAAAACAGCCTGGTCTAAATTGCTTGCAATGATCTGGGCCTGCTTACTCAGGTTGATGGACTTCCGGATGATATAATTTTTGCGGGGTAAGATATTGCTAATGGTTACTTCTCCGTTTTCCTCGAATCCGATCGTCACCTGATCACCTACCGCTACCGGGTTAGTTGTTTTCCTTCCTTCAAGGCGTATTTTTCCTTTCAGCGTGCACGAATACGTTTTGCCGTTGGCCGTCACCGTATACCTGCTTCCGGTTGATTTGATTACAGTTCCATTCATTATACCGCAGCAAAATTAAGCTTTAAAAGAAAAATAACATGTGCCGGTGTTTAAAACATTTAACGTGATTCTTTTAATTAAAACAGTAAATTTGGCCGGTTAAAAAGAAAAAACATGAAGGAAGTATATATTGTATCGGCAGTGAGAACTGCCCTTGGATCTTTCGGCGGAACCCTGGCCGGAACATCTGCAACAAAACTTGGAGCTGCAGCTATTAAAGGCGCGATTGATAAAATAAAACTGGATGGAAATCTCGTAACCGAAGTGTTCATGGGATCTGTGTTGCAAGCTAATCTTGGACAGGCCCCTGCAAGACAGGCCGCTAAATTTGCCGGCTTACCGGATTCGGTAAACTGCACAACAGTTAATAAAGTTTGCGCCAGCGGTATGAAGTCTATTATGCTCGGGGCACAAAGCATTATGCTCGGCGACAATGAAATTGTGGTTGCGGGCGGCATGGAGAATATGAGCTCAGTTCCTTTTTATCTTGAAAATAACCGCTGGGGTGCAAAATATGGAAACGGTGTAGTAGTTGATGGTTTGGCAAAGGACGGTTTGACAGATGTGTATAATAATTCCGCGATGGGAAATTGCGCCGAACTTTGCGCAAAAGAAATGAAGTTTTCGCGTGAAGAACAGGATGCGTTTGCCATAGAATCATATAAACGTTCTGCTGCTGCGTGGGCTGCGGGAAAATTTAAAGCAGAGGTTGTTCCGGTAACAGTAAAAACCAAAAAAGGTGACGTAGAATTTATTGAAGACGAAGAATATAAAAACGTTGCTTTCGATAAGATCCCGGCATTAAAACCGGTATTTCAGAAAGATGGTACGGTAACAGCGGCGAATGCAAGCACGATGAATGACGGTGCGGCAGCGCTGGTATTGATGAGCAAAGAAAAAGCACAGGCTTTAGGATTAAAACCGCTTGCAATTATCAGGGGTTTTGCCGACGCAGAACAAAATCCGGATTGGTTTACAACAACACCGAGTCTTGCGCTGCCTAAAGCGGTTGCGAAAGCGGGTTTAAAAATGAGCGACGTAAGTTACTTCGAATTAAATGAAGCATTCAGCGTTGTAGGTCTGGCCAATATTAAGCTGATGAATCTCGACGCTTCCAAAGTAAACGTAAACGGCGGGGCTGTATCATTAGGTCACCCTTTAGGAGCGAGCGGCGCGAGAATTATCGTGACATTGATAAACGTATTAAAACAGAATAAAGCGAAATACGGAGCTGCAGGTATTTGTAACGGTGGTGGTGGTGCCAGCGCATTGGTGATCGAAAATGTAGATTGAGCTTTTTTGTGTAAAAAATGAAAACCTCAACTCTAATCTGAGGTTTTTTTGTTTACATTTATGCCTTTACATGGAAAATATTTTAATGAAATCCACTGCCCTGACTGACAAACATATTGCTTTAAAAGCAAAAATGGTTCCGTTTGCGGGCTACAATATGCCCGTTTCTTACTCAGGGTTAAATGAAGAGCATAATGCTGTAAGAAACAGTGTTGGTGTTTTTGACGTGAGTCACATGGGCGAGTTTATTTTAAAAGGGCCGCATGCACTTGATCTCATCCAGAAAGTAACCAGCAATGATGCTTCTGTACTAACCGATGGTAAGGCTCAGTATTCCTGTCTTCCTAATAACACAGGCGGCATTGTGGATGACTTGATCGTTTACAGGATTGATGGCCAAACTTACCTGCTTGTTGTAAATGCAAGTAATATTGATAAGGACTGGGATTGGATCAAACAACACGACACCTGGAACGTTGATATGAAAAACATTTCGGAAGATACTTCGTTGTTGGCCATTCAGGGACCAAATGCAGTTAAAACACTTCAAAAGCTAACTGATATTAACCTTTCCGAAATCCCGTATTACGCATTTGCAAAGGGTAAGTTTAACGGCATTGACAATGTAGTAATCAGTAATACTGGTTATACTGGTGCCGGCGGATTTGAACTCTATTTTGACAACAAACACGCAGAGAAAATATGGGACGCAATTTTTGAGGCGGGTAAAGAATTCGATATTAAACCTATTGGTTTGGGGGCAAGAGACACCCTGCGTCTGGAAATGGCTTTTTGTTTATACGGTAACGACATTGACGACACTACTTCTCCCATTGAGGCCGGTTTGGGATGGATCACCAAATTCACTAAAGATTTTACCAATAGGGCGGCTCTCGAGGCACAAAAACAACAGGGAGTGAGTAAAAAACTTGTCGGGTTCGAAATGATTGATCGCGGGATTCCAAGGCATGATTACCAGATAACTGACGCAAACGGCAATATTATTGGAAAGGTCACATCCGGCACACAGTCTCCAACTTTAAACAAGGCGATTGGAATGGGCTACGTGAAAACCGAATTTTCAAAAGCCGACACCGAGATTTTTATTTTGATCAGAGATAAAGCCATCAAAGCAAAAGTTACCAAAACGCCCTTTTTAAAGAAGTGATTTTAGATTAAATCACTAAAATTTGGGTTAAACACGCTAAGCTGGTTGGCTAAAAAGAATATTGAAGTTTTTAGATTAGTTTTTAGGTGTCCATTGTTATGAATATTTTTTAAAATTTGGCAGAAAACTAAATTAGTAATGTTAAAAACCTTTATATTTGATTTTCTATTCATGAAAAAATTTGTCCATAATTTGTTCTTAATCTGTCTGGTTTTGTCGGTAAAAGCCCAGGATCCTGAGGTTTACGGGAAGGACACCGTCAATAAAACAGATAGTGAAGGTAAAAAACAGGGAAAGTGGGTATTATTTGGAAAACACAAACCAGGAACCTGCTACCAACCCGATCAGAAAACCGAGGAAGGTAAATACACCGACAACCGTAAGACCGGAGTCTGGATTGAGTTTTACTGTAACGGAAATATGATGAATAAACTTACGTTCACAAACGGAAGGCCGGATGGGTACGCTATCATGTTTAATGAAAATGGTAAAATCAGCGAGGAAGGAACCTGGAAAATCAACCGTTGGGTTGGAAACTATAAATTATATTACGAAAACGGACAGGTTCAGCACGAATTTGTTTTTAATCCTTCAGGAAAACGGGAGGGACCACAAAAATATTATCACGATAACGGGCAATTAGCTATTGAAGGTAATTTCGCCAATGGCAAAGAAAGCGGAGTTATTAAAGAATATTACGAAAACGGCGATGTAAAAGCAGAAAAAAATTACGCCGATGGTAATGTTGATGTTGCCTCAATCAAAGAATTTGAACCGAAAAAACCTTTGCCAAAAAAATCGGACATCCCTGCTGAAAATGCACCAGTAGTGAAAATAAAAGAAGACGAAAAACCGAATGAGGCAGACAAACCCAAAGCAGCCGGGCCGATGGTTCTAAACGGACAACAGACTTTGTACAACCGGAACAAACAGATCACAAAAGACGGTATTTTTAAAGATAACCGCTTTATGGACGGTAAGGCATATATGTACGACGATAACGGAATCTTGCAAAGAGTAGCAGTATACAAAAACGGTGTGTACGTCGGAGACACGCAAGTTGAAAACTAATTTAAAAGGCGCTTCGGGCGCCTTTTTCTTTTCCGGAATAAAAAATTTGTAGTAAATTTACAGCCTTATTTATCCGCCTACGCTAAAGCCTCGGTGGAAAAAAGGCCGCCTTCACTTTGCTACGGCGGACAAAAGGGGGATTAGCTCATTTGGCTAGAGCGCTTCGCTGGCAGTGAAGAGGTGATCGGTTCGAATCCGATATTCTCCACTAATGAAGCAGAAAAAGCCTCGTTTAGTACCAATAGCAATCGGTACCCGAGGAGGCTTTTTCGCTTCATTATCCTAAACAACGGCAAATTTTCAATCAACTACAGAAAAAGCCTCTTCGTACCGATTGCTATCGGTAATCGGGGGCTTTTTCGCTTTTTACTCGTAGAATAAAATAACAAAGGATTAACTTTTACACCCGGCATCAAAATTTCTTTTACTTTTGAGATCCGCATGCCAATTGACAGTACGATATCCGATTTTTATCTTGTTCACAAAAAATCGTTTTCGAAACACCTCCAAGCCGCAAAAAATCTGGAAGAAAAAGAAGTTCACAAATTGCGGGTGCAAATTAAAAATCTGCGCGTGTTATTTCAGTTCTTGGAAAATCTTCATCATCGAAAAATAAAAAGCACCTCTTTCGTGAAATTACTTAATCCTGTTTTTGAAAAAGCCGGGGAAATCCGCACCCAACATATCAACCTGACGTTAACGGCACATTACCGCTCCGCGATCATGTGGCGATTTAAGAACTACCTGCGACAAAAGGAGGAAAAAGCTGGCAAAGCCCTGTTGAAAGAGATCAAACATTTTGACAATGGAGAATTTAAAACGCTTCACAAAAAAAATCTCAGATCCCTCAAGAAAATAGATACTAATACTGCCCGTAAGGAATCAGAATCGTACATCAGGCTCAGCTTTGCAAAATTGCACAAAGATCTTTTTGAAATCGACAACGACGAAATTCTTCATAAAATAAGGAAACGCCTTAAAACCATTAAAAATATGAACCACCTGGTGGCAGAAATATCACCTTCTGTGACGATCAGTAAAGGATTAAAAAAGATAGAGAATATTTACGAAGGTTTGGGAAAATGGCACGATGATCTTGTGTTGGCTGAAACATTTGAAAAGTATGTGCACAAAAAAGAGAGCCCCGACACCGCTGAACAAGCCACAAAACTACTGCTAAAGCTGCTGGAGAAGAGTGAAAAAGACAAATCCGTTATGATGAAGCGAATGAGGGTGGAATTAATTTAATAACGATCTTCACATGGAGCCACAAATGAACTTCTTATTGTTCAAAAAAATTATTAAGAGGTTTTGAAATTATTTGTGTTTCAGAATAATCGCAGGTATTTTTATTTTTATGAATAACCAGGTTTAGGGTGTGGCGGAACAACATGCTGGTATTTTCCTGCTCACCGCGCGGCAAATATAAAGCAATAACAATTGACTATGAGAAATATCAAATTCAATTATCTATACCGGGATGCGGCCAATAATAAAACTCACGGTTTTATTGTTTTTTCAAATCCCGGGAACCTCACTGTAGATTTTATTGATAAAGAGATCAAAAATTCTCTGATTGATTCGGAGTTTTTTGACCCCTCTGAAATTAATGTCCCCCGTTTGATCCACAAAGATTATTCATATGACCCTGAACTGGATCATGCTTGGAACCAGTTCGAATCAATCGAGGAGACTGAGGGCAATGCGGACGACGGCAGGAATATCGAGGATTTTCTGCAAACAATATCTCAAATAAAAGCTATGTGATTCCTGTTGCTTAAAAGGAATTCAAATGTAAAATATTAAAGCAGCGACCTGAACAACAGAAACAGGCCTCCAGACAAAATAATTGTTACAGGCAACGTCAGCACCCAGGTCAGTGCAATAGTTTTAACTGTACCTTTCTGAAGATTCTTTAATCCTTTTTTTGCCACCATAGATCCTGCTACCCCTGAAGATAACATATGCGTAGTACTTACAGGCAGACCTTTCCAGCTGGCAAGCCCGATGCCTATGGAAGCAACAATTTCGGCGCTGGCGCCCTGAGCATAACTCATATGTTGTTTGCCAATTTTTTCTCCGACAGTTTTTACAATCCGTTTCCAGCCTACCATGGTTCCTAAACCAAGACAGACAGAGATTAAGATTATTACCCATGACGGCGCGAATTCAATCAGTTTTTTTGTACTCTTGATCTCGGCTTTTAACTGTTTGATCTCGTTGAGACTCAGTGCCAGGTTTTCCCCGGCAATAAGTTTTTCTGAGTTCTTCGTGATTTTAACCACGTCTTTTCTTAAGGCAAAACGACTTGTCAGTTCCACATCAGTCGAATATAGTTTAGCGGAAATTGCTTCGTGAAAATGTGTTGAGTGACTCATCACATCGGCAAATAATTTTTTCTCTTTGGCCGAAAGCACGCTTGTATCTGCCTTAGACATCAGTACTTCTATGCCCTTGATATTTTCACTGACACCTTGCAGATTAATAGTTGAGTCGAGGGAAAACATGCCCGGTAAAATTGCGATCAAAATCAACATCACCAATCCTACTCCTTTTTGTCCATCGTTTTGCCCGTGAAAAAAACTCACCATACCGCAGGTGGTCCATAACAACACACGCACCCAAACCGGAGGTTTTTTCCCGGGGATCGGTTCTTTATAAATAATATCGTTTTTTATCATGCGTTTAAAAATAAACATCATGATAATCGCCAGTGAAAATCCCAGCAAAGGAGACAGTAATAATGCCAGACCGGTGTCTTTGGCCTTGTCCCAGTTTACCGCAGAATTTACATTGCCTGGTAGGAAATAAAATGCGATACCTATTCCTAAAATTGAACCTATTAATGTGTGCGAACTTGAAGACGGAATTCCAAAATACCAGGTTCCAAAATTCCAGATAATGGCACTCAGTAATAACGCCAGGATCATAGCAACTCCGTGGTACGGATCTGCATCAATTAAAACGTCAACCGGCAGCAAATTTACAATTCCCATCGCAACAGTGATGCCGCCCAACATTACACCTATAAAATTTAAGAGACCGCTGTAAACCACCGCTACAGTAGGTTTCAAAGAATTGGTATAAATCACTGTAGCAACAGCATTGGCTGTATCATGAAAACCATTTATAAATTCGAAGAAACAGGCGCATAATAAACAGACAATCAAAAAAATAGTGAGGGTTGTATCTAATCCAAACATAAATAGGTTTTTTGTTGAGCAAAACTATTTGTTTAATAGTCTTAGCATGTTAAGTTAATGTTAAGAAACGATTTATTTTAAGTTACTGTGTTAGAGTAGATTACTCTGATTTTAACGGCATTCTTCTTTGATTTTTAGCGAATAAAATAATCACGGCTGGTTTGATGAAAGCGGTTATGTCATGATAAATTTCGCGGGATTAAAGCGAAAATCAATATTAAATGCCCAGCTCTATCTGAAACACAGCGAAAAAATACTTGTTATGATCCTGGTGTAGGAATAAATCTCTTTCCCTGTTGTAAAAAACGTTGGCCTGTACCTTTACTTTGTGATTGTTGAGGTATTTCGAAACTCCCAGCCCGAATTGTTCATTTTGTCTCACGGAAGACAGCACATCGTGATGAGGGCTTACGAGGGAATGTCTGGCAGCAATTTCCCATTTGTTCTTAAAACAATAACTAAGCTGAGTATTGATTCCGTCACCTGTTACGATAACCCTGGACTTTCCATCAGACCCTTTCACGACAGGTGCCCCTTCTGTGTCCCTTCTCATATACTCTGCCGTCAACGCCAATCCATGATATTTAAACACAAAATCCGCAAAATATAGGTTATATGTTTTCGTCCCGAGAAGGTCTTTCCCCAGTTGGCCACCAGACCGTACGGCCAGGTCATTAAGTTGATAACCACCGGCTAGTGAAATTTTTGGTTTAACCTCTCTCAGCAGATCTCCTTCAAAGTAATCTCCACCGTCGGTAAAAGCTCCAAGCGGCAGAATTTCTAATCTTGCTGTGTAAGCAAGTCCTGAATTACTCAACAGGGAATTTCTTCCTTCGCCACTGCTGACCGCCACTTTCGGGATGATTAAAAAACTCTCGGTTATTTTTGCGGTGTAATTTACAAAAACACCGAAATCACGATCGGCGGTAAAGTTAGCGTTGACAATAGAGCGGTCATAAAATTGGAGCGCACCGGACGAATTCACACGCTGACGGTTACCCGGGAGTTTGCCCTGGCCGAAACCGATCTGCAGGTTATGTGTTGGTTTATAGAAGATCATCGCATCCCGCACAATATTGGGACTGGCTATCACGGTGCTCCCATCCGCTGCGCTCCAGTCCATATCACCTCTCGAAAAAGACAATTGTAAATAATACGTTAATTTTGGGTTAACTGCATGGCCGGTTAAAACCAAACGGCATCGTCTCACCCTTGCCTCAAAAGAAGTTGGGTTAAAATCCTCGTCGCTTACAGTGTTAACAAGGGCTCTGTTTTGAATACGGAACCTTAAATTCAATGAGTATGAACTGTCTGGAGTTGTAAAACCCAGTCCGTTTTTAAAATTAAAATAAGGCGTTTTTTGAGGCTTGGGGCCCGGATCCTGCGCCAGGCATCCAAGTGACGATAAAATCAAGACACAGAGACAACTCAATAATGTATTAACTTTCATGGGTAAAATTTTACCGCAAACTAAAAGTTAGAATGTAATTTTAACGAGAAGGTAATGTTAAGAAATTGTTAAGTTGTTAATGTAACTCGTCCCTGAGTTCATTTATTCTTAAGTGAATCCCTAATCTCCATGAGGAGTTTTTCCTGGAGATTTGGCTCAGGTGGTGGCGCAGCAGCTTCTTTTTTCCTGGCGATGTTGACCGCTTTTATGATCAGGAATAAAACGAAAGCTGTGAGTACAAAAGTGATAACCGAACTCACGAATATTCCTAATTTCGCGCCGTGCCACACATATTCCTGGAGCGTTGCTACGTGCGCTGCCTCCAGTAAGGGTTTTAACAAGAGCGGTGTGATGATATCCTCAATAAAGGACGACACAATTTTATTAAAGGCACCCCCGATAATTACGCCGACAGCAAGGTCAATCACGTTGCCCCGCATTACGAATTCCTTAAACTCTTTAATAAATCCCATTTTTTTACGTTTTTAGTTATACTTAATTATTGTCTCCAAGTACCTTTAAAAGCTCATCTAATTTTGGGGTCAGTATAATTTCCGTGCGGCGGTTTTTCTTCCTGGCATCTGGTGTTTTAGCCGCATCCAACGGGAAAAATTCCCCGCGACCTGCAGACGTAATTCTTTTGGGGTCAATTTTAGCGCTTGTGAGCATAATCTTGGTTACCGAAGTCGCTCTCATTACACTCAGGTCCCAGTTGTCTTTTATTTCTCCGGCGCCCTTCATGGGGACGTCATCTGTGTGGCCTTCCACAACCACATTAATGTCAGGGTTTTGTTCCAGTACTTTTGCCACATCCTTTAATGCCTCAGCGCCCTTGGTTTCTACGGCAGTTTTTCCACTGGCAAACAACAGGCTTTCATCCATGCTCACATAAACTTTTCCATTTTTTTGTGTGATCGTGAGGCCTTTGTTCTCAAAATTAAAAAGTGCGTCACTTAATTTTTTTCTCAGGTCCGCAGCAGCCTTGTCTTTCTTTTTCAGAATGTCTTCCAACTCACTCACACGGGCTTCACGTTTTTTTAATTCAACACCGAGGGCGTCCAGATCCGCTTTTTGTGCGTTTAATTTTGCCTCCAGGGCTTTTAACTCGTCTTGCTTTCTTAATAGCTGTTCCTGCGTAGTTTGTAACGCGCCGCTTAGTTTTGCATTATCACTATTGCTGCCAGCCACCAATTTATCCAGGCGGTCCATTAGCTGCTCATTCAATAAATTTAATTTATCGAATTTAGATATCAGGCTTCTGTAACTATTACCGGTAATGGTTGAATCCCTCTTTAATGCGTCTATTGTTTTCTGATCTTTGGTCGCTTGTTCTTTTAATTCCGTTAGTTTGGCTTCATTCTCCTGGCAGGATTTTTTAAGTGCAGCGAGCTCAGTTTCACACGTATTTAATTTGGTTTTGGTTTCTTCCATGACACGGGCCGGAACACAAGAAGCAAAAACCGCAATCAGGACAGAATAAAGAATATTGTTCTTTTTAATCATGTTTTAAAAGTATAAAATTGTACCCGGCAATTGATCCGGGTTTGAATAGTTTATCAACAATTAAATTAACTTAAAAAGTACTTTTTCAGGAGCTTACGCCGGTCAACTTTTGTTCCCGGGCAGGAAAATTTAATCTATTTTTGATAACGTGTTACTGTTGTAAATTTTTTAACCAAATGCATGCCGTTTATGAGGATTAATAACATCGAGGAATATAATACCGCTTACCAAAAAAGCGTCGAAAATCCTGAGCAGTTCTGGGCTGACATTGCAGGAGAATTTTCCTGGCAAAAAAAATGGGACCTGGTTCTTCAATGGAATTTCACCGAACCGAAAGTAAAGTGGTTTATCAATGGCAAATTGAACATTACGGAGAACTGCATTGACCGACATTTAAAAACAAAAGCCAACGACCTGGCATTTATCTGGGAACCAAACGAACCCGGAGATCCCGGCCGCCGTGTTACTTATCAGGAATTGTCAGAAGAAGTGAACCGATTGGCGAATACATTAAAAGGATTTGGGGTAAAAAAAGGTGACAGGGTTTGCATTTATTTACCGATGGTTCCCGAAGCTGTGTATGCGATGCTGGCTTGCGCGAGAGTGGGTGCGATCCATTCAGTGGTTTTTGGAGGTTTCAGCGCGCAATCGATACAGGACAGGATTAACGATAGTCAGTGCAAAGTTGTATTGACCAGCGATGGTTCTTACCGCGGCAACAAAAAGATTCCAATGAAGGCGACTGTAGACGAAGCCATCATGCACTGCCCATCGGTAAAGAAAACGCTGGTTTACAAACGTACTGGTCAGGTTGTGACAATGCAGCCGGGAAGGGATTTCGACTGGCAAACTGAATGCGGCAAACAGTCAACCGTTTGTGCTCCCGAGAGCATGGACAGTGAAGACCCCCTATTTATTCTTTATACATCCGGCAGTACCGGTAAACCCAAAGGGGTCGTACATTCATGTGGGGGCTATATGATTTATACGGCCTACAGTTTTCAAAATGTTTTTCAATATGATCAAAATGATATTTACTGGTGCACCGCTGATGTCGGCTGGATTACGGGGCACTCTTATATTACTTACGGACCGCTTTTATGTGGCGCCACTACCGTGCTGTTTGAAGGGATTCCAAATTATCCTGACAGCGGCAGGTTCTGGCAGATAGTGGATAAACTCCGGGTGAATATCTTTTATACTGCTCCCACGGCTATACGGGCGCTCGAAGCGGCCGGACTGGAATTCGTAAAACCATACAAACTTGGTAGTTTAAGAGTTCTGGGTAGTGTCGGAGAGCCAATCAATGAAGAGGCCTGGCAATGGTATTATAAAAATATCGGTAAGGAAAAATGTCCGGTTGTAGACACCTGGTGGCAGACTGAAACAGGCGGCATCATGATCTCTGCGCTTGCCGGAATCACGAAATTAAAACCTGGTTTTGCGTCGCTTCCTTTGCCAGGCGTACAGCCCGTGATTGTTGATGAAAAAGGCAATGAACTAAAGGGAAACAGCGTTGAAGGTAACTTGTGCATAAAATTTCCCTGGCCCTCCGTGATACGAACAACATATGGCGATCATGAGCGCTGCAGGCAGGCTTATTTCGCCACCTACCCTAGCTTATATTTTACAGGCGATGGTTGCAAGCGCGACGAAAATGGTTATTACAGGATCACGGGTCGGGTTGACGACGTCATGAATATCAGTGGGCATCGCATTGGAACGGCCGAAGTTGAGAGCGCAATTAATGAACAGGCAGATGTTGTTGAAACCGCAATTGTGGGCTATCCTCATGAGATCAAAGGGCAGGCCATCTATGCGTTTTGTATTATCGCGAAAACCGAAAAAAAACCTGAACTTATCAAAAAAGAAATTTTGGATAGTGTTACCCGCATTATAGGGCCGATTGCCAAGCCAGATAAGATTCAACTGGTGAATGGTTTGCCAAAAACCCGCAGCGGCAAAATTATGCGGCGTATCCTGAGAAAAATTGCTGAAGGCGAACTATCCAATCTGGGAGATACCTCCACGCTCCTGGACCCCCTGATCGTAGAGGAAATAATAAAAGGAAGACAATGATCACCCGAGACCAGCTTTCCCGGGCGATGACCTATGAACAATACGGTAATTTACTGCGCGACTTATTATCCAAAGGAAGAACAACCGGACCTAATCAAAGCGAGGCGTATTTGAGTTACGCCAAAATAAATTTACAACGTATGGCCCGCCTGGATAAGACTGTCAATATAGATCCGGGGCTTAAGTCAGCTTTGAACAACATCAATAACCATTATACCTGGTTGGTGCTTACGGAAGGATGGTGTAGCGACGCGGCGCAGAATCTGCCAATAATTTCGGCGATTGAAAAACTATGTCCGCGCATAAGTCTTAGACTACTATTACGTGACGAGAATCCTGAATTAATGGATCAATACCTGACTGGTACAAGCAGGGCTATTCCCAAATTAATCTGCGTGGAAGACGACACACTTAGGGAGCTTTTCACCTGGGGGCCCAGGCCTGCCGCGGCACAAACGTTGATGCTCGACTTAAAAAGCAAAAATACACCTTCAGCAGAAAGGTCTTTAGAAATCCAGAAATGGTATAATGCGGACAAGACTTCCACTATTCAAAGCGAGTTCCTCGAACTGATTCAGACAAAACTAAAATAACGACAATCAGGTGGCGGTGTAGATTTTCGATTAAATTTGTATTTCTCCGCACATTTTTTAGCGCCGAGCAATTTGAATGTTAGACCGTACTATTGCGTTATATCGTACTTCCTTTACCGGGTTGTCTAAACAAACCTGGTTGCTGTCTTTGGTTATGCTCATTAACCGGAGCGGAACGATGGTTGTCCCTTTTATGACACTTTACTTGACCAGCGCGGAAATGGGCCGGTCGCTGAGCGACGCAGGGCTCGTAATGGGATTGTTCGGTCTCGGCGCTTTGATCGGTGCTTATTTCGGCGGAACAATGTCCGATCGCATCGGCTTTCACAAGGTGCAATTTTTTACACTTTTTTTTGGCGGCGTCATGTTCATTGTATTAGGCCAGGTGAAATCATTTCCACTCATTTGCCTTTGTACGTTTACATTGAGTTTGGTAAACGAAGCATTCAGACCGGCGAACTCATCGGCAATTGCTTTTTACAGTGTACCCGAAAACCGCACGCGTTCTTACTCACTGAACCGATTGGCGATTAACCTGGGATGGGCCGTGGGCTCCTCGTTTGGAGGTTTAATCGCATCTTTTAACTATGAGCTCTTATTTTGGGTAGACGGCTTTACAAATATTGTCGCTGCACTTTTACTGCTCTACTTTTTGAAACCGGATTTCAAAGTGGTTAAACATAGCGAAAAGAAAAAGGTGGATCCTGGTTCTGAGTCGGCTTACGGTGACAAAGCTTATCTATGGTTTATCTTTTTCGTCACGTTATTCGCCTTGTGTTTTTTCCAGTTGTTTACAACTATTCCGAAATATTTCAGGGACAATTTATTTTTGAGTGAGAAATTTATTGGATTCATTATGGCCCTGAACGGAATCCTGATTGTGGGTCTTGAAATGGTAATGATCTATTACTTCGAAAAGAAAAATAAGTACACAATCTATATTGTTATCGGCACGTTTATTTGCGCTTTGTCATATTTATCGTTGTTGATTCCGGGCAATGGCAAAATAGTTACACTCATCATGATCGCTCTCATCACGCTTGGAGAAATAGCGAGTATGCCTTTTATGAATACATTCTGGACCCAGCGATCTAATGAGAAAAATCGGGGTCAGTACGCGGCGCTTTATACCATGGCCTGGGCTGTCGGGCAAACCCTGGGGCCTTTTTTCTGCTCACGCATAGTAGATGCCAGCAGTTTTGAAGTACTGTTTATGGTGATGGGTGGAATCGGTGTCTTAACTACAGCAGGATTTTATTGGTTACATAAAGTTGCCTGAAGGTTTGGCTTTATTATTTTCCGGCAACATTTTTTCTTTTATAACTTAAAAATATCATAATGATAGCTAACTCTTCTTCGGTAACCAGACTATCGGGTAAGTTTTTCCCGTGTTTAGCGTTTGAAACACGAAGGGAATAACCTGCTAATTGCCCGGGTTGAAAGTCAGGTATGATTTCCTTTCTTCCCTTTTTTGTATTGTGGCATCCACCACAATTGATATCGTAAAGTATCTTCCCTTTTTCACAGTGTTTTGTATATAAGACTTTTAAGGACGGCAACATATCGGCCGGCAACTCATAAAGCGGTTCTCTTTGCGCTACACAGGCAGCCATCGCTATGAAGCCCGTCAAAAGAACTATTATTTTATTTTTTAAATTCATTTAATACTCGCCACCTACTTTGCGTTTGTTCAACATTTTAACTTTAGATGCCGGTAGTTTTTCAGGTGGTTTGTCAAATTCTATTTCTTCATTTAGTGAGTTGATAAATGCCAATAAATACCTTTCATCATTTTTAGTTAAATGAAGCGAGTCTCCGGAAAGGGTTTGGTTGTTAAGCTTTAACCCTTTACCGCTGCCACCTCCAGCGTTATAAAAATCGATCACCTGGTTTAAATTGTGAAGGCTTCCGTTATGCATGTATGGGCGGGTTTTACCGGCGTTTCTTATCGAACCGGTTCTAAATGCCCCCAACATTTCTGCCGCGGGGTTAACGACCGATCTCCCTTTATCACTACTAAGCTGATTAAAACTACTATCTTCGGGCACACCAAGCACTTCAAATTCAGAGCTTACGTAAGGCGGTTTTACGCCGTTAAACTGTGGCACAAAATGACAGGTGCCGCATTGGGCTTTACCCATAAATATATTGAAACCCCGAACAGCTTCATTACTTATAGTTTGAGAATGATTCATTGATTTGTCGAACTCTGAATAGTAGTGACTAAATTTGCTGTAGTATAATGTTATGGCCGACGAAATATGCTCAATTGTAATTTCTTTTTCCTGCGGAGTGTGTTTTAATAGTTTCTTAAGACTTGATTTATAGTCACTGCAACTCAGAATCTTTTTCAGAAGCTCTTCCTCAGAGCTTCCCATTTCCAAGGCGTTGGTCAACACGTCCTTCGTTTGATTCTGGAGGGAGGTATGTTTTCCGTCCAACATCAGCAAGTGATTATATTCCGTGTTAATTAATGAAGGCGTGTTTCTCGGCAGGGATTTTTTACCATCAAACTGCAATGCGCTTGCCACGAGGGTATCGGTGAAAAACTGTGTCGGATTGTGGCATGATGCGCAGCTGCGCAAATTGTTTCCCGACAACAGCGGATCATAGAAAAAAAGTTTACCAAGTTTATCGATCTCCGCCAATGTTTCTTTGTCATTTACTCTTAAAAAGATCCCTTTCGTGTTTTGAGCCCGGTACAAATCTTTGCTGAATATGGAGCTGCCATTTCTATTCAGAGAGTAGTCATTGTTGCTTTTACTCACAACGTTATAGTCTTTGATTAGTTTTTGATTTAATGAAAAAAGTGGGTTGACATACTTTTTTATAAAAGTGAAATGGTCGAATTGCAAATAATTGTTTTGTTGTTTAGCTACAAAAGATATTGCTTCTGTATAAAGCGACAGGTAATTTTCAGGCAGAGTTGTTTCCCGAAAATTTTCGTTGAAATTCAGGTATGTATTGAATGTTTCGGTGAGCATTTGTTTTAGTTCAGGAATAATTCTTGCGGTATCGGGACATTCAAAACCCGTGGTATAAATAGCGGCCAGGTTCAGCAGAAATAAGCGATTACACAAATAAAAATGATCATGGGCTTTCAGGTGTTCGGTGATGGAATCGCTGCCGAAAACCTCCGCTGCTTTCACAGAAGATCTTATCAGGTACAGCAGAGAGTCTTTGTTGATGTTGTCTTCTTCAAGATACAGTGCGGCTAATGTCAATCCAGCGCCATCACGTTTGTACGGCTTTTCAAATTTCTCAAAGACTTCCGTTTCCCACTCGGTTACCAAGGGTCCGTTTATTTTTTTATACGAAACGGGTTCTAGATACCGAAACCAAAAGTCAACCGCTTTCATTTGAATTCTGGTAAGATTAATTTGAACGCGTATTTTTTCTATGTCGCCAGGGGAACGTATATTACCTTTTTCAATGCTGGCGAGCAACGCCATCTGACTTTGTTTAAAGCTGGCAAGTTTTTGGTTGTAATAAGAGACATAATTTTTCGAAAGATCGCTTTTTTTAAATGAACCCAAGGCGATGAAAACGCTTACGAAAATTAGTAATATGATATGTTTCCTCTTCATATCCCCGATTCAGGACCCGTCTTTCGACGCGTAATTTCGAAAAAAGCAACCCGAAGATTGACTTTTTCTCTTTAGCGTTATCCGGTCACTCAACAAGTATTTGGCCGAAAGATCTGCTTTTGTTTATTGCTGGTAACAATAAATTGTACGAACCCCCTACCAGGCCGTTGGTTTTGATATGATTAATTCCGGGTTTTACTATTTGTTTGTGCACGATAGCTCCCATTGAATTCACCATCACCATTTCACAATTCGCCCGACTATTGTTTAATTCAACGATAAAATCACCATGGTTGGGATTCGGATAAACCTGTAGTTGCACCGTTGGCGACTCTTGTTTGCGAATGCTCTCGCATATTGCAACGCTAAGTTGTAAAGCTGCTGTGGCAAAACAACCACTTGCTAAGTTGGTGCCCGTTACTGTATAAGAGATATTGTTAGCAGGGCTCACAGTGATCGCTGGCAGTTGCGACCCGCCATTCCAGGTATAAGAGTTGGCGCCCTGAGCAGTTAACGTCACCGTCTGGCCGGCGCATATTAAGGTATTAGTAGCGGCAATTGAAACCGGGGGCGGCGGATTCACAAATACCGTTTGTGTCAAGGTGTTGGCGGCGCAACCATTACTTGAGCTACCGGTTACCACATAGTTGCTGGTCACTGTGGGAGTCACCATAATGCTATTGCCAGGCATGTTGCCGTTCCATGTATAAGAGTTTGCGCCGCTGGCGGTTAATGTTGTACTCTCGCCGGAACACACTGTAAAATTACCACTTACCGAAAGTGTAACTGTGCCGGTGAAGGAAGGTGGAAGGTTCATTTTAGCCATTAGAGGTGACTCGTTGGCCTGATTAACTAATGTCATGGTGCCAATTGTCAGGGGTGTGTTCATCAGATCGGCGGCCAGGTATAGGTTACAAAATTTGTCGAGACAAATCCCCACGCGGTCATCGCCTGCGCCATTGAGTGCCGTACTGTATAGCGGATTTCCGGCGGCATCATACCTGGCCAGGAACAAACCGGCTTCGTACTGGCCGACACTATTAGGACCAGCGGGAGTAGGATTGATAAAATTATTTCCAATCATAAACCCCGCCAACGCTCCCGTTACAGTCTGGGACATTCCCACTGAACCCGCAAGGAAAAAGCCTCCGGAGTAAGAGGCCAGGCTATAGCCTTCGTCAAATCCGGCGCCTCCTTCTCTTTTTGCCCAAAGGACGTTCCCGTTATTGTCATATTTCACGATGAATACGTCATAGGAGTTACTACCGAAGGCGGCAAGAGCATAGCTGCCTACAACAAAGGAGCCGTTGAAAAGTCCTGTTACATAAACGTTTCCCGAGGGATCGGCGTTCACACAGTCTGATCTAGCGGCCAAATTTCCCCCACTGGTAGCGGCCCATTGCACCGTTCCGGAGGGGTCATATTTCGCGACAAAAAAATTGGCTTGTCCTGTGATGGGAAGGGTGTATTGGCCTATGGTAACTGCTGCTTGGTGTTGGCCTGTTATAAACACGTTGTTATTCGCATCGGTACAGACGTAAGAGGTGCGCGCCATACCGGATTGTTGTGTTACGGCCCACAACACATTGCCATTGGGGTCATATTTTACTAAAAAATACTGAGCGACCGATGTGTTGATCAACGTGAAGTTTCCCACAGTCATAGATGGGCTGTTGAATTCGCCGGTGATCAAAGAATTGCCCATCGCATCGGTACTTACTGAATGAGCAATATCAGTAATGGCACTTCCCCCCACACTTCTTAACCAAAGCACATTCCCATTCGGATCATACTTGATCAAAAACGCATCGAGACCCCCCGCGCTTGTGATGCTATTCGGGCCAACGGTCATAACACCGGTAAAATAGCCGCACATAAAAACATTGCCGGCGTTGTCAGCATAGACACTCTTGCCCTCTGATTGGCTGACTGGGCCTAACGAAGATAATTGGGTGGGCAAAGATCTCACCCATAGTATATTTCCGTTCGGATCATATTTTACAAGAAAAGGTATTCCATAAGTTATTCCTGGCGTCTGGCTTACCGTATAAGTGCCTATCACAAAACTGCCAGTGGTAAACCCGGCAAGAAATGCATTTCCGGAGGGATCGCTGCAAACAGCCCAACCTTCAGCTGTGCCGGTTCCAGGCTCAGTCCTGGCCCATTGCCACGTTTGGGATTGAGCTTTGAAACAAATAAATAAAATAATGCAGATTTGGGCGATCTTAATTTTCATTACTACCAAATTTAGAATATTATTTCCATAATCCTATAGTCCCCCGGATAAATTGGTTGGGTAGCTTATGAAAATTGGTAAATATGCCAATAAATTCGCTGCGAAAGGGTCTTACACTAAACCCGGTGATAACGGGTTTTTCGGGGAACGTATCAAGAGTTCCACCGTATTCCCGCGGTTGCCTGACCTTATTTTTCAGCCTTTGTCACTATGTTTCTTTTTTTGTAGTTCAGAAATGTCATAATAATACCCAGCTCTTCTTCAGTCACCAAACTGTCGGCCATATTCTTCTCATGTTGTGCATTCGAAACCCGCAGTGTATACCCTGTTAACTGTTGCGAGCTGAAATCAGGAATAATTTCTTTTTTTCCTTTTTTTGTATTGTGACATCTTGCACAATTGAGATCATACAAAATTTTCCCTTTCGCACAACGCTTATCATATTCTGCTCTAACATGAGGCAACATCTCAATTGGCAATATATAGGCGGGTTCCTTACTGGCGGTACAAGCTACAAATACAATCAATCCTGTGACAAAAGTTATAAAACAGTTCCTGGTATTCATTTAGTATTCTCCTCCTACTCTGCGGTTATTTAAAGTTTTGATTTTTGATGCGGGCAGTTTTTCAGGTGGTGTTTCAAATTCTATGTTCTCGTTCAGTGATGCGATAAAGGCCAACAGATCGTTTTTATCTTTTTTCGTTAAATGAAGTGAGTCTCCGGAGAGTGTTTGGTTGTGGAGCTTCAGCCCTTTGCCAGTGCCTCCTCCGGCATTATAAAAATCGATCACCTGGTTCAAATCTGAAAAACTTCCATTGTGCATATAGGGCTTTGTTTTACTGGCATTTCTGAGAGTGCCCGTCCGGAAAGCATTGACCATTTCCTTTGCGGGGTGTATCGACGCTCTTCCTTTGTCAAAACTTAATTCCTGAAATGTGCTGTCAGTTGGGACACCAATCACTTCAAATTCTGAACTAACGTAGGGTGGTTTTACGCCATTAAATTGAGGGACAAAATGACAGGTACCGCATTGCGCCTTTCCCATAAATATATTAAAACCAAGCCTGGCGTCCGCGCTCACTGTCTGGCCCTGATTCATTGCTCTGTCGAAGTCAGAATAATAGCGACTGAATTTACCATAATAATATGTGATGGCCGATGAGATGTGTACAAGGCCGATTTCTTTCTCCTGCGGAGTTGACTTTAAGAGTTTTGTAAGTGTTGCTTTATATTCTTTACAACTCAGAACTTTTTTTAAGATCTCTTTTTCATTGCTGCCCATTTCAATGGTATTAGTCATTACATCTTTTGTCTGATCCTGCAAAGAAGTATGTCTCCCATCCAGCATCAACAAATGATTGTATTCTGCGTTAATCAGCGTTGGTGTATTGCGGGGAAGTTTTTTAACGCGATCGAATTGTGGCGCGGCTATCAATGCCGTGTCGGCAAAAAACTGTGTCGGAATATGACAGGAAGCGCAGCTGCGTAAATTATTACCTGATAAAATGGGATCATAAAACAATAACCTACCTAACTGTTCTATTTCCGTAAGAGTTTTTTTATCGTTTACGCGTAAAAAAATTCCTTTTGTATTTTGCGCACGGTACAAATCCTTACTGAAAATGGAAGCGCTGTTTTTATTCAAAGCATAGTCAACATTGCTGCGGCTCACAACGTTGTATTCTTTGATTAGTTTTTGATTGAGTGAAAACAAAGGATTGATATAATTTTTAAGGAAAGTAAAATGATCAAATTGCAGATAGTTATTTTGTTGTTTAGTAACGAATGATATGGCCTCTTTATAAAGCGAAAGAAAATTTTCCGGCAACACTGTTTTTTGAAAATTTTCATTGAAAGAAAGATACGTGTTAAACGTTTCGGCGAGCATTTGTTTGAGTTCAGGTATGATTCTTGAAGTATCAGGGCATTCGAACCCTGTAGTATAGATAGCGGCCAGGTTCAATAAAAACAGTCGGTTGCATAAATAAAAATGATCGTATGTTTTCAGATTATTGGTAACAGAGTCAGCTCCAAATACCTCGATAGCCTGGAGAGAATACCGTAAAATCTTAAGCAGAGAATCTTTATCAATAGAATCTTCTTCGAGGTACAGCGCAGCGAGTGTCAGTCCTGCCCCATCACGCCTGTAAGGGGCCTCAAATTTTTCAAATACCTCTGTTTCCCACTCTACTGGAAGTGGTCCATTGATCTTTTTATAAGAAATTGGTTCCAGATAACGAAACCAAAAATCCATCCCCTTGAGTTGAATCCTCGTGCGATTTATCTGATCCTTTATTTGTTTAATGTCTTTGACCGAATTTAAGCTGCTTTTTTCAATGCAGGCAATCAGTTCGAGCTGACTTTGTTTAAACTGGTCGACTTTTTCGGTGTAATTTGTCACATAGTTTTTCGACAGATCATTTTTTTTAAAGGAAACGATCAGGCCGAAAACAAAAGCAAAAATGGTTACTATTAAATATTTCTTTCTCATTTTTCTAAGAAATTAGACCCCTCATTCAATGGAAAAAACCAGGCACCGACGGCACCTGGTTCTTTTTTGGTAAGCTAGGAGATTTAGTGCTTAACAATCATTTTTATTTTATTTTCTTTTTCTCCCGCAGTTACCTGTACAAAATAAACTCCGTTTTTAAGGTCGCTGGTATTAATGCTAACCTGGTTATCACCTGAATTTAGATCTTTTTCCACTGCTGTTCCGATTGTCTTTCCAAGCAGGTCAACTACACTGATCAAAACATGCTGCGATTTTTCGAGGTTGATAGTCACAATGGCTTCGTCTTTTGTCGGGTTTGGATATAGATTTACAAAAGTTGCAGATTTATCCTTTGACATAATGCCAACATCAATTGCACCTTTTCCTTCTACTACAAAATCATAGGTGTTTTCGTCTGCGTCGTCGCTGTTAACGTTTATTTTTGCGGTTCGGTTCCCTGCTGCAGTTGGCAAGAATTGAACTGTAAAATTCTGGGACGCATTACCGGCGAGTGTTAATGGGAAGGCCGGAGGAGTAGTAAATGTAAACTCTGAGGCATTTGTTCCTGAGATGTTCATGGCTGAAATGGCCAAAGTGCCCGTGCCTGTATTCTGGATTGCAAAAGTTCTGGTTACCGGCAAATTTACCTGTGTGGTACCGAACTGGGTATTATTAGCTGTGCTTGCCAGAGTATTGCCATCCGGGATGCTGGTGCTATTTCCCTGGATATTGATTTCAGGCGCTGCGCCGGTGCCGCGTACTGCAAATTCATAAAGAGATTCACTAATGTCATTGGTATTCAGGTTAATGGTTGCGCTGCGTGTGCCGACTAGTGCAGGTATAAATTGTACCGTGATCAATTGAGCAGCATTCGGAGCAATGGTCAAAGGATAGGTTGGGGGATTCAGAATAATAAAATCACCTGCGTTCGTTCCTGAGATATCTATGCTGCTGATCCAGAGCGGGCCTGTTCCGGTATTTTGGATGTTGTAAGTTTTTGTTTGAATAAGCCCGGTGTTCAGTGTTCCGAAATCGGTATTGTCCGTTACACTGATGGCAGTATTACCCGCGGGGATGTTCACGGAATTGCCCTGTAAATTGACTTCTGGATTCGAAGAAAATGTATTAGCGCTCTGCAGTAAAAGAACCTGTCCCCCTTCAACAACGGGAGAAGAAATTCCATAATGGGCCTGGTCAACAAACAAAAATTTTCCTGGTCCCAATATTGCCTGCGCATCAATCATTCCGGAAGCCTCTTCGTCTTGGGTCAGGTAGTTTGGAGCCCCTGTGAGAAAGCGATTCGAATCATGGGTCGCGATTTGAACCAATGCATCAGTAGCAATAGTGTATTCCCAGATTTTACCCAGGTGAGCCTGATTGCCAACGTCTTCTTGGATTAGGATGTGACCAGAATTGTCAATTCCCATATTGTCAAACATTTGTTGGCCTTCTGTTCCATCAAGCACAGCAGTAATTGTACCGCCAAGTTGTGGGTTTTCGATATCCGTAAATCGGAGTCTCCATAAACGGCTTGGGTTGTTGAATCCGTTTGTAGTTACAAAATATAAATCTCTAGGGTTTGAAGGATCCCACGCTCCATCCTCGGGACGAAGAAATTGTGTAACGCCCTGTGCAACACTTAAAGTTTGGTTTGAGGCTCCGGACAGTGTGTGTACATTGGGAATGTTGATCAGTGAAAATGTAGTGTTAGCGGCGATATTCAATGCCTGGGTTTCAAAAAGAGAACCAGACACCGCAACGCCATAAAGCAGCCCTCCGGTTAAACCTGCTTTTGTAATTTCATTTCCGGAGGCGGCTTTGTTTCCAACATAAATGTAAACCTGCCCCGGTGTAGTGTCATCAAAACCAGCCACAATGGTTTTATCACTTCTGCGCGGGTTCGCTACCTGGTTTTCACAGGAGAATCGCCCAAGGAAAGGTAACTGGTATGAATTTCCTGCGTCAGGACCTGTTGCTACGTGCGCCATTATCCTGCCTTCGTCCCCGGTTTCCTCTCCGTTCAAAAAAATACGGGCTTGTGTACCTTTGCCTGTGTAACTATTATAAAAGGCGGATACAGGAGCAAGATCTGCAGAACAAAAACGACCAAAACCCGCTAAAGTTGATGTGTTCGCCGAATTATAAACCGAATAGGTATTTGTTGCCGTGTTATAGAGATTCACGTTTTGAGTGAGATCCGCACCGCTTTGCACGGCCAGTGTGGTTTTATTGATGATCCATTTAGAAACAAAAGCTCCGGCCGAGCCATAAGCGTGAACGGTTCCGGTGGTGGCGCTTCCGAATTCATGGTTCATTAGGAGTGTAAATGTACCGTCATTGTTATCAAACGCTCCTAATCCGTCAGGTAAGCCGGCCATTGTATAATTTCCAATCGCGGTGCTTGCATTCAAAATTGAAGTAATCGTGTACCCTGGCAAAACCGGCAACACGTAAGGCGCTGAGGCAGCGCTAGGTCCGGTTGTTAGGGTCTGTGCGACCGCATTATCCAGCGATTGGCTTACGGCTAAACCTATTAATAATGACTGTAAAGTTTTTTTCATGATCATAAATTTTGTCTTTTAATTTCGACAAAGTAACCACATTCAATCTGTCACAGGATTATTGAAACACTAACAAAACTTTAATCAATATTATCTTTTCTCCTTCTAAAAAAGGATTAGCGTTAAGAAGTAAAGAAAAAATATTGATCTTTAATTTACCTGCGTTGAAAACTTAGCGCGTTGTTCAGCGATGGATAGTTGACTGGTTGAATTTTTATGATAACCTCAAAGCGACTTGTAGCAGGGTTTGTTAGGCTCCTTTAGTTTTATACTCAGCGTAACACCATAATAAAAATACCAGTCTTTTGTGCTTGGATTTCCCCGCATAGTACCAGGTCGTGCAGATCCATTGATTGTGCGATCAGTAAAATTAGACTGATCGCTGAGTACATTTGGATAGGTGCCGCTCACATCATCCAGATAATCGGTAAATGTTCTTCGCGGACCCCACTCAAATCCTAAACCACATTTTTTTCCGACGTTGAATTTAAAACCAACTCCAAACGGAATTGCAATCTGTACTCTTGAATATGTTTTGGATTGGGCTTCGGTCTTGTAATCACGCAACGCTTCATAACCGTTACCAATATCCGCTTTGGGATTAAAATAGAACCCCGCGAGGCCCGCAAAAATAAACATCGTAAAACGGTACTTATCCTGGCCTATGCGGTATTCTAAAAAGTTAAATTCGGCAAGTGAATGCAACTCAAGCAAATTACTTTTAAAGCTCAGGTTCCTTTCTTTTTGGTCTTCCTCCGAACTTTGCGAATCACTGCCACTGATGGCTCCGTAATTAAACCCAAACCGAAAGGCATACCTGTAATTGGTCTCATATCGGAAAAAAACACCTGCCGCAGGGCGGGTCGCACGAAAGTGGGCGCGCGGGTTAATATCCCCTATATAATAGGCTCCGCCAGCAAAAAAACCCAATTCTCGTTGCCGGAAATTGCGTTTCTGACTTTGAGCAGTTCCCATCAAAGCAAACAGGCAGAATAAATATAAAAGGGCCTTTTTTAGCAAAATAGTACAGTTAAACGTAAATTTAACGGATATATTGTGTGTTTTTACTGTTTCTTGTCTTAAAATAATGAAAAAACCGCTCGTAATAGCCATTATTTTTGTTTTTTTTATCTCCGTTAATGCCCAAAAACCCGATCCGTTTAATCCAAAATTCCTGCGCAGCATAAAATTTATTGGCGACACAGATCTTACTTTTAACCGCAGCCGTTTTGCAAACAGACTTTTTGAACCGCACGCAGAACCTGAGCTAAAGATAGGAGGTTATATTTCATCTTATTATTCTACAAATGACGACGATAATTTGTACGATGGTTTTGTGTTATTCCCAACGCTCGAGCCACGCAAAAATCAGTTCTCCTTAAATATGGCGCTGATTAGTCTTGCATACAAAAACAAAAACATGAGAGGCAATATCACGCTACATTATGGTGACGTTCCGGAAAGCTCATGGCCAAAGACGTTTAACCTGATCCAGGAAGCCAACGGGGGATTTAAATTATTTAATAAGGTGTGGCTGGATGTTGGTTTTTTTAAAACGCATATTGGCATCGAAAGTTTCCAGCCGAGGGAAAATATCGCCACGAGTATGTCGGTCATGAATTTCTACGACCCCTATTTTTTGAGCGGCGCAAAATTATCATACCTCCCAAGCTCAAAACTCACCCTGCAGGTTAGTGTGTTTAACGGATATAACGAATACCTCGACAACAACAGGAACAAGGCAATTGGATTTACGGGTATTTATACCCCGAACAATAATCTTTCTTTTACTTATAATTTCTTAACCTCCGACGAAACACCTGATGATATCCGGACCAAACATCAGAGGTTTTACAATAATTTTTATGCCACGTTCTCTTCAGAAAAATTCATTGTAGGCGTGGACCTCAACTTTGGAATTCAACAACATTCACTGAAGGCCGATACAACCAAATTTGGAACCCTTTACGGAGGGTTGTTGGTAGCCAAATATCATTTTATTAAAAAAATGGCAGCATATGGCCGCGTCGAAAGTTTTTCAGATGCAAACGACATCCTGAGTGGCACGCATGACATCGGAAAATATATTTATGGAACAACGCTTGGTTTGGAATTCCTGCCGCAAAAAACTATTGGTTTAAGTGCCGAATGGCGGATCCTGGAGTCAGACAAGCTGATCTTCAGAAGAGGAAATAAGTTAACGAATCGTCGAAATGAATTTAATCTTTGCTTAGATTTGTGGTTTTAAATTGAATAAACCAAACGCATACAAGCCAATTGGCATCTTCGATAGCGGCTTCGGCGGTTTAACAGTTTTGAAAGAAATCAAACTGGAACTACCTAAATACGATTATCTATATCTTGGTGACAATGCCCGCGCGCCTTACGGTTCCCGTAGTTTTGAAACAGTTTATGAATACACGCTCGAATGTGTAAAACATTTGTTTGCAATGGGCTGCGACCTGGTAGTGCTGGCTTGCAACACAGCTTCAGCTAAAGCCTTAAGAACGATACAACAAAAAGACCTGCAGGAATTCGGCCCGGGAAAAAGAGTGCTGGGCGTAATCAGGCCTACTACCGAAATTATCGGCAATTACACAAAGACCGGGCACGTCGGTGTTCTGGGGACACCTGGCACGGTGGCCTCTGGTTCTTACCTGGTTGAAATAGAAAAGTTCTTTCCAGACATTCATGTATATCAAGAAGCCTGCCCAATGTGGGTACCGTTAATTGAAAACAGGGAATACGAAAATGAGGGCGCAGATTTTTTCATCAAAAAAAATGTAAGTCAATTGATGGCGCAACAGCATAATATTGATGCGATCATTTTGGGTTGCACACATTATCCTCTGATTTTCGACAAGATACAAGGGTATCTCCCAAATGGGGTTCGGTTATTGTCCCAGGCACCGATCGTTGCAAAAAGTCTTAAAGATTATTTAATGCGTCATCCCGAACTGGAACAAAATTGCAGCAAGGGACAAAGTCTGTCTTTTTATACAACTGATCTGCCTGAAACATTTGATCGATCCGCTGCCCTTTTTTATGGCAAAGAAGTCAGATCGAAACACCTCGCGCTCTGACCTTTGTCTACTTTTCGAGGATTTTAAACTCTGTTCTCCTGTTTTTTTGTTTTCCTTCCGGTGTATCATTTGCTGAAATAGGTTTGGTTTCACCATACCCTTTTGCAATCAATCTTGTGGCCGGAACGCCTTTTGTAATCAGGTAATCCACTACTGACGTTGATCTGCTGTCGCTCAATTTTAGATTATAGTCGTCGGAACCATCTGCATCGGTATGGCTGGACAGCTCTATCTTTAATCCCGGGTTGTCTTTCATGAGTTTGCTGAGTCTTTCCAGTTCATTCGCTGACTCCGGCTTTACAGTCGCTTTGTCGGAATCAAAAAATATATTGCGCAAAACAATTGTACTGCCGATCTCGATTTTTTTGAGAGATACATCCTGGTGAAACTCCTGGAAATCGGCCTCTTCGGGAAGATTAAAGTTTTCAGAATGAAATAGGTATCCTTCGCGTTTTACCGAGATCCCGTAATTTTTCCCGCTTGGCAGTGTTACCAGGTATTTCCCGGTACTACTGTTGGATTTAAAAGTTGCAAGAATTAAGTTTTTATCATTGTCGATCAGGTCAATTGTAGCTTCCAGGGGTTCATTCGTTTTTGAATCCTTCACATACCCTTTTAACAAAGTAAGCCTCGCAGATTTGATGGCGATTGCATTTTCGGTTTTCAGATTGCTCACCGGATTGGCATTCGCGGCGAGTAATTGGTCCTGGGTGTTTAACAAGGGTTCTTTTTCGGGACCTAAAAAAGTGATTTTATAAATATCTTTTTCTCCATAACCTCCCTGTTTTGCCGACGCAAAATACGCCCGGTTGCCACTACCGCCTACTACAAAGAACACATCATCGTCGGGCCCGTTAATAGGATACCCTAAATTTTGCGGTGTTTTCCATCTGCCATCTACAAAACTTGTTTTAAAAATATCATAGCCGCCCATCGTATTGTGCCCTTTGCTGCTAAAATAAAGTGTCACGCCATCGGGGTGAATAAATACCGCATCTTCAGAATATTTTGTATTGATCTCTGGTCCGAGATTTCTTGAAGGCACCCATTCACCCTTCGCGTTCAGTTCAGTGAAATACATATCTCTCTCGCCGTACCCGGAACTCTTATCGCTGATGAAAAATAATCTTTTTCCATCATAACTTATGCTGACACACGACTCGTGCGCCGGGCTATTGATATTTCGTGTGAGATGCACCGGTACTTCCCATTCTGAACCGACTAAAGCGCTTTCATACAAATCTCCCCCGTCAGTCCCCGAATTCCTGAAAATATAAAGTTTACTGCCGTCAGGAGAAAGTCCCGCAGTAGCATCATGCAAATCGGTATTGACGGTTTTTGACAATTGTTTTGCCTGTTGCCACTTCCCGTTTATTTTAACCGATGAATAAATGTCCTCAAAATAACCGCCGTCGTACTCAACCTTTTTACCGCCCGTGGAACTTTGTCGCCTTGCGGTAAAAAAAATAGTTTCCTCATCAGTTGAAATAGCGGGGCTGTATTCAGCAAATGCGGAATTGATGGCTGGCCCAAGGTTATCCACAAAAACTCTTTCCGGCTTTGCACTCAGCTGTTTTCCGACGCCACACTCTTCGATTTTTTTCGCAACGTCCTGCATGGCGGCAATGTTGTTTTTGCCCAAGGACTGCAGATAGTTGAAGTGTTTTTTGTAATAAGTGATCGCATCATCCCACCTGCTGTTTAAATGGTAGGTCCAGGCAAGCCAGAAAGCCAGATCGGGTTCAACATCGGGGTCGAGGCTGTTGGCTTTTTCAAAATAGTTCAGGGTTTCATTGGCAGGCGCATCGGCGGCAAAAGAAATAAAACCGAGCATATAATTTAGCGCGGCATTATTGGGATTAAATTTCTGAGCATCGCTCAACGGCCCAAGCGCATATTTAAAATTCTTAAGCCCTGCCCTCTGATGATCATAATTACTCACCGGGTAATATTTATGATACATCACATAAGCTTTCCTGGTTTCTTCGAATTCTTTTCTCCCTGCAGTATAAAATTGCTGCCCCACATCAAGCTTTTTTACCGCGTCCCTGAACTCATCTTTTCTTCCCGGAAAATTATTCCTTTCAAAAGGTATATTTTGCGCACAAATTTTGAAAGTCAGAATAGTCAGAAAAACCGGTAAGAGCTTTTTCATTTGTTCGTTTAATTATTTTCAGTTAACGCAAGACGCATTTATCAATAATTTTGCTCCCGACACGCCGAGTTCGGCCGCTTTTTTCCAATCAGAACAACTGCCGCCCTCATCGCGCAACATCTGTAAAGCAATACCGCGATTAAAATAGGCAGGTCCGTTTTTTGGATCAAGCTGGATGGATTTTGTGCACATGTCTTTTGCCTTGTTATAATCTTTTTCCTTAAGGGCAATTGATGCAAGATTATTGTATGCCTGCGCGTTTTGAGGGTCTTTTTTTAGAACGTTTTCAAAATCTTCTTGTGCCGATTTGTAATCCTGGCTGTCGAAATAGGCGGCTCCCCTGTTGTTTATTGCTATTAGGTACGATGGGTCCGCTTCTATCGCATGGCTGTAGGCCTCAATGGCTTTGGGTTTGTTTTTATTCAACCTGTAAGCAGAGCCCAGGTTGTTGTAAACAAAAACCATTGATTTATTCAGGCTAAGTGCTTTTTCATAGTCCGCGATTGCACCGGCATAGTCAGATTTTGCTCTTTTTGCACTGGCCCTGTCGTTATATGCATATGCGTAGTCAGGTTTTGAAGCAATAGCTTTTGAATACAGTTCTATAGCTTTGTCGAGTTCATTGTTTTCATAACATACCAGGCCCTTATAATACAAAGCCTCGGGATGATCCGGTTTTAAACCCAGGCACGCGTCCAGGGCGACTATTTCGCTATCGGTTTTATGCGTTCCAAAATATATTAACCCCTTGTTAAAAAAAGCCTCAGGGTTTTTTGGATTGATTTTGATCGCCTGGTTAATATCTGTCAGGGCTTCGGGAAACATTTTTAAACCATTGTAGGCAACAGCCCTGTTGCAATAAGCTTTGTCAAAATCCGGTTTTTCGGCAGTACATTTTGAAAAAAAATCCAGAGCTGCCTGAAAGTTATTTTTTTTTAATTCGGTTAAACCGCTGTTATAATTTTTTTCCGCGTTTTGTGCGGGGATGTTTGCGTTAACCTTTACCGTATCCTGTGATTTGATAAACCCGAAACTCATGACTAAAACTAAAAACAGGTTTGATTTCATCAGGGCCATTTTGAAAGCACTAAATATAAAAATTTTCTTTAAGAGCCTCTTTAAATGTTTATTAAAATTTTCCCTACTTTTAATCTCCCAAACACAGTTCAGATGATCAGGAGATATTTTTTTACTGCCTTGTTATTCCTGACCGCGTCTTCTTTTTTTTCTCAATCTCTCGGTGACAGGTTACGGGAAAAAATTGATGCAAAGGCGCAAAAAATGGGTGATAAGTTCCTCGCCAAATATGAGAAACAACAGAAAGAATATGATGAAAGCAATTTTAATTACTCAATTTGTTTTTTAGATAACAGCGGGCTATTTGAAGCTGATGAAAAAGGCAGTTCGTTCAGTAGTGTAATGCTTGGTGGTGCCAGGATCGCAAACCAGGAAGAGAAAACACTGGAAGAGCGGGCTTATACGCAATTAAAAACCGGCGAGTTATTAATGGCCGGGAATAAATATTTTTCTGCCGAACAGTGTTTTAAGCTTGCTAAATTAATGTACGAGGAAGATGCGGCTGATTCGACCGCCAACTATAGTCAAACACTAAGTGATCTTGGATTATTATATCAATCCCGGGGCAGGTTTGTGAAATCGAAAGCACCTACCGAAGCAGCGCTGAAGTTGCGGGAAAGAGGTAAAAATAAAACGATGCTCACGGTATCTATCAATAATAATGCTGTTTTAAAAAAAGAAACGGGTTTTTACGCGGAAGCGGAAGCCGACTTTAAAAGGGGGCTGGATTCAGCAAAAAGACAAAACGATGCACTTTCAGAGGTTTTGATCATGAATAACCTGGCTATGACCTACCTCGACATGAATAAACTAAAAGAGGCAGAAGCTTATATGTTGTCCAGCATTTCAAAAGCGTCTTCGATATTAAAAGACAACTCCAGCAACTATATTAAACTACAGATCAACCTGGCAAATATTTACCGCTTCGAAAAAAAATATACCGCGTCGGAAGAATTGTACCTCATTGCTATTAAACATAAAGAAAAAAAATTAGGCGCCCATCCTGATTTGGCGCATCTTAAGAAAGGCCTGGCACAATTGTACATGGAAATGGGCAAGACCACAGAAGTAGAAGATCTTCTCAAGAGCGCGTACAATATAAACAAACGCAAACTCGGCGAAAAAAACCCTGCGACGATTGCCATTCAGCAGGAGCTCGCCAATTTCTATCGTTTCTCAGACAATATTCCCAAAGCCTTAAGCCTGGGAATTGAAGTAGTGGACACAAAAAAAACGATTTACGGCGAAAACCACCCGAATTATATCCAGGCCCTGGAAGATCTGACCCTCACGCGCTGGCAAAATAACAACATCGAAGAAGCAAAAGACAATTACAAAATTGTGATTGATAACACGCTGCATTATATCAATACCTTTTTTAATAGTTTGAATGACAACGAAAAAACGCTTTATTGGGAGAAAACCAACCTGCGTTTACAACGGTTTTACGCTTTCGCCAATGAAAATTTCGGAAAAGAACCTGAGCTATTAAAGATGTTCTACAATACGGTCATAAACACCAAAGGATTTTTGCTGAGTAATTCTTCTAAAATAAGGAACATTATTTTCTCCAGTAATGACTCTACGCTTAAACGCACCTATACCCAGTGGCTTGAAACCAAAGAGAATTTAAACCAGGCCTACCAGTTGAGTAAGGAAGAAATAACCCAGGATAAGGTAAATGTTGACAGTCTTCAGAAAAGATCAGATGAGTTAGAGCGGACGTTATCGCAAAAAAGCGCCATTTTCAAAGAAGGCATTGACGACAAACCGGTGACCTACGATGTGATTCAGAAACAATTAAAGCCCAACGAAAACGCCGTTGAGGTAATTGAGCTTAACGAATACAAAAATGGTTTTACAGGAAACTCATCTTATATAGCACTTGTTTTAACTCCTACCGAAATAAAATTGGTAAACCTCGGTGATGCTAAGGTAATTCAAACTGCGATTACTGAGTTCCGAGAGAAAACCATCAACCAGAAACCTGAGAATGAAGCTTACGCACCCACCTGGAAAGCGATTGATGATCAACTGCAAAACGTAAACAAACTATACCTCTCGCTGGATGGCGCTTATCACCAGTTAAGTATTAACGCGTTAAAAGATCCTACCGGAAAATATCTGGCTGATAAATATGTTGTTCAGTTTTTGGGTAATACCCGAGACCTTTTGGATTTGAAACAAACGGAGGGCGCCGCCACGAAACCTACCACTGCGTTCCTGATCGGCAATCCTTTTTACGGCAAAAACGGTGTGGTGCCGCAACTTCCAGGAACTGAGGCAGAAGTAAAAAACATCACCAAACTTCTTACGCTGTATAAAATTAAACCGATTGCGCTTTATGGCCCAAACGCAACGGAATCAAAAGTAAAGACCATCAATTCCCCGAGCATTTTGCATATTGCCACGCACGGTTATTTTTTGGCCGATCTCAGCCAGATGGAAACAAAAAAAGTACTGGGTGTTGATGTGTCGGCGGCAAAAGAAAATCCTTTGTTGCGCAGCGGTGTTTTACTGGCCAATTGCGACAATGTATTTGACGAGAATTTTCATCCTTCATCGAACAGTGAAAATGGCATTTTGACAGCGTATGAAGCCATGAGTCTGAACCTGGATAAAACGGACCTTGTTGTTTTAAGCGCTTGTGAAACCGGACTCGGAAGCGTAAAACAGGGTGAAGGCGTTTACGGATTGCAACGCGCCTTTTTAATCGCCGGTGCTAAGAGTATTATTATGAGTTTATGGAGTGTGAGCGACGAGGCGACCATGCAATTAATGACTTTGTTTTACACAAACTACGCCAAAAGCGGGAATAAATCACAGGCATTCACCGATGCGATTAAACAACTGAAGTTAAAATACAAACAACCCTTTTTCTGGAGCGCGTTTGTGATGTTGAGTAAATAAGTTTTGATGTCTGGTTACTCATTTTGACCCGTCACGCGGTTCTATTATTATCGAATTGGCGCCATGTTTAGAAGATGTAATGACCCTGGAAGGTAATTCAAACCACACGGCCCCGAACTTTCTTCTTACTTTTTCCATAGATGAAAAAGTAAGCAAAACGCTTACGCCGAAGCTTCAGCGAAGGAGCAAAATCAAGGCAATTTGCCAACCTTAATTTTTCGCTGCATGCCTAAGTGCGTTGCTCCTCTAACGAAAAATTAGGGTTCGCACCAAATCGCCGTTAACCACGCACTCGCCGAGACGTAGCTGTGCGCCTAGTTTTTGCTGAATTAAGCAAACAATTACTCTCTAAACATCCAGGTAGCTTTAGCACCTAAATATCAGTTCTTCCAGTTATGTTCAGTAATGAAATTTACCGTGTATCGTCATTTGCTATGATTTAAAGCAACAGCCGGTGAACCATACTGGTAGATTTGTTATTTATATTTATGCACCAGGAATTGATATACCAGATAGGTTTGACCATGATCGATGGCATTGGAGATGTAAATGCAAAAAACCTCTTGGCTTATTGCGGGAGTGCAGGCGAAGTTTTTAAACAGAAAAAAGCGCATCTTCTAAAAATTCCCGGTATTGGCAGTTATCTTGCGGAATCGATCGTTACCAGTAAAAAAGTCTTTGACCGGGCTGAGGAAGAAATTAAATTCATACGCAAGTATAAGATTACACCATTATTTTTTACGGCAGAAGATTATCCCTCCCGGCTAAAATATTGCAGCGATGGACCGCTGTTGTTGTATTACAAAGGTAAGGCGGATTTAAATTGCGAAAGAATCATTGCAGTGGTCGGCACACGCAGGCCAAGCGATTACGGACGGCAAAAAACACAGGAAATAATTAATGACCTTTCTTCTGCCGGCGCATTAATATTAAGTGGACTGGCTTACGGCATTGATGTTTTGGCTCATAAAACCGCGCTTGAAAACAATCTCGAGACTGTCGGTGTTCTGGCTCACGGGCTTGATCGCATTTATCCCCAGACCCACGACAAGATTGCCAAACGCATGATCAGGCAGGGAGGTTTACTGACTGATTTTATGAGCGGGACCAATCCTGACGCGGTAAATTTTCCGAAACGCAACAGGATTGTAGCGGGCTTATGCGATGCACTCGTTGTAATCGAAAGCAAACGCACCGGCGGTAGTTTAATCACCGCCACAATAGCGAACAGTTATAATAAAGATGTTTTTGCGTTTCCGGGCCGGGCAAACGATTTGCTGGCGGAAGGCTGTAACGGTCTGATCAAGCGTAACAGGGCGGCCCTGATAGAAAATGCCGCAGACCTTTTGTACGCCATGCAGTGGCAGGAAGAAGACAGACCAAAAAACAAAACCAAACAAATTCCCTTACTATTAAACCTCAACGATGATGAAAAAATAATAATGGACTTGCTTGCCCGAAAGAATGCCGTCCACCTTGACGAAATTTGTCAGACTACTGAATTACCGGTCAGTAAAATTTCTGCTATTCTTTTACAGTTAGAGTTCAGCAATCTCGTAAAAAGCAGGCCGGGGAAGTTATTTGAGAGAATGTGATTTAAATTGTACTAAATTATCTTTTTCCTGCAGAACAACTATCACTCTATCACAATTTTTTTAAATTGTATTTCCCCTTCCTTTTGAAACTTCAAATTGTAAATCCCTTTCGAAAGTTCATTTAAATTGACAGGGGTTTGCCCCGCTTCTATTTTTTGTTCAAAAACAATTTCGCCTAAACAGTTAAATACCATAATTTCTCCGTCCATGTGGGATTCGATCGAGAAACTACCCTTATTGGGGTTCGGATAAATATCAATATTGAAACGTTTTTCAGATTTTTCATGAATTGAAGTTGCGGTAGACCTGTCATAATAAGTTACAGTTGCCGGTGTTGCACCACAAGGAAAATTTCCTTCAATTAAAGTAACCTTCATGCGTTGATTTGAATTCTCAAGCGACAATTCAACATTCTTGTAAAAAAAATAACAATCCGGTGAACAATAATATCTGTCCTTTGCATTCCATTTGTTGTTTCCTGCAAAAGTGATGTCTTTGAAAAAAGGAAAAGTCGGGTCGAAATAAAACGAATTCCCACAAGGGCTTGAGAACGTGCCCTGCGACGCCCAGGTAGACTGGCCCGTTGAAACCTGCATGTTAAACAATCTGCCGGAACTTAATTGCCAGTTACCGTTAATATCAGTTGCGACTTGTGAAGTAGCTGTATGAAATAATATGATGAGGAAAACACTGGCGTAAAATTTTTTCATGGGTTCTGGTTGTTTTTAGGTGAATTTTTCAATATCTCTCAATGTAGACCTAATAATCTTAGCATCCTATTTAAAAGAATAACCAGGTAATTTATCGAGATGCCTGAGAAGATATAAATAGACGTACAGTTCTATTGTTTGACTATTTTAAGAGGCCTGCTTTCAGTGGGTTCTTTGCTTCTTAAAAAGTAGATTCCTTTCGTTTGATTAATTAGATTTAAGGAATTGTGGCCCGCGCAAATAGTTTGTTCAACAACAATTTGCCCCAGTGCGTTTGTGAGCACGATATCTATCGACGCGGTCGATTCAATGACGAACTCGCCACCACCCGGGTTCGGATAGATCATAAGGTGCGTCGCCTCATTTGTGTAATTTTCTATACCCGTACAAGGGTCAACAATCAGATTGAGCGTTTGGGTCGGCGCGCCACAACCATTGGATACAGTAAGACTTAAAACACCGCTTGCATCGGGTGTAAGGGAGATTGTATTTGACGTAGATGAACCTGTCCAGCTGGCAGGAAAAGACCAGTTGTAATTCGCAGTTGGATCATTCGGCACGGAATAATTCTGCGCAACACCTACACAGGTGATAGTGTTCCCGCTTAATGAAAAAACAGATAATGTGGAACTAACAACCAGGTTAAGGGTTTGAGTCGAGCTGGAGCAGGAATTAAAAACCGTAAGACTAAACAAGCCAGTTGAATTCGGGATGAGTGACATAGTGTTTGTAGTCGACGAACCCGTCCAGCCAGCCGGCAAAGACCAGATGTAAGTAGCACTTGGATCATTCGTCACGGAATAGTTTTCAGTAACTCCCGCACAGGTGATGGTATTCCCGCTCAAAGTTGAAAAAGGGGGTATGTTACAAAATTTAACCAAAAAGGCGTCCGAGTTTCCGCCGCCAATAACATTTTGGTGACCATTGTATGCTATGCCAATTGTGGATTGTGTAGTGCCTGCCAGGTAAACACTACCTGAACCATCCGTGCAGCATGATTCGCCTGCATCGAGATCGTCACCGCCATAATAAGTACCCCATTGACGCAGCCCGGAACTATTAAATTTTACTAAGAAAGCATCCACGCCTCCTTCATAAGTGCTTTGAAATGCCCCAATGGTAGCAATACCGGCAGTGGACGATGTAGTACCACCCAGGTAAACGTTACCCAAAGTATCTGTAGAGCATGATATACCGTTGTCTATACTCGTTCCGCCATAATAAGTCCCCCATTGCCGAACGCCTGAGCTATTGAACTTTATCAAAAAAGCGTCCCCTGTTCCGGCATTGGTGTTTTGATGACCACCCGATGCAATCCCGAGGGTGCCCTGAGTATTACCAACCAAATATACGTTACCAGACCCATCAGTGCTACAAGACCTGCCCTGGTCCGCCACCGCGCCGCCATAATATGTTGCCCACTGGCGAATACCGGAGCTATTGAACTTTACTAAAAAAGCATCCATATTTCCACCGCCAAAAGCGTTTTGATGTCCGGCCGAAGCAATGCCAGCCGTAAAATTGGTGCTCCCGACGAGGTATACGTTACCTGAAGCGTCGGTACAGCATGTTCCACCGTTGTACACGGAATTTCCGCCACTATAGTAGGTTGCCCATTGACGAACACCCGCGCTATTAAATTTTACCAAAAAAACGTCTTTCGTACCGCTGAAAGTATTCTGATGTCCCCCGGAAGCAATGCCGGCTGTGGACGTTGTCATTCCAGACAGGTACACATTACCCAAAGGATCTGTGGCACAAAATGAAAAACCAAGTTCGGCTCCGCTTCCTCCATAATAAGTGCCCCATTGGCGCACGCCGGCGCTATTGAATTTTACTAAAAAAAGATCCCCTCCGACATTCGTATTTTGGTGTCCACCGGAAGCTATACCAAGTGAGGATCCGGTAATGCCGGCCATATACACATTACCTGAAGCGTCTGTCGCGCAGGACGAAGCAGCGTCGATACCAGTTCCACCATAATAAGTGCCCCATTGGCGTACGCCAGAACTGTTGAATTTTACTAAAAAAGCATCATCCGGTCCACCTGCTGGTGCGTTTTGATGACCGCCGGAATAAATGTTAACTGCAGATTGCGTATTGCCCGTTAGATATACATTTCCAGACGCATCCGTGCAGGATCCCCATCCCTGATCGAGAGTAGATCCGCCGTAATAAGTTGCCCAGATCACTGCGGGGTCAATCACAAGGCTTTGATTTTGATCATAACTACCAAGCGAGAACGAAACAATATTGTTTGTTAATATGAACTTAGTGGTGATACTTTGATTTCCCTGAAAACTTTGGGGAGCCTTTTCGGAAATACTTCCCAGTTTATTTTTCAGGATAAGACTCCCATCTTTTCGAAGACTTAATTTTTCATGGTCTGTAAATTCCATTTTAATGATCGAAGGATCTATTCCCGGCTTCACGACAAAATCGTATTTAACTTCTTTGTCCCGGGTATAAATAATCCAGTCTATGCCCGGGTAAATATCATGGTAGACAACTCTATTGTATGAATGTACATCCAATATACCCAGGTTGTAAAAATTGTCGGTAGTGTTTAGTTCTTCATTTGAAATTCGTCCCGTGTTATTGGCACCGATCAGTCTCATATCCATCCGGCAGGTTTCTACACGAATTTGTTGTTGCAGTGCCTCCAGCTTTTTTTGATCTTTCGCGGTAGATTGTTGCCTCATCAGGTCCTGATATCCTTTAGGGTAATGCGTTTTCGTAAATTGATACGCAATGCCGCTCTCCAGCAGAAAAATTTGTGTGTTGCCTTTTTGAAATGAATATTTTACTTCTTGTTTGCTTAAGCCATCAGGTCCTTTTACCTGGCCTTTGTTTTCGGTAAACGCAAAGGGTCGTAGTGAAAACCCTCCAATGTTGACTTTGGTTTTTAATTTTTCCGCGGCTTCAGGTATTACATAATTTCCAGCGGCCGCTGAATTAGGATAATGTAGATTGGCAAGGCAAAAAACCAACAATGAATAAAACCTGACTAATGGGATTTTTTTCATGGCAACAGGATTTTAATGAGTATTAAAGTAGATATTGCCTTATCAGGCTTCCGCTTTAGACATCAAAAATAATGCCGTAAACATGCCGGGAAAGCCCTTACATCAAATTCGCCCCGAGATATTCACGGTTCATACGGGCAATATTTTCGAGAGAAATACTTTTAGGGCATTCCGCTTCGCAAGCTCCTGTATTGGTACAGTTTCCAAAACCTTCTTCGTCCATTTGCTTCACCATATTCAACACGCGTTCTTTTCTCTCAATTTGTCCCTGCGGTAAAAGAGCCAATTGCGATACTTTGGCAGAAACAAATAACATGGCACTTGCATTTTTGCAGGCCGCCACACAAGCGCCACAAGAGATGCAGGCAGCGGCATTAAAAGCTTCATCCGCGTCTGGTTTGTTGATCAGAATATTGTTCGCGTCTTTGGCGTTACCCGTATTTACGGAAATAAACCCACCCGCAGCAATGATCCTGTCGAAAGCTGAACGATCGGTTGCCAGATCTTTAATCACGGGAAAAGCTGAACTCCTCCACGGTTCCACAACGATGGTGTCGCCGTCCTTAAAGCTACGCATATGTAATTGGCAGGTTGTAACACCTTGCTTCGGACCGTGCGGGCGGCCATTGATATACATGCTGCACATGCCGCAAATACCTTCACGGCAATCATGATCAAAAACAATAGGTTCTTTGCCTTCGGTAATTAATTGTTCGTTGACAACGTCGAACATTTCCAGAAAACTCATGTCGGGAGAAATTCCTTCTGCCCTGTAAGTTTCAAAACGACCTTTTTCGTTCTTGTTTTTTTGTTTCCACACCTTTAACGTGAGGTTCATATTTCCGTGACTCATATATGTGTATATGTTATTTGTTACAAGTTATTAGTTGTTTGTTTGCGCGCTGCTAACCTTGGCGCGTTGCAAATAATTTATGTACCCATTTAAAATTGTGATGCATTTTTGCACTTGCATCTTTAATTCCAGCAATTCACTTTCTGATAAATAGTCTTCTTCTTCTTTTGCAACAATTAAGTGATCAATAATTTCATTTAACGAACCTCTGGAATTACGACAAAACCTTGTGTTTTCCTGATAGTGATACCTTCCAAATCCTTCGGCTATATTCGCAGTTACGGAACGAGTTGCCCTGATCAATTGGTCCGTAAGTCTGAATTTCTCTTCGGCGGGAAAAGTTTTAGTTTTATCTCGGACCGCCTTTCTTAACGAAACTGCTTCCTTCCAGCAATCCAAATCTTCAAAAGAACTTAAAGTCGGCATTTTTTAATCTTTAAACCGTGAACCATTAACGAATAACAGATAACTAACAACTCCTTAGGCGTAATTCCTCTGCGCTATTTTAATATTTTCAAATTTTAATTCTTCTTTATGTAATTCGTAATTACTGTCGCCTTTATATTCCCACGCAGAGACATAAGCAAAATTATCATCGTCCCGTTTGGCTTCACCTTCGCCGGTTTGGTATTCTTCCCTGAAATGTCCACCACAACTTTCGTTGCGGTTCAGCGCATCAATACACATTAACTCGCCGAGCTCAAGAAAGTCCGAAACCCGGATAGCTTTTTCGAGTTCAGGATTAAATTCATCTGGCGTTCCGGTCACACGCACATCTCTCCAGAATTCGGCGCGCAGGGCTTTGATTTCTTCAATGGCTTCCGCCAGGCCTTTGGCGTTGCGTGCCATTCCACATTTGTCCCACATGATTTTACCCAGGCGTTTATGAAAATTGTCAACAGACTTTGTTCCATTGATGGCGAACAACCTTTGGATCATGTCCTGCACTTTTTTCTCTGCCTCGGCAAAGGCGGGGTGATCGGTTGGAATTGCCTTGGTACGTATTTCCTCCGACAAATAATCACCAATCGTATATGGTATCACAAAATATCCATCGGCCAGACCTTGCATTAAAGCTGAAGCCCCCAAACGGTTTGCGCCGTGGTCGCTGAAATTAGCTTCTCCAAGTGAATACATTCCGGGAACCGTCGTCATCAAATTATAATCAACCCAAAGTCCACCCATTGTATAATGTACTGCAGGATAAATTCGCATCGGCAATTCATAAGGATCCTCACCTGTGATCTGTTTATACATGTCAAACAGGTTTCCGTATTTTTCTTTAATAACGTCTTTTCCCAACTGGGTAATTTGTTCTTTGGAAGTATTATGTAGTCCTTTTTTGTTTGCTTCAATTTTACCATAACGTTCGGTATTGGCAGTAAAATCAAGGTACACAGCCATTTTGCTCGCGCCTACACCATAACCGGCATCACAGCGTTCTTTGGCTGCGCGACTTGCCACATCCCGCGGCACCAGGTTTCCAAATGCCGGATACCTGCGTTCCAGGTAATAGTCTCTTTCTTCTTCGGGAATGTCAATTGCTCTGCGGTTGTCGTCTTTTTTCTTTGGAACCCAAATCCTACCATCGTTACGCAGCGACTCAGACATCAACGTGAGTTTCGATTGATGGTCTCCCGAAACTGGTATACAGGTTGGGTGAATTTGTGTGTAACAAGGGTTTCCAAAAAATGCTCCACGTTTGTGCGCTTTCCATGCTGCGGTAACATTACATCCCATGGCATTGGTAGATAAATAAAATACGTTGCCATAACCGCCGGTGCACAATAATACTGCATGCCCGAAGTGGCGCTCAAGTTTGCCGCTGATCAAATCGCGTACAATAATTCCTCTTGCTTTTCCTTCAATGGTTACAACATCCATCATTTCGTGACGAGCCAGTAATTGTACGGCCCCCATGCCTACCTGACGTTGCAAAGCGCTATAAGCTCCTAATAATAACTGCTGACCGGTTTGCCCTGCTGCATAAAATGTTCTTTGTACCTGGGTGCCACCAAAAGAACGGTTGCTCAGAGTTCCGCCATACTCACGCGCAAAAGGCACGCCCTGGGCAACACACTGGTCGATGATATTTCCAGAAACTTCCGCCAGGCGGTGTACATTAGCCTCTCTGGCACGGTAGTCACCACCTTTAATGGTGTCATAAAATAAACGATAAATGCTGTCACCGTCGTTCTGGTAATTTTTTGCTGCGTTTACACCGCCCTGAGCCGCGATACTATGTGCGCGACGCGGCGAGTCCTGAAAACAAAAAACTTTTACCTTGTAGCCCATTTCAGCTAGGGTCGCCGCTGCCGAGGCGCCAGCCAGTCCTGATCCAACTACCAATACTTCAAGACTACGCTTGTTGGCGGGGTTTACCAAATGAACCGTTGAGCGATACTTGGTCCATTTTTCTCCAAGGATTCCTTCCGGGATTTTTGCATTTAATTTAGGTGATGAAGCCATATATTTAGCGGTTAGTGACTAGTGGCTGGAGTTAACGTCCCCACACATCAATTATGTTTAATATTATTTAATGATTCCGAGGTACATTGTGATTGGCATTGCTGCAAACAGAATAGAAATAAGAATCGAGAACCACATGCCGAAGCTTTTTATAAGCGGTGTATACTTCTTGTGATTGAGTCCCAGAGTCTGAAACGCTGACTGGAAACCATGTAACAAGTGATACGCAAGTGAAATCATTGCGAGGCTATAAACGATCACAACCCACAAATGGGTAAAGGTTTCCTGCATCACCGCATAAAGGTTCTCATGTCCCTCTGCATCTTCACCGGGCAGGCCTGTAAATCTTGATTTCACCCAAAAGTGAGCAAGGTGAATAATTAAAAAAATCAGGATTAACGTTCCAAGCAGACCCATCGACCGGCTATACCAGTTTGAATTGGCTGCGCCGTCAAACTTTGCATAACCTACCGGCCGTGCTTTATTGTTCTCCATGGTGAGGATCAGCGCCTGAACCGCATGCAGAATGAGACCCGCAAAAAGAACAAGTTCCATGGCCCTGATGAGCCAGTTGGTGGCCATAAAATGAGCCCCTGTATTAAAGGTAAGGCCACCATCGTTAAAAAAAATAAGACTGTTGATGAAACAGTGAACTATCAGGAAGGAGATCAGGAACAGGCCGGTCAGACCCATGATAACTTTTTTTCCGATAGACGAAGATAAAAACCCTGCTTTTTTACTCATATTGTGTGTATAAACTTATTGCATTTTCAGACTGCAAGGTCAAATGTATTAAGCAAAACATTGGGAATCAAGTTTTGATGCATCATTTTAATTTTATCATGCCAAACTGTGGGGGTTTTGACTGCCAGAATCAGTCGCAACCGTGCATTCGGAGCAGTTTTGTTATTTAGAATTGATTTAAATACCGACGCTTGTGAAGAATACGGGGCGTGAGTTACATATTATCTAAGAGTATCAAAAAATTTTGCGGGTCCTTCGGCCGAAAGACCGTAGGTTTACAACAAGATTACATTGTGTTCAGGGAATCATCCCCGCTTATTGTTTGAAGAAAAATGCTTCCTCCCACTTTTTTTCAAACTTCATTAAAGAAAATCCACTGTATTCAAAATTTCCCTCAAAAAATTTTTCTTTGAATTCACTTTGCAGATTATAAAACACCGGTTTTTTTAAATCCCGGAAAGCAACGGTGATGTGCGGATGAAATCCCCGAAGGTCATTGACTTCATTTAAGAGTTTTAATTCTCTTTTTGCAAAATTCTTCATATTGTCATGCAGTTCGAAAAGAAATTTATTATACACCACATTAACATAAACCACCCTGGGTTCAAAGAAACCAAAGTCTTTTAATTGGAGAATAAATTGCTCATTGTATTTAAAGGCTTTCAGTTTTTCTGTTAACAGGTTTTCTTTTTCTTCTTTCCACTCAAATGGCCGGTGTATCGTGATGTGCGCCGGGCTCCGAAGGGCACCTTTTAAATTATGTTGCTCAAAAAGCTCATGTTTTATCGCCTCCACTCCTGTAAAAAGTGGTTCTGGAATAACTATTGCAATAAAGTACTTTTTAACTCCCATTCGCAGTATTAACATCATTAAATTATGCTATTTTTGTGGGATTATAAAATTCTTATGCAGATTATTATTCCCATGGCTGGCAAGGGCAAAAGGATGCGCCCTCACACATTAACCACGGCAAAACCACTTATTCCCGTTGCGGGAAAAGCAATCGTACAACGCCTGGTAGAAGATATTACCAAGGTTTGCGGGCAAAAAGTAAATGAAATCGCTTTTGTAATTGGACCGGATTTTGGTTCAGAAGTAGAGCAAAATCTTGTAAAAGTTGCCGAAAGTCAGGGAGCCAAGGGCAGTATATATTACCAGGATAAAGCCCTGGGAACCGCACACGCGATTATGTGCGCCAAAGATGCGATCAAAGGAAAAACGGTAGTGGCTTTTGCCGATACCCTGTTTAAAGCTGATTTTGTAATGGACACCGAACAGGAAGGAGTGATCTGGGTGCAGAAAATTGACGACCCGAGCCAGTTTGGTGTTGTAAAACTGGACGCCAAAGGGGCTATTACTGAGTTTATTGAGAAACCCAAAAATTTTGTAAGCGATTTGGCCATAATCGGAATCTACTATTTTAAAGACGGTGATTATCTCAAAAGCGAGTTGCAGTATTTACTTGATAACAATATTACTGATAAGGGCGAATTTCAGCTGACAAATGCACTTGAAAACATGAAAACCAAGGGCACAAAATTTATGCCCGGCCAGGTGACCGAATGGCTGGATTGCGGTAATAAAAACGCAACTGTGTATACCAATCAGCGCGTGCTTGAATTTGACAAAGGAAAAGCTCACCTGAAAGGAGCCAATATTAAAAACACCAACAGCCTGATCATCGAGCCCTGTTTTATTGGTGACAATGTTGAATTAAAGGATTCTATCGTTGGGCCTCATGCCAGCATCGGGGCCAATACCAGGTTGGTGGGGAGTATTGTAAAAAATTCAATTGTACAAACAGACGTTAAAATAAATTACGCCAGTATTAACAACAGCATGCTTGGCGTTGGCGCCGAAATTTCAGGCAGAGCCATCGAATTAAGCGTTAGCGACTATACACAGATTGTTGTTTAAAGTCAATAAATATTTTTTATGCCTGATAACGGTTTCTTTTTTGACACTTGTACTTTTATCCTGCAAAAGCCAAAAAAAAGCTATTGATTCATCTGCCGCTGACCAGACTGCCGGCAGCGATGACTTAAATAAGATCCGTTTTGGCTCTATGTATGTCGATGCCTGTGCAGAGCGTATGAAAGGCAATTTACAAGAAGCCTTAAAACTATTTAATTCCTGTAAAAAAATCGACCCCACTAGTGCGCCGGTAAAATATGAGTTGGGCACAATTTATAAATTGCTGGGGATAAATGATCTCGCGATTGATAATGCAAAGGCTTGCGCCCAGGCAGACCCCAAAAACGAATGGTATCAACTATTGTTGGTAGAGTGTTACAATAGTGTTCGACAATATGATCAGGCGATTAAGGTCCGCGAAGCTTTAGTAAAAAATTTTCCGGACAAAACCGATTTCAAAGAAGATCTTGCGATTGATTACATCTCGGCCGGTCAATATGACAAGGCTTTTAAAATTTATGAGAGCCTTGAGCGCATTTACGGGATCACCGAACAAATTACCCTAAACAAAGTTAAGCTCCTCAAAGGATTGAAAAGGCTGAAGGAAGCGGAAGCCGAGCTAATCAAACTTTCCGATACGAATAAAAACGAATCCAGGTATTATTCTTATCTCGCTGATTTTTACATGGAAATAAATGCGCTTGAGAAGGCCAGAAAAGTGTATGATAGGATTTTATTGATCGACCCAAACAATCCGCTGGTTAACCTGGCGCTACACGATTATTACAGCGCGCAGGGAAAAGGCGATGAGGCCTTTGAATATTTGAAAAAAGCGTTCCAGAATCCTGATCTTGAAGTCGGTTCAAAAGCGGGTATTTCCAGGTCCTTTTACCAGCGGGTACTCGAAAGCGGTGATCCAAAAACAGAGCAACAGGGTTTTGAATTGTCTAAAATAATGCTGCAGATCCACCCAACATCGCCCGAGAGCAACCTGATATATGCAGACTATTTAATCCGCAGGAAGGAACCCAAAGACGCCGCCGGATATTATTATCGTGCGACTATTCACGACCGCCGCAATTTTATGACCTGGGGAAAGTTGTTACTTGTTGAATACCAACTGGGTTCTTTCGACTCACTTGAACACCACAGTTTCTCAGCTATGGAGCTGTTTCCAAGCCAGCCTTCCGCCTACTTATACAATGGCCTGGCAAATATCCAGCTAAAAAACTATAAAAAGGCAGCTCAATCGTTAAGCGACGGCATTGAATTTGTTGTCGACAATAAAAATGTATTGCTTGATTTTTACAGGTCGCTCGGTGACGCTAGTTATTATTTAAAGGATTATCCCCGATCAGACAAAGCTTTCGAAGAGGCGTTAAAGATCGACTCCGACAACACTTATGTATTAAATAACTACGCGTATTTTTTATCGTTGAGAAAAGAAAATCTTGAAAAGGCAGAAAGACTTTCAAAAAAAACACTCGAATTACGGCCAAACGACAACAATTATATGGATACCTACGGCTGGATCCTTTACGAACAGAAAAAATACACTGAGGCTTCTGAGTGGCTTCAACGGGCCTCAAAGGCGGTACCCGTAAACCCCAATATTCTTGAGCATTATGGTGACGTGCTTTACAGGCTAAACAAACCGTCGGAAGCCCTGCAACAATGGAATGCTGCCAGGCAGGCGGGTGGAAATTCGGAGTCTTTGCTTAAAAAAATAAAAGATAAAAAAATTAATGATTAGGCTCTTTTCTTTCCCTAAGCTGTTATTGTGCTTTGCCGTGTTTGGCTCTGTTATGTTTTCATGCAAACACAAAAAGAAAATGCTCAAGCCTGAAAATGTGGTCAACACAGCCACAGACGACACCACCAATAACCGTTGCCGGCTGGACTATAAAACCGCGAGAGCGCTGAGCCGGCACGTTAAAGAAAATGAGTTTCAGTTTACATGGGTAAACGCGAAGGCAAATGTTGAGTCCGTAATTGATGGTAAAGAAGAAAGCTTTGACATTAAACTTTCTATCAAAAAAGATAGCGCCATGTTAATTTCCATACGTTATCTTCTCGGCGTGGAAGTTGCAAAGATTCTTATTACCAAGGATTCCGTGAAATTTGTAAACTACGTCAGCAAAAATTATTTTAAAGGGGATTTTATATTTATCAACGACCTCTTAAACGCCGATCTTGATTTTGAGCTCCTGCAGGCTGTATTGTTTGGCAACAGCGCCGATTTTTCAGATGACGACACCAAATTAAAACCTGTAACCGATCGCCCAAATTGTCATTATTTGTTAAGTACCGAACGGAAAAGAAAGTTAAGAAAAATTCAAAGTGGTGGCGAATTTAAAAACGCCTTGCAGGTGCTGACATTAAACCCGGAGAATTTTAAGATACTTATCAATGAGTTTATCGATCCGGTGACTAATCGCCGGTTCATTGCAAATTACAGCAACTTTACTGCAAAAGACAGCGTTTTTGCACCATACCGTGTTGATATTGATATAGTGGCGCAGAAGAAAGCCAGCGTAAAAATTGAGTATGTTCGCATAGAGAAAAACACGCCGCAGAAACTCAGTGTCAACATCCCGGCAAAGTATGATGAAATACAAATACAGAAGAAACAACAATAGGCGCTTCCTTTTAGTGCTGTTTTGTTCTTTGGTATTCATTACGCCCTCCTTTTCCCAGGCAGGCAAAAATCCGAAAAAGGATCTCGAGAATAAAAAGAAAAAGATCAACGAGGAGATCAGCGAAATCAACTCGATGTTAAATGAAACAAAAGCCAGCAAAAAGTCATCGATCGGTGCTTTGGTCAACATTAATATCAAGCTCGAGAAAAGGCAGGACCTCATCAACATGATAAACGCGCAGATCCGGGAATTAAACAAAGAGATCAAACAGAACGACCTCCAGATCCAGCAACTAAAAAATAATCTCGAAAAACTAAAACGCGAATACGCGCGCATGATTGTATTCGCGCAAAGAAACCAGGATGCCTATAGCGCGTTGATGTTCATTTTTTCGTCAGAAAATTTTAACCAGGCTTATTCGCGTTTAAAATACATGCAGCAATATTCTGAGTTCAGAAAAAAGCAGGCCGCTGAAATCATTAGCACCCAGACCCTGTTGTTGTCTAAACTAAATGAATTGAAAGAGCAGCGCAATGAAAAAAATATTTTACTCGGAACAGAAGAAGTGGAAAAACAGAATCTCAGTTCAGAAAAACAGGAACAGGAACAAGTACTCACTGAATTACAAAAAAAGGAGAAAGAATTAAAAACCGAGCTTGAAAAGAAAAAACAGGACGCGATCCAATTGCAGCTAGCCATCAGGAAATTAATCGAAGCGGAAATTAAACGTAAGGCCGAAGAGGCCGCTGCCGCCAAAGCCGAGGCATTGGCTTCCGCTGCAAAAAAATCTAAAGAGGAAAAAACCAGGAGCCGTAAATCAAAAGGCGGTTCAGAAAAAAATGAATCGGCTTCTCCTCTCAGGCCAGAGAAAAAAGAAAACCCCTCAGTTCCAGAATTAACCGAGGAGGCAGAGGCTCTGAGCGCTGACTTTTCAAACAACAGGGGAAAATTGCCCTGGCCAGTCGCCAAAGGTATTATCTGCGAAACCTATGGCGAACATGAACATCCTGCTATTAAAGGTTTTATGATGTTTAACAACGGCGTGGAAATTTGCGCTATCAAAGGAACGCAAGCGCGAGCCGTATTTGAGGGTGAAGTTACCGGTATCGCAGTTTCTCCGACCGGCGGCAAACTCGTCATTATCCGGCATGGTGAGTACCTGAGCGTTTACAGCAACCTCGATGATGTGCTGGTAAAAACCGGGCAGAAAGTCCTTGTCAAACAGCCAATAGGTACAGTAATTCACAATGAAGACGAAGGAAAAACTTCTATGAACCTTCAGATCTGGAAAGGCCAGAAAACCATGGATCCCAGCGGTTGGTTGTTTAACGCGCACTAACCTGTGATAATTTACTGAGCCGGTATCGTTCATTCAAAACAGGCGCCCTTCAGGGACCAATAAAAAAACGGGCAGTCTCAGCAAGACTGCCCGTTTTTAATTTCAAATTATTGCTGTTAATTTTTAAAGAACTCCTCGTAGCTCACTTCCTTGGGTTGAAGTGTGCTCTTTTCTTTTATCAGGTTAAGGACTTTTTTGCTGTAAACATTTTCAAAAACCTTTTGGGCTTCTTTTTCCTTTTTTAAAATGTCATTTGAAATTTTTTCCAGGTCCTCTTCCGTCGCGGTTTGTCCGTAACGCGCATATTCACTTCTGACAAAAGACTTGGCTTCTTCTTTTGCCTCATTTACGTCTACCGTAATGCCATTGTCCTTGATGATCTTGTTTTCAATCAGTTTCCATTGCATAGCTTTCGCATAGCCAGGATATTCTTTTTCAATTTGTTCTTCGGTAATCGGTTTTTCGTTTGCCACACTTAACCAGCGTTTTAAGAATGTATCCGGTAGCTGTAAATTTACTTTCTCAACCAGGCTCTTTTCAACTTCGGTTCTTAGAAATTTTTCTGCGTCCGCCCTAAACATCATGCTCAGTTCCTCACGTACCTTGTTCCTGAATTCTTCCTCAGTTGAAACTTTTCCCGGACCATATACCTTATCGAACAATTCCTGGTCAAGATCCGCTTCTTCCAGGCGTGAAATATTTTTTACCGTCAACTGCAGGTCACAGTTTGTCGTTTCGGCAATTTCCTTGTCAATTCCAAGCGAAACACTCTTGTCAACAGCGGTCTCATAAAGTTCGTTGATGTTCAGGATTATTTTGTCTTCCTTTTTTGCGCCAAGCAGTTTTGTCTTAGCTTTTTCGTTTTTGGTTCGCTCCACGCTTACGCTGGTACTTTTAAAAATACCGCCTGCTTTAATTTCTCCGGAAGCTTCCAATTCATTGATGTCTACAAACAGTACGTCTTTTTCACCCGCCACTTCAGGGTGTTGCGGTTTGCCATAATTGCGGCGAACATCTTTTACGTACTTCTCAACCAATTCATCGTCAATACGCACTGTTTTGTAAGTAAAGGTATTGTTGCTGCTTAAGTCCAGCTTAAAATCAGGTGCAAGTCCAAGTTCGTAAACAAATTCAAAATCCTTTTGATTTGCAAAATCAACAGAGGTCTGGTCTTTTGGAAGTGGATTACCTAAAATTTCGATTTTGTTTTCTTCAATGTACTTGTAAATGGAATCGTTGAGCAATTTGTTTATCTCATCTACAAGGATCTGTGTGCCATACTGCTTTTTGATAATGCCGGTCGGCACTTTGCCCGGCCTGAATCCCGGCATGTTTGCCTGGCGTTGCACCTTTTTAATTCCTTCGTTGACGCGACTTTCATAATCTGTCGGTGTTACCGAAATTTTTATTTCCGCGTTGAGCTTATCTATATCGTGTTTGGTGATATTCATCTTTTTAATTTTAGGAGCGCAAAAATACGAAATTTTCGGTATTTGCCGGCTTCCTGGCCTGCCAAATAGCTAAAATTAACAAAATCTGGAATCTACGACATAGATTATCCCGTTAAACAAAGCCGCTGATAATTACAGCGAGGGCCCTGCACGCAGCTTCAAACGTGTGGACCTATATTGGCCTTCAATGGGATTGATCGTTCTACCGGGTTAATTTACCAGATTGGTATTTTTCGACGGACTATGATTCAGGTAAATTCCATTGAAAAGCTGCAGGTAAACTCCTGCCCGGCCTCAAGGCGTATTACTCCGGCCTTTTCATCCAGGATCTGATTTGATTGTGCATCATCAGTAATGCCATACCAGGGTTCAAGACACACATAGCTCGAACTGCCTTTCCTGGCCCAGATCCCAAAATATGGCCAGTCCGAACATTCCATTTTAACCTGGCGGGACGATTTTGAAGAACACAGGCTTACCCGGTTGATTTGGTTGTTTTCAAATACCAGGGCGTCTTTGTCAAATAGTTTGTCCGATAGGAACAATCTGCGATTTTCCAGTTCCAGCACCGTTGTGCCAAATCTCAATCCGTCGATCAGGGTAGTCTGGTTGAAGGAGTCCTGCTCAAATTCAAGGTAGTAGTCCTCATATTTTTCATCCGGCATTAAGGGACAATTAAAACCCGGGTGCGCGCCAACGCTGAATAATAGTGCTTGTTTTGAAGGATTTCTTACTTTGTAACTGCAGCGTAGTTTGTTTGCGGCCAGTTCGTAGATAATATAAAACTTGAAGTCAAATGGATAACGCCTGTATGTTTCTGCATTCGAATCCAGTTCAAACGTGCAGGATTGACCATTGATTTCTGAAACGCTGAACAACATATCCCTGGCGAACCCATGTTGAGTCATTTGATAAATTCTTTTGTTGTGGAAAAAGGAATCGTCTTTAAGTTTTCCGACAAATGGAAACAGAACCGGTGCGTGCCGGCCCCAGATATTCTTGTCTGCAGTCCAGATATACTCCAGGCCGTCGGCGTTTTTAATGCTCACTATTTCTGCGCCCATGCTATTTACGAGCACGGTGAGTTGATCTGATGCTAGCCGGTGTTGCATTTTTCTTAGAGTTTTTTCCGATAGGCCTCAGCCGAACACTACCAGGGGTACTTACAAAAATATGAGCCCTTTAATTTTGGCCGCTTGCCTGTAAATATCAATAATCTCTTCCGCGCTGATCACGACTTGTTTTACCGTGATGCTTGTGTATTTACCTTTGTCACTTTCTTTGGTAAGGATATCAGCCTCCTCGCCAAAAATATTTTCAACCAACGCTATATTTCTGTTTTCGCTGGGCACAATCAACTTAAACATATACACACTTGGAAAAGTTGTTGTCTCTTCAAGTTTCTCCTTAAGTCTTTTTAAATCTTCTTCCGTCATGTCCATCAAAAAAAGTGATTGTAAATCAATACCAATCCAAAAATAACAAGCAGTGTACCGGTAATTACATTCACCACGTACATGATTTTAGGCGTGAGAATTCTTTTTAGCTTTCCGGCGGCGGAAACTTTCGCGAGCTCAACGAGCAGAACCAGTCCAAGGGTAATGCTGAAATAAATAATCATATTAAGAACCTTGTATTGTAAAAGCTTACTTACACCTGTAACATTCCCGAGCCACAATAACCAAACTGCCGGGTTCAGACAGTTCAGAAAAAACCCTTTCAGGATCATTGACAGCCCAGAAGGGCTTTTAACTTCTACAGAGGCTTCCCCGCTTTCTTTATCGGGAGTTTTGAAGTGTACCACCCCGTAAACCACCAGGATAATGCCTGCCAGAATACCCATAAAGCGCTGGCTTTTTTCGTCTTGTATGAAATTTGTAAGACCAAAGTGTACAAGCAAAATAATAAGTATACATACAAGAAAATCGCTTAACACGACACCTACCGCAAGCAAGGATCCTGCTTTGTAGCCTTTATTGATGCCAGTATTTATCAATGCAAAAAAAGCCGGCCCGAACGATAACGTGAGCAGAAGTACAATGGCGATCGTGGAGTATATGAGGCTAAATACCAAGCTCTGGCTTTTTATAGTGATCTAAAAAGGCCAGCCAGTCGTTCAGGTTTTTTCCCTTTAAAACGCGCGGGAATTTACTTTGCCCCCCCAGTTTGTTTTTACTACCTAAAAAATCTATGAACGCCGCGTTTGGGAGCGCTGTGACAATGATTTCTTTTAGGGCATGCGCCCTCTCCACGGCATAGTCGTCATTTAGTGTTTTTAAATGATGGTCCAGCTTTTCCTTAAGAACCGTCTCATCAACTTCGACGTCCGTGCCAATGTACCAGTGATGCGCAAATAAACCCTGGTAAGGAATACCAACCACACTAAACTCATTTATTCTTAGTTTCATTTGATCAGATACCAGTTTGATTGCCTGGTTCATATTATCAACACTCAGGTGCTCACCGCATAGACTCAGGAAATGTTTGGTGCGTCCCGTGATAATTATTTCGCAACGTTTCAGGTCAGTAAACTTAATCGTGTCTCCAATAAGATATCGCCAGGCACCGGCGCAACTACTGATCAATAAAGCATAATCAACGTCTGCCTCTGCTTCCATTATATTCAAAGCCTTTGCGTTCGGCTTAATATTACCTTCGCTGTCAAAATTCTCTTCTGTGAACGGCACAAATTCAAAAAACAACTTGTTATCCGTCATCAGTTTCATTGCCTGGTGCTCGTTAGGTCTTTCCTGGTAAGCGATGAACCCTTCAGAGGCCATATAGGTGTCAACATATTTCAGGGGTTTGCCGCATAGGGCATCGATGCTGTTTTTGTATGGATGTATTGCTACGCCGCCGTGCACTAACACCGCCAGGTTTGGCCATATGTCATGAATGGTTTTTACCTGGTAGTGTTTAATAATGCGCTCAAACAATATCTGGATCCATGCTGGCACACCGCAGATAAAACCAACATTCCACTGCCGGGCGTTGTCGATAATTTCCTGTAGTTTGCTTTCCCATTTTTTTATGGATCGAATATCGTGACCTGGCAATGTAAAGTTTTGAAACCAGCGCGGTTGCGTTCCTGTTGTAATACCACTCAGGTCGCCGCTAAAATAAGTGCCATTGTAATTCAGATTCGTGCTGCCTCCAACAAATAAAATATCGGATTCGTATTGTTCGTTACCAAAATTAAAATGCCTGGTGGAAATGATCTGTTTCAGGCTTCCCCTGTGAATAGCTTTAATCATTTCCCGGGTCACCGGAATATGTTTGCTTGCTGAATCCGAGGTACCTGAGCTCAAAGCAAAATAGTTTATTTTTCCGGGCCACGACACATCGCGGTCGCCCCTTAACGCACGATGCCACCATGCTTCAAAGATAGACTGGTAATCATAAATGGGGACTTTCTTTTGAAAAGTGCTAATCGGGTCCTCCATCATGGTCATAGCTCCGAACCCAAATTCCTGGCCAAACTCGGTAAATTGTGCTTTTGTAATGAGTTTCTGCAGCTGTTTCACCTGTTGCTTATAAATATTCTTTCTCGCGGGAATCCGCGATCGAATATCTATTGCACTTTTGATGATCGATCCGAGTATGGGCATTCTGCTTCTGGTTTTTAGGTGCCTTTTTGTGTTCTCCCTTTACAGGTTATTTGATGTAACGAAAATCCTGGTTGTTTTTTATAGATTTTAAGGAATGGTAAATCAATTTGATCACCTCCTCCACATCGGTTTTATGCACTGACTCTACTGTTGTGTGCATATAACGTAAAGGAAGCGAAATTAGTACTGAAGCGATGCCATCTGTTGAATACGCAAAGGCATCAGTATCCGTTCCTGTGGACCTCGATGCGGCTTGACGCTGGAACGCGATTTTGTTTTTGTTTGCGGCTGCAATAACCAGTTTTAACAGGTTGTTTTGCACGGCCGGAGCATAACTCAATACCGGTCCGTTGCCGCAGGCCAGATCTCCGCTTGTTATTTTACTCATCATTGGTGTTTGCGTATCGTGGCAAACATCCGTAACGATAGCCACGTTGGGTTTTATTTTACGGGCAATCATTGTTGCGCCATTTAACCCAACCTCTTCCTGTACTGCGTTAACGATATATAAACCAAAGGGCAATTTGTCTTTGTTTTCTTTCAACATGCGCGCCACCTCTGCGATCATAAAACCGCCTATACGGTTATCGAGAGCTCTTCCCACATAGAAACGGTTATTTAGCTCCATTAACTGGTCTTCATAGGTAACTACACACCCGATGTGAACACCAAGGTCTTCTACTTCTTTAGCCGATTTGCAGCCGAGATCTAAAAATATGTTTTTCATGCTCGGTTGCTCCTCCTTGGCAGCATCTCTGACATGTATTGCCGGCCAACCGAAAACTCCTTTTACGATGCCTTTGTCAGTATGAATATTGACCCGCATCGAAGGCGCGATCTGGTGGTCGCTTCCACCGTTCCTGCGGAGATAAATAAAACCCTCTTTGGTAATATAATGTACAAACCAGCTGATTTCGTCTGCATGTGCCTCAATTACAACCTTGTATTCTGCATTTGGGTTAATCACACCAACAACGGTGCCATAGGTATCGACAAAATAGTTATCTATATAGGGTTTGATATAATTTAACCAGATCTTTTGCCCGCTACTTTCAAAACCGGTTGGTGAGGGATTGTTCAGGTATTCATATAAAAATTTAGTGGAATTGGCGTTCAGTATGGATTTGATTTTCGTCATTCAATTCAACGTTTAGGAACCTTAAATTAACAGAAAAAATATGAATTTAAAAACTGGGAATTTTTAAATATGTCTATTATATTCAGAGGTCTGACGAATTTTCTTTCTCTGAAAATTTGTTTTTTAGTCGACCCTGCATTTCCAAATAAACTGCAAAATCTGTGCTCAGACAAATGGCTACCGCACAGTGTGACGAATTAAGAGATTTTAAGTCACTTCCGCTTCGTGTTCCCTTGTTTCCATGTTTTATATTCGTCCTGTTGTTCGGCACCGAATGGAGGAACGCGCCGCAGTGGTTCACAGGGTTTTAAAGTTGCATAACAGTCTGCCGGCAATCGCTGATATAGTTCTGTGCCTTTTGTTTTCCAGGCAATCATTTCATCACTTACCTCTTTGACGATTTTCGCCGGGCTGCCCACCACGACTTTTCTTTTTTCGATCACCATTTCGGCCGGCACAAAACACAAAGAACCAATAATACACTCATCGCCTATGACGGCATTATCCATAATAACGCTGTTCATTCCCACCAGGCAGTTTTTTCCAATAGTGGCCCCATGAACAATCGCGCCGTGGCCGATGTGCGCAGATTCCCGCAGGGTGACAGTAGTTCCGGGAAACATGTGTATGGTACAATTCTCCTGCACATTGCATCCATCTTCGATGATAATTTTGCCCCAGTCACCACGGATGGCGGCACCGGGGCCAACATACACATTTTTTCCGATTATCACGTTGCCTGTTACCGTTGCATTAGGATGGATAAAGGCGCTGCGATCTATCACCGGCCTATATCCGTTAAACTCAAATATATTTGCCATAGCTTTTCTTTAGCTCAAATAAAGTCAATTTTAGACAGATCGCAAAGGTTTGGCATGAATCACGGTAAGAGCGGAAACGCTAACCAAACAAATTTTTGTTGATCTCATGATCCAGTAAATACAGGTGAACCTTGTTGGGCAAAATAAGGGAATGCTACATATCATAGCAATACTATGCTCTGTTTTGTAGTAGCTTTGTCATGAATAAATTTGAACATCATGAGAAATCAGGTAACAAACAATTCATCTACGCTGCAGGAGTGGCGATCTTTCAGGAATAGTTTAAATACCAGGGAGCGTTCTGAAAAGCCGTTATTGAAAAAGTCTGAGGATCCGACCCGGCTTATAAATCATCTGTCAAAACAGTTTCCAAAGTAGCAGCCCGGAAATCGTTCTGGCTTATATATTCTACCTGGCTTTGCAAATCCTGGGCTGCGTAATTTTTATCTCTAAACCTGTTTGATTTTTATAAGACTGCTGAATTGGTTAGCGTGACAATGTCTTGCATCGTGACACAAAACAAAGAATGTTAGGAGCATTTACCCTACATTGATCCCGCATTATCCCCCCAACATCACCTCCCTGTTAATGTGTGTTCGATACGCTTTTTAGCGTAGAATATCCAGGTTGCGCTTTGACTTTTTTGTACTGAAAATTGTAGTTATTTAAGTTTCGGAACAATGACTAGTAGGGTATCAACATGAAAAGAACATACAACGTATCCGTTCGAGTAGTCCGGTTTGCTGTATCAAAATGCCTTCGCCAACACCCTGCCTTTTTCGACGAGACTGTGATTTATCAGAGACGCTGTACAAGACCAGGCTGCTAGAAAAGGTCGATCTATCCTCCCACTAATAGTATACTGAGTTGTTTTTAAATTACGCGCCTCCCATCTCTTTAAGCTGATCGCATAAATCTGGTCCACCAGGGTTGTTTTATACCTGGTGGTCCTGGGCTTACTATTTTATCTAAAGTCTGACAGAGTGGAAATATATCCGAAACAGGATAGGGAAACAACGTGAGATTTGAGGAGCGCTTCTTTATAAAAGAATCAAATGGTGTTCGTTAGTAGCCCAATTTAACGCTAATAGCGCAGCGATATAGCAATAAAATCGTGGGCCGGTGCGAGCTTATTCTTTATAATTCAGACGGAGACATTTTTGAGATTTATATATTCTTAAACCGAAGTGGAAGATATTAATGGGCGTAACAGAAAGCACGATGGAAAGTTCCACGTGAAACATTGTATTCAAATAATAAAGGAAATCGATTAGCCGTGTTTAAAAACATAAATTCGGCTTGAGTATTCCTCAGATGAGGCAGCCTTTAAATTCGATGTTAAACCGGCTAAAAACGCGTTTAAATATCGCACCGAGCCGGACTTATATTTCTCGCTCAACATACTCACGTAAAAACTGTCGAATTTCATCGGATGAGTATTGATGAGTTTGAACTGAAATTTAGTTAAGAGTAGTTCAAGGGTACTTTTATGAAAATGGTACAAGTGTCTGGGAACATCATATGCCGCCCAAAATTCTCTGTATTTTTGAGCGTCGAAACTCTTATGATTAGGTACGGCAATTACCAGAATACCATTGGGGGCCAAATTAGATTTAAAAAACCGCAGCGTGTCTTCCAGATCTGTCACATGTTCTAATACGTGCCATAAAGTAATGGCATCAAAACCATTTTTGGGCACATTTATTTGTAGTTCAGTTTTGTCAGTGTAAATATTCTCCTGAACACCGAGGGCAATACTTTTGGCGCCGGCGTCAGGCTCCAGTCCATAACACTTCCAACCCGCCCGAGAACACGCGCCTAAAAACATCCCTGTTCCGCAGCCATAATCTAGTATAGTTCCACGTGAAACATATTGATCTATTAAGACAATCTTTCTCTTTAGCGTATAATTTCGCACAAAATGATAAAGCTTTGAAATGACTCCTTTTCTGGTATTACTGTGCGAGATGTAATCTTCAGACTTATAATATCTACCAAGAATCTCATCCTCTGGCCTCGGATTTGTAAATTTGAAACCACAAGCCGAACACACGACGAGGGTAAAATTTTCGCCGCTTACCGTATGGTCTTTACAGATGAGATCTTGTTTAAAGGTCTGCGATTCGCAAACCGGACAATTCTTTAGTGTAATCATATATTGTTCCACGTGAAACCTTATCGGCCTAGATAAACCAAAAGCACAGAAATATCAGAGGGGTTAATCCCAGAAAGTCGACTTGCTTGCCCAATGGTGTGGGGCTTAAATTTCTTAAACTTCTCGATTGCTTCGGCGCCCAAACTCACTATAGCATCATAGTCAAAATCCGGCTTGATTACAAGATCATCAAGGCGCCTTACTTTTTCGGCATTCTCTTTTTCCCGCTCAATGTACCCTTCATACTTCATAAGAATCTCGGCTTGCTCAATCGTTTCCCTATCGTAACTTCTCAAAAAGTCCGATAGCACCTCATCGCTCGCCAACATATTTTCTATCGAAATATTGGGTCTAGACAAAACATTAAAATATCTCGTTTTTTGGGACAATGCCGCAGATCCGACAGACTCTAAAAATGGATTTAAGACAGACGGCTCTCCACTTGTGTTCTTAAAGTAGTCAATTACATTTTTGTACCCTGCAATCTTTTTTGCAACACGGCCCGCCCTTTCATTTGAAGCAAGACCAAGCGCATTTGAAAGCGGAGTTAATCTCGCATCTGCATTATCCTGTCTCAACAGCAAACGATACTCTGCCCGCGACGTAAACATTCTGTATGGTTCATCAGTACCCTTCGTAACAAGATCATCAATTAAAACGCCTATATATGCTTCGTGCCGGTTTAAAATAACCGGCTGTGATTCTCTAATTTTGAGATGTGCGTTCATCCCCGCCATTAAACCCTGGCAAGCCGCTTCCTCATACCCGGTTGTACCATTTATTTGTCCGGCAAAATATAAATTCTCAACTAATTTGGTTTCTAAAGTCAACCTTAATTGTGTGGGAGGAAAATAATCATATTCAATAGCATAGCCCGGTCTAAACATTTTTGCTTGCTCAAAACCCGGAATAAGTTCCAAGGCCTTTTGTTGCACTTCGATAGGTAAAGAAGTCGAAAATCCATTAATGTAGATCTCAACCGTATTCCAGCCTTCTGGTTCCACAAATAACTGGTGCCTTTCTCTTTCGCTGAATCTGGTAATTTTATCTTCTATACTGGGACAATAACGCGGGCCAAGCCCTTGTATTCTTCCCTGGAACATAGGTGATTTTTCAAAGCCCGTTTTTAAAATATCGTGAACCTGCTGGTTAGTATAGGTAACGTGACAAGGAACCTGCTTCTTTCGGGTTCCGACAAAAGGTGAGGTGTTGTCCAAAAATGAGAATTTGTCCACGGCTTCGTCGCCTTCCTGCACTTCCATTTTTGAATAATCCAACGAGCGGCCGTCAACACGGGGTGGAGTACCCGTCTTCATTCTACCGCTTTCAAAACCCATTTGGACCAAACGTTCCGTTATTCCATAACTGGCCGACTCTCCTGTCCTACCGCCACCTAGCTGCTTTTCCCCGATATGAATAATTCCATTCAAAAAAGTACCGTTTGTAAGAACAACTGCTTTTGCCTTGAACTCAACTCCCATCCCAGTTACAATACCTTCAACCCTTTTTCCATCCCTGGAAACAATCAGGTCTTTAACCATATCCTGCCAGAACTCCACGTTCGGTGTTTGTTCTAACATCTCTCTCCAGGTCGTTGCGAACATCATTCGATCATTTTGGGTCCGCGGGCTCCACATCGCAGGACCTTTGCTTCTGTTCAACATCCTGAACTGGATAGCTGACTTATCTGAGACAATTCCACTGTAGCCGCCCATGGCGTCAATCTCCCGCACAATCTGCCCTTTGGCAATGCCCCCCATAGCGGGGTTACAGCTCATCTGGGCGATGGTCTGCATATTCATAGTAACCAATAGTACACTGGAACCCATATTGGCGGCGGCGGCGGCGGCTTCACAACCGGCATGGCCTGCCCCAACAACAATTATATCATAAGCGCTTTTCAAAACGGACCGTAAAGATACGCATAATCTGCAAAATGCCTATTACTAGGAGGAAGATACAGTCCCGCTAAATATTAGCTATAACAGTCTGAAATATTGGAACCTTTGAAAGTGGTTCACCCGGCAGATCCGGGGTAATTTCAAATTTTATTCTACCGCCTCCTGCATGGCTTCCATTTTATCTTCCGAAAAATCGCCGCTTTGTACATTAACTATTTTCCCGCCTTTGTCAAGTACATAAAAATAGGGTATCTTATTATCTGTCACGCCTAATTGCTTTTGCAGTTCTTTAATGTCGGTTTTTTCGGTATCCATAATATATGGCCAGAATTCCTTATCGGTTCCTGCTTTAAAATCGCTGGCAATTTTCTTAAATCCGCTGATCATTGGCACAAAAACAAAATTAACGTCATAAACTTCCGCCATGTCAAAGTTCGATCCTTCTTTCTTTTTCACGATAAACATATTATACAGGGGGTTGAGCCACTTCTTTAATGCGTCTTCGGCTCCGCGATGATAGGCTATAGCCAGAACCGTACCTTTATTATTCTTGATGGGCAGCGTGATTGGTTTATCATCTAATAAAACCCCGCTCATAGTCGGAAAGGGTTTTCCCACCTGTGCAATGCCCTGAAGGCAAAAAATAACCGTTAATACAAGCAGTGTGTTTTTCATGATTTTCCGTGTTTTAATTGAGTTAAATCCTCAGTCTTATAAATCTATTTTATCTATTCTTGCCTGGTGCCTTCCGCCTTCAAATTTTTCCGACAAAAAGACATCGACACATTTATAAGCCTCTGTGACCTTTATGAAGCGGGCCGGCAAAACCAAAATATTTGCGTCGTTATGCTGCCTTGCCAAAGCCGCAATTTCCGGGTTCCAGCACAGGGCCGCCCGGATGCCTTTGTGTTTATTTGCGCTGATATTGATACCATTTCCACTGCCACACATTAATATTCCAAACACGGCATCCCTATTTAATACCGCATTTGCTACGGCGTGGCCAAAATCAGGGTAATCAGCCCTCTCCTCGCTATAACAGCCTTTGTCAACTACTAAATTTCCCTTATCTTCAAGGTACTTTATCAGCTCTTGTTTTAAAACAAAACCTGCATGATCCGACCCTATCGCAATCCCTATACTCATAAAAAACTGAACTTACACATATAAAAACATCTATTTCAAAAATACTAATAAACGTTGATTAACACTGGTAAAAAACCAACCTGATAACCAGCCCTCATAAACATTATTAACTAACAAAATTGATGTTAACTATTTTAATTTGCGTTAATAACTATACGTAAGATTATCTCTTGTTTTAAAATTAAGACTGGCATATAAAACCTTTCATTAAATCCTAGCAAAGTTATCAATTTCCATTGGAATTTATCAGGATACATTTTCTGTTTCTAACACCGAAAAAAGAAAAAACTTATTAAGACTAACAACTACTAACTATTGTTAATACTAGCTACTCAAGTTGATAATCAAGATTTTAAATTATTAAATTTGTTTACTACTTGTTAGTTAGTACTGGTAACCTATAAAAACAACTAAATCAGTTTTTTTAATAAACACTACTAACATCTTATAACAGATATAAATAAATTAAATTTTTAAAGTGTCTACTATATTATTAGATAAAGGTTGGCTGAACAAAGAAGTTGATCCCGCTATTGATTTGTTTAAAGAAATCAATTATCTTAAAAAGGAAAAGAACGCTGTTATACTAGCACATTACTATCAAAACTCTGATATTCAAGATATTGCCGACTTTATAGGCGATTCCCTGGGACTAGCGCAGCAGGCTCAAAAAACGAGTGCTGATGTAATTCTATTTGCGGGCGTTCATTTTATGGCTGAAACGGCAAAAATTTTGAATCCGGGTAAAAAAGTGCTGATTCCGGATCTTAAAGCAGGATGTTCATTAGCAGATTCTTGTCCTCCGGAACAATTTGAAACGTTTAAGAAAGAACATCCTGATCATATAGTGATAACCTATATCAATTGTACGGCTGAAATTAAGGCTTTATCTGATATAATATGTACGAGTAGTAATGCGGTTCAGATCGTTGAAAGTTTACCGAAAGAACAGAAAATAATATTTGCACCCGATAAAAATTTAGGCGCCTACATCAATAAAAAAACCGGGAGGGATATGGTTTTATGGGATGGTAGTTGTATGGTACACGAAATTTTCAGTCTTGAAAAACTCGTTAAATTAAAAATACAGAACCCATACACGAAAGTAATAGCTCATCCGGAATGTGAGGCTGCAATTCTTGAACAAGCTGATTTTATAGGTAGCACAAGCGCTTTATTGTCGTATACAAAAAAATCAGATGCAAAGGAGTTTATTGTTTTAACTGAGACTGGTATTTTACATCAAATGCAGAAAGATAACCCTGGTAAAACATTTATCCCGGCTCCACCTGCAAATAATTGTGCGTGCAACGATTGCCCATATATGAAGTTAAACACCCTGGAAAAAATTTATATCGCGTTAAAATATGAACAACCTGAGTTATTAATGTCAGAAACATTAATAGAAAAGGCAAAGATCCCTATTTTAAAGATGCTGGAATTATCGGCTCGTTTTGGATTATAATTATTAAATTTATTCTTCTTATCAATGAAAAAATCGCTCTATAAAATATTTATATTTTTCTTTTTGTTTTTAACGCACTCCCCGTTATTTTACTCACAAACAACAAATCCTAATGGTTACAATAAATTTTTATACGACAATGGAAAAATAAGCAGTGAGGGGATGATGAAAGATGGAAAACCTGATGGTTATTGGAAGAATTACAACAGAAATGGAAAACTGAAAATAGAAGGGAATAGAAAAAACTTCCTATTGGATAGTTTATGGAAATTTTACGACGATAAAGGCAGGATAAGTAAAACAATTTATTATAAAGACGGAAAAAAAAACGGCATGGTGAATGTTTATGATACCACCATGGCACTGGTGAGTTCAGAAAATTATGTCAACGATATTAAGGAAGGATTAATGACTACGTTTTACAGATCCGGAAAGATAAAAAGCACAGTGCCTTATATCCATGGTAAAATGGAAGGTACAGCCTATGAGTTTGCCCAATTCGATACCCTGATTGTTTCTCTGAGTTTATATAAAGGAGGAATACTACAGAGTTATGAAAAGATAAACCAACGTGATCCAGCCAACAAAAAACAAGGCATCTGGAAGGAGTTCTACCCCAACATGGAGGTCAGGAAAGAACAAAAATTTAACGACGATTCCCTTGATGGTTATGTGAAAGAATATGATAAAAAAGGAAGCCTTTTATCCACTAAAAAATTTGACAATGGCAAAAGAATTTTACATGCGCCTGAAATCGCAAATGTTGAGGTATACCGCGAAGTGTATGACGATAATACCTTAAAATACGAAGGTGTCTATAGCGACAGTGTTGCCATTGGCACGCATTATAAATATGTCCAGAAAATGAGATGTGACAGCAGTTTATTTCTCAAGGATGATTCAACTAGTAAAGTGAATGTTTATATCAATAAACTGGTTTGTCGCAATGTACCTGTGCCAGACAGCGCGATAGAGTACTTTGATGGGGTTGTTGTAGCGAGAGGTGCGGTTGACAGCATGAGAAACAGAATAGGTTTGTGGAGCGAGTTTCACAACACAGGCGAATTTAAAGGAAAAGGTGTTTATAAGGAAGGTAACCGGGTAGGGGACTGGGAGTTTTTTTACGCGTCCGGAAAACTGGAACAAAAAGGAAAGTATGATAAAAAAGGCCGAATGCAGGGAACCTGGAAATGGTATTATGAAAGCGGACACCTCTGGAGAGAAGAAGTATATGTGAATGGGAAAAGGGAAGGTTTACTCACTGATTATGCCGAGGATGGAAAAGTAATCCTGCAGGGTAATTTTGTGGAAAACAAAAAAGAAGGCGCCTGGAAATATGAATCACCTGACTATAAAGAATTTGGTAATTATAACAATGACGAACCCGACAGTGTTTGGAAAAGTTATTATATGCCGGGAGAGATAAAACGTTTTGAGGGAAGGTTTCAGGCGGGAGACCCGGTTGGACTCCACATCATTTATCATCCAACGGGAGAAAAAATGTACATGGGGAATTATGTCAGTGGCTTGAAGGATGGTGACTGGAAGTATTATGATGAAACCGGATATAATTATTTAACTGTTACCTATAAAAATGATATCGAAATTAAATGGCAGGGAGAAAAAATAAGGCCCACTTACGAGGAAGGCCTCAGGACCTATAACATAAAAATTGACGAGAACAAAACCCAAACAATTAGAAAATAATTCTTAGAATATGGTGTCAAAACAGAAAACGCAAACTGAAGTGGATGAGGTGACCCTTAACCAACTTCCAGCCGCCGTGATCATATTTGACAGCAAAAGGATCTATTTTTTAAATAAACGCGCCATTGATATTTTTGGCATGTCTCAAAAAGGCCTGAAGGAAATTGAAAAAAATTCTGTATTTGATTTTTTGGATAAAAAAGATTTCCCCAAGATCAAAAAGAGAATCTCTGAAATTCTGGAAGGCAAAGAGATAGCGCCCATAGAACTGGAGCTTACGAATTGCAAAAAAAAGAAGGTTTGGATAGAATCCAGGTCAAATATTATCTGGTTTAAGAAACGAAAAGTAGTCCAATCCACTTTTTTCGAAATTTCTGAAAGACACAAACAGCGGGAGGAGCTTCAGAACACAAAGGAAATGCTTAGAAAAATAAGCGGCAATTCCAAAGATGTAATTTTTGATTTAACTTTTTATCCCAAACAGCAAGTAAATTTTATAAGCCACGCGTCAAAAGCGTTGTTGGGATACTCACCTGATGAAATTTACCGCAACCCGGAAGTCCTGAAGACACAGCTACAGAAAGAGGATCAAAAGTATTTGATTACCTCAAAAAGAGATTTCCAGACGTTGTCACACGACCAAAAAGAAGTTCGGGCATTGGTTCGTTTTAGGATGAAGACGGGCCAGGTTAAACACCTTGAGATAATTACAAATCCTGTTTTTAATGCGAAAAAGGAACTGACAGGCATTGTTGGAAGCTTCAGAGACGCTACCGATCGGGTAGAAACCGAAAAACTCTTGATAGATACAAAGGAAAAGTTCGATCTCATTACGAATAACGGCAACGACATTATCACCTTTTACACATTTCTGCCGGAGGAAAAATATCTTTATGTCAGCCCCAACATAAAAAAAATACTTGGCTTCAGCCCTGAAGAGGTAATGGATGACAACATGTTCTTTAACAAGCGGGTAATAGGAAGCAAAGATCATTTTTTAAAAACGGACCGGGAGCTGATCAATATTCAAAGGAAAAATCTCACAAAAAGCTCTTATTATATTTTCAGGATTCTTAAGAACAATCAGGAGGAGATATGGCTTGAATGTAATTACTTCCCGATTACGGACACCAAGGGCAGGGTGAGTTTTTTCCTCAACATTTTAAGAGATGTGACCGAACAACGGGAAAAGCAGATTGAAATACAAAATCAATATATTAATTATCAAAACCTGCTCGACAATTCACCGGTTGCGTATATCATTCATCAGCACGGCGTTTGTTTATATTGTAACAATGAACTTTTAAAACTCCTGAAGCTGAGAAATAAAAACCAGATCCTGGGCAAATTTGCAGTTGATTTTATTCATCCCGACGACAGGAAAAAGGCGATAGAAAGGCTGGGGGAAATTTATAAAAAGAAAAATTTAAATAAGTTTTTTAACTACAACGTAGTTGACAGCGAAGGCAATACGATAGAAGTTGAAATTAAATCACTGTTGATCAAATTTAATAATGTTGAGTGTGTTCTGGCGCTGATCAACAATTTGAGTGACAGGCGTCAACGCGAGCTTGATAAATTGAAAACCGAGATCATTGAAACGAATAACAGGAAACTTCAAAACGAGATAAAGGAACGAAAGGAAGTAGAAAAAAATCTCACCGAAAAAACGGCCCACCTTTCTTCTATTTTTGAGAGCTCTACACATTTAATATGGACCGTTAACAGGAAGTACGAGGTTACTTCATACAACCAGAATTTTTACGACGTCGTAAAGATCCAGCATGACATAAACATTAAACCAGGTTATAAGATTGACGAATACTTAAAACGCAACCGACAGCAGTATATTGATTTCTGGTACCCAAAATACGCTGAAACATTCGCAGGAAAAAAACTCGAATTTGAAAAAGAGGACGTGAACAACAGGAAAGTTTACAGGAAGGTTTTCCTGAACCCTATTTTCAATGAAAAAAATGAGGTTACGGAAATAAACTGTATCGCGCACGACGTTACTGACTCGAAGATCTATGAACAAAAACTGCTGAACCAAACGGGCAAATTGGTGGCAATTTTTGACAGCAGCCATCATTATATCTGGACGATCAGCAACGAAGGAAAACTGACTTCCTTCAATAAAAACTATTATGATCTGATAACCTCGTTATATAACACCGAACCCTATCTGGGCCTGGTGTTAGACCGCGGGGTGATGTCGAATGACCGGGAGTACACCGAGTTACTGAATCATCATTACAAAATAGCATTTAACGGGCAGGCCACGAACTTCGAGATCGAAACACTCGACAAAAACCATAAAAAAATCTATCTCGAAATATTTCTCAATCCGATTTACGAAAACGAGATGGTGGGAGAGGTAAGCGGGATAGCCCATAATATTACTGATAAAAAGTACGTTCAGCAGCGCATGGAGCAGTCTTTAAAAGAAAAAGAAATTCTTTTGAAAGAAGTGCATCACAGGGTAAAAAACAACATGCAGGTAGTAAGCAGCATCCTGAACCTGCAGTCTTCGTATGTTTCGGATGAATATGCGCTCACGTTGCTGAAAGAAAGCCAGAACCGGATAAAAACAATGGCCTACATCCATGAAAGCCTTTACCAGAACAAATCTTTTACCTCGGTTAATTTTTCAGAGTACGTTCACACCCTGGTAAATAATATTGTACAATCTTATTCGTATTCTAAAGAAAAAATAGTTCTTGAGCTGAATATTGAGAAAATTACCCTGTCGCTGGACAGTTCCATCCCGGTGGGACTGATCATCAATGAGCTGGTTACAAACTCAATCAAACACGGCTTCCCGGGCTCTAAACAGGGCAAAATAACCCTGAACCTAAAATGCGAAAATTATTTTGTATTTTTAGAGTTGAAAGATGACGGTGTAGGATTTGCTTCAGACATCGACTTTGAGAACAGCCATTCGTTGGGGTTACAACTGGTGAATACGCTTATTGAACAAATAGATGGGAGATTTATTTTCAGGTCCGGTAAAGATGCGGGAACCGAAATTCTGATCACATTTAAGATGTAATTATTTATATGGAAAAATTAAATATATTTATTGTTGAGGACGAAAGCATTGTTGCCAAAGATATTCAAAACAGCCTCACAAAATTAGGGTACTCTGTAGTTGGCATCGCAAATAACGGGAATGACGCGATCGAAAGAATTACTGAAGTGGTTCCTGACCTGGTCCTGATGGATATTATGATAAAGGGAGACCTCACCGGCATTGATGTGAGCGAGAAGATAAAGGAAAAAATAAATGTGCCGGTAATATTTTTAACCGCGTATGCCGACGAAGGAACACTCGCCAAAGCAAAAATAACCGAACCTTATGGCTACATCTTAAAACCCTTTAAAGAGATCGACTTGCATTCAACCATAGAAATGGCGGTTTACAAGCACCAGAAAGATGCCGCCGTGCTGAAGGAGAGAGACCTGCTGTATTCTATGGTGGAAAATAAGGACGACAGCAGCAAGGATATCTTATTTGTGAAAGCAAACAGCAGGCTTGTAAAAGTACATTTGAAAGATATTTATTTTGTTGAAGCGCTGAAAGATTATGTTATCATCAATACCCAGTCGGCAAGGTATACGGTGCACAGCACTATGAAAGAAATCGATAAAAAGCTTGGTAATATTGAGTTTGCAAGAATTCACCGGTCATTCATCGCCCGCCTCGACAAGATCCAAAGTATAGATTCGCAGAATGTCATTCTTGAAAACGACAAAAAAATTATTCCCGTCGGCGGTTCTTACCGCGACGAACTCATGCAAAAGCTAAACATGCTTTAGGTTCTTTTTCCGGTTTTCTTCAAGGAGCGCCAGCTCAAATACGCAGTGCTACAAATAATAGCAATGGCCTGCCACGTTTTAGTGTAACTTTACGTTAATTTCTTAAAGAATGTTGAAAACAAAAACAACCTTTTTCTGCCAGAGTTGTGGCGCACAGTCTGCCAAATGGGCCGGGAAATGCAATAGCTGTGGCGAATGGAATACATTGGTGGAAGAAGTAGTTCACAAGGAAACAAAAAACGACAGGTTAAAATTATTTTCCGCGGATAAAAATCCATTACAACAAACCAACAAACCGGTTCTTTTACAGGATATCGGTGTATCGGATTTTCCGAGGATTGCGGTGCCCGGCCAGGAACTGGCCCGCGTGCTTGGTGGCGGCATCGTACCGGGAAGTCTTGTTTTATTCGGTGGGGAGCCGGGAATTGGCAAATCCACACTGATGCTGCAATTGGCCCTGCGGCTAAAAAACCTGAAGATCCTTTATGTAAGCGGCGAAGAGAGTGAACAACAATTGAAGATGCGCGCGGAACGGATCGGTATTACAACCGACAACTGTTTTATTCTTCAGGAAACCAATACGCAGAATATTTTTGCACAGGTCAATATTGTTCAGCCACAGCTTGTCATTATAGACTCCATTCAAACGTTACACACGGCATTTATCGAGAGTAGCCCTGGTAGCGTGAGCCAGGTGCGGGAGTGCGCAGCAGAACTGCTGAGATTCGCCAAAGAAACCAATGTGCCGGTTTTTATGATAGGTCATATTACCAAAGAAGGTAGCCTTGCCGGTCCCAAAGTGCTGGAACATATGGTGGACACTGTTTTACAGTTTGAGGGCGACAGAAACCATATTTACCGCCTTTTACGGGCCACCAAGAATCGTTTCGGAAGTACAAACGAAATGGGTATTTACGAAATGAACGGTTCGGGTCTGAAAGAAGTAACAAATCCGTCTGAAATATTAATAACGAACAGGTCGGAAGCCACAAGCGGGGTGGCAATTGCGGCAACGCTTGAAGGAAACCGGCCCATGCTCATTGAAACACAAGCCCTGGTAAGTACTGCGGCTTATGGGATTCCCCAGCGGTCTTCAACCGGTTTTGATCTCAGGCGGCTCTCTATGTTGCTGGCGGTTCTGGAAAAGCGCTGTGGGTTCAGGTTGAGCGCGAAAGATGTATTCATCAACATTGCCGGGGGCATCAAAGTAGAGGATCCCGGGATTGACCTGGCCCTGGTTTGTGGCATACTGTCCAGCAATGAGGATCTGCCGATAGCGCAAAATGTTTGTTTTGCTGCAGAAGTCGGGCTGACCGGAGAAATCAGACCGGTCAGCAGGATCGAACAACGGATCTCGGAAGCTGACAAACTGGGTTTTGAAAAAGTTTTTATTTCAACTCACAATCTGAAAGGGCTTGATGTGAGAAATTTTAAAATAGAGATTATCCCGGTGGTAAAAATGGAAGAGGTTTTCAGTAAGTTGTTTGGCTAAGCGTAATGAGGCTTCCCGGTTTGCAGAATATTTAACTACTAAATTGTTTACCGGCGGAGAAACCGGGTGTTACGTCAGTTTGTTTTTTAAAACATCGTCACATAGTTTTTTTGTTTACTTTGATCCATGATCCGACAGAAATCGAAAAGGCCCACGTAACATTTGAGGCTATTCTCAAACGCTATCGCCACTAAACCCCTCAAGTATGGCCAGGGTAATGTTTATCGGGACTGAATCAAGTTATTGTCCTGTTATTTTTTTTGCTTCGGCGATATCAATTCTTTTACCGTCTTTAAACGCGACGACAAAACAATCTTTGTATCCTTTCTCCCGAAGCAAGGTTTGGTGGGCCACGGCGTCCTTTAAAAATTCGAATTTACCTGAAGTATATTTCATGATATTGTTCATTTTGTAGAAGTCACCATCCACGACATCAGAAAATTTTTCCTGTTTTAAATTTAAAAGAACATCGCTACTGGCAAACTGTACTTTGTAGATCACGGTCCGTAATTTATCCGGTGAGGATTTTACTTCCCTGTCATTCTGTTTCTCCTTCTCTTTTGCAACTGGTCCCTTCGGAGTTTCTTTCTTAAACTTCAACGCTATTTCCCGCGCAGAAAGCCCTGAATCTATCGCGGCTGACCCTTTGGTAAGTGACCCGGTGCCAGTCGGGGGTTTGGTAGCGGTGCCTGCCGGCATTGAATCTACTGTTGCTGCACCATTGGTGGCAGAACCTGTCGAGTTTTTAATTTCAAGTTTTGCGTAGGCGCCATCATCCACTTTTTCCCGCGCGCTTTCGTTATTTTCTTTTATTGAATTATCAGATTTTTCTTCGGGTTTTTTCTCTTCCGTAACAGCGGAGCCACCGCCAACCGGGGCCGTCGAAACATCTTCTCCTTCTTCTTCCATCGCGGTCTTCTGTCCCGGCAAATTCCCTGCTTTTACATTCTCATTTTCCAATGGTTCCTGATTTTCGAACTCGTCGTTGTACTCTTTCTTTTTTCCTTCTACCTCATCTTTATATCGCCGTAAGCCCCTGAAAATCGATTTGGCGAGGTAATCCTGGCCTTTTTCGCTCGCCAGGAAAGTTTCTTCCAGCGGGTTGGTAAGATAGCCCAGTTCAGTTAAAATGCTGGGCATCGAGGTCCGCCATAAAACCCAAATACTTTGCCGGTGCACGCCTTTGTCAATTCTTCCTGATTTTTTTGTGTATTCTTCCTGGATCTTCATGGCCAGGCTTGCGCTTTGAATGACGTAAGCCGAGGTGTAATTACTCATGATGATATAACTTTCTTCACTTTCCGGATCAAATCCACCGTATTTTTTTTCGTAATCTTCTTCATAGAAAATTGCAGAGTTTTCGCGGGTCGCCACCTTCATTTTGCCCTCTTCGTTTTTTAAACCCATCACATATGTTTCAGTTCCAAAAGGAATAGGGTTCGGTTTTTCAACTACCACTAATTTTCCTTTTTTGTTTTTAAATGTTTTTACTCTTTTCTTGCCAGTCCTGGGATCCTTTACCATAACAGGTTTACCCGCAGCATTACAATGGATCGAAATAAACAGATCTGCTTTCGCTTTATTGGCGACCTGGGCCCTGTCTTCGAGTTCAACAAAAACATCGGTGGTCCTGGTATAAATTACTTTTACGTCTTTAAAGTTTTCTTCGAGCAGCTTTCCCAGTTTAAGCGCTACCGCCAACGCAACTTCCTTTTCATTGTGCACAGCGCCACTACAGCCCGGATCTTTGCCGCCATGGCCCGGATCAATGACAATAATCCTGATGCCGTTTGCATTAATTTTCTTATTAGCTATAAAGGCCCCAAATACTGGCGCAAGTAAGATTAATAGGATAAAATATTTTAATTTTTTAACCATCGGTATTGACAAAACGGAGCTCAATGCGATAAAGTATCGTAGCTTTGTGTGCATTGAACAATTGAATAAAATTATTCGATTTCGCTTGATATTAAACCCATATAACCAAGTATTTCTCTTCCTTAGTTTGTTAATATCTTTCAGTATTAACGCGTTACGGGCACAAACGATACCGGGCGATACGTTAAAAAAAATCAGGACAGATACCATAGCAAAGCCACAAGACAACGGCGATGAACTCGAAGAAAAAGTGATGTACGCTGCCCAGGATAGTATCGTATCGCTCCCGGCCAGCGGTATGGGGATCCTTTATGGCAAAGCCTGGGTTACCTATGGCACCATGAGAATTGATGCTGAATTTATAGAAATTGATTATACCAAAAACCTGATTATTGCTTACGGAAAAAAAGACAGCCTCGGGAACAATGTTGGATCACCCATTTTTAAAGAGGGCTCGGAAACGATGGAGGCGGATAAAATAATGTATAACCTTAAAACAAAAAAGGGAAAAATATTCAATGCACTTACCAAACAAGGGGAATTATTGGTCATTGGAAAGGAGATAAAGAAAGACAGCACGAATGTTATTTATATGAAGAACATGCAGTGTATTCCCTGTAAGGATGCAGACGCAAGGACAATTTTCAGGGCCACAAAGGCAAAAATTATTCCGGATGACAAAATTGTCACCGGCCCGATGTACCTTGAGATAGGCGGGGTTCCAACGCCCCTGGGATTGCCGTTTGGATATTTTCCCAACACCACAAAAGCACATAACGGCATTTTAATGCCGACATTCGGGAGCTCCGCTGAAAGGGGATTTAACCTGCGAAATGGCGGTTATTACTGGGGCATCAGTGATAAAACTGACATGATAATCCGGGGCGACATCTATGCGAACGGCAGTTTTGCAGTGACGACTAATAATAATTATAATATACTTTATAAGGCAAGCGGTGGTGTAAACCTGGGATTCAGCCAGTTCAATATTGGCGACAAAGACATTCCGGCGCAGTTCAGCAAACAACGCGCGTACGAAATAGGCTGGGTACACCGGCAGGACAATAAAAGCAACCCAACCATCCAGTTCGGCGCGAACGTCAATATAAAAAACAATCAGACTTTCAATCGCTTAAACGCAGAAAATTCCGGTGAATATCTGACCAACACCTTCCAATCGAATATAAATTTTACAAAAACATTTAAACTAAGCTCTTTGAGCTTCAACGCCGCGCACAGTCAGAACACCAATACGAGACAAATGGACATTACTTTTCCGTCCATTACCTTTAACGTAAACCGTTTTTTTCCATTTAAGAATCAATATCGCGTCATACCAAATGTATTTGACAAGATTGGTATAAGCTATTTAATGACCGCCCAGAACACACTGAGCGGCTACGATTCAAGTATTTTTAAGTTAGATCGGGATGTGCCCAATAATTTTGGCAGCCGTTTGAGCAGCCTTGAAGACAAAATGAAATATGGCATCAAACACTCGGTACCGATTTCCACGAACTTTAACCTGTTTAAATATATCACCGTTACGCCGGGCATTAACTTAGGGGCGTATATGTACACAAAAAGCATAGAAAAGGAATTTGTAATCGAACACAAGGGTGCGACAGACGTACTACCCGAACGTGACAGCTCCTATGTAAAGACAAATCAAAAAAGAGGATTTGTAGGCGCTTATGAAGGTAATTTTTCCACCAGTTTTTCATCCAAGGTTTATTTTGACTACATTTTCAGGAAGGGGAAAGTAAAACAGATCCGGCATTTGCTGATCCCCACCCTCACTTATGTTTACAAACCCGACTTTGGCGAAAAACAATATGGATTTTATAAGAATGTGCAGATCGATGCGGCGGGACACACGGCGCCCTACTCAATTTTTGAAGGGAGTATTTACGGTGGGCCTCAGAATGGCGAACAAAATTCATTGGGCATCAATCTAAACAATACGTTTGACGCTAAAATCAAGCAAAAGACAGACACTGGCGTCGTTTATAACAAGATCGCCCTGTTACAGAACATCAGTCTCAATACGTCTTATAATTTCGCTGCGGATAGCTTTAAGATGAGCTCAGTGGGCATCACAGCGCGTACTGTTTTGCTAAAGGTTTTTGACATTAACGCGAGCTCTACTTTTGATCCTTATGGCTACGACAATGTTTTAAAACGTAGGGTGAAAACTTATGCGATCGATTATCATAAAAAGCTACTGAGGTTTACGGATGCATATTTCACTGTCGGCACAAACTTCAGTAGCGATAAGTTACAGGCAGCCAGGAAACTCAGAAAACCGCCAGACATGACCAACGGCGCCGAACGCGGTGCGGTTAATGATTTGAATCCAAACGAGTCGTTGCCCTGGAATATTAATATCACCTACAACCTGACCCTTACCAACACTGACAATACAAAAATTCAGACCGTGCAGGCCTTAAACGTGATTGCGGATATTATGCCTACCAAATACTGGAAAATGGGGATTACGACTGGTTTTGATTTTAAAACACAAAATTTAAGTTACACCAGCCTCAACATTTATCGGGACTTAAAATGCTGGGAGGCGCGCATAAGCTGGATTCCATTTGGCTTTAATAAAAGCTACATGTTTTCGCTTAACTTAAAAACGTCTATGCTGAGCGAGTTTAAAATCCCGAAACAAAGTAAGTCACTCGACAATCCCCAGTTACAGCAATTGTTCCGGGAATAAAAAAAGGCCGTCCCGTTATGAGACAGCCTTTAATATTTCACCAATCCTTATTTATTTTTCCACGATGATTTTTTTGGTGATCACCTGGTTATTGGAATTTATCTTCACAAAATACACGCCGTTGGAAACCGAGTTGAGCTGAACGTCTTTTGCCAGGCTGCCGTTGACGGCTGAGTTTTCGCCTACGTAAACCAGTTTTCCAACCAAATTGTAGACAGCAATGCTAACAGGTCCGTCCTTTAAACCATACAGGTTAAAAGAGCCACTGATCGGGTTCGGATAAACATTAAAGTTCAACGTTTCTGCGGTGTTGTTTTCTATGCTGGTTGCAATTGAAGGGTCAACCACATTCACATGGACTACGTTAGAGCTTTGGGTAGGGCGGTAAATAGAGTACGAAGCGCATGAAATAGCCGTAGCACCACAGGAGGCTGTAACTGTCAGGCAAATGCTATATTGTCCTGCGGTAGCATAGGCGTGTGATGTGTACAAGGTATTACTTGTATTGCCATCGCCCCAGGACCATGCCGCTGCAATTATATTTGTGGATATAAGTGGGAAAGCGTTCCAGAATTGCGGAGTACCGGTAGGGCTCAGTGAGAAGCTTGCGCTGGCCACACAAATAGTGCTAATATTAACAACAGCAGTCGCAGAGCTAGTACAACCTCCGGAAATGCTGTAATTATTTGCTGTCAGAGTAACAGTATAAGTGCCAACATTGTTGTATGTATGCTGTGGGTTAGGCGATGTACTGGCGGGCGTATTGTCTCCAAAGTTCCAAGAATAGCCTACAGGACCGAAATTTCCTGTTGTGCCATTCACGAAATTAATGATATTGCTTGTTTGATTATTGAATGTAAATCCTGCAGAAAGGTTACAGATACTGCTCACATAAACAGTGTAGGTCTGAGTGTCGATACAAGCTGGTGAGAGGTTGTTATTAACCGTTTGAACCACGGTATATACGCCATTGTTTGCATATGTATGGGCTGGAGAAGCATTGGTGGATGTGCCGCCGTCTCCAAATGTCCAGGAGTATGTACTGCCCCCATTTGTGCCGCTGGAAGTATTGTTGAAGTTAACAAGGCCGCCTGACCCCTGGGTCCAAGAAAAATTAGCATTTAACGCGCACGGGTTTACAGTCGGTATATTGACAACTCCTGTTGCCATAGTACAGCAATTTACCCCCGCTGGAGAGGACGCATATACAGTATAGCTTGTGCCCTGGCAAAGTCCTCCTACAGATGCGCCCGTTGAAAGCACCGGAACCCAGGTATAAGTGACCGGGCCACACATGTTACCCGCACTGGCTACAGTGGCAGAACCATTGCATAAATTCGGACTAGGCGCTGTAAAATTCACCAGCAATGTGCATGGTGGTGTGGTTGAAACGCTTGTTACGGAGATGGTCTGAGTGATATTGACCGAACACATCGGTACAGCGCTGCTCATGCCAAAGGTCACAGTGTAAATACCGTTAGCGCTATAAGTGGCGGAAGGATTTAAGAATCCCGAACCGGTTCCCTGAACTACAGGGTTATTACTTCCCGGCAAATACCAATAGAAATAATTTGTGAATGTTGAAACCGCAACCGTGCCAGTAAAATTGACCTGGCCGTTAGTGCCTTGTGTATAGACAAAATTAAGACCGCATTGGGCCTGCGTGTTTTTGATCCCTGAAAACAGGCATAACAAAAGTGTTAAACAACTGAATAAAGTAATTTTTTTCATGGTTTTGTTTGTTTTTTAGTGCTTACTCTTTTTTCCGGATTTTCAGCTTTTTCCTTGATATATGTTACATGGTTGAAGCTTTAAACGTTGGCTAAGATAACCTAGATTTCAAAAAAAAAGCCCACCGAATTAGTGAACAGCACGTATCCGGGGGTGAAACACCACTTTCAACTAGTAAAAAACAAATAGCAGATTATTTCTTTGGGCCTGGTTTCGCCGGCTTTGGGGGCGCAAAATAGTTTTTCGCTTTCACGTTTGCAGGATCGAGCTCCCTTACAATACCCCAGATTTCATCGGCTTTGGCTTTATCCTTACCGTCTTTGCTGCTCACATAATAATCACCTAAATACTCATTAGCCTCAACCACGTTATTTTTATTTGCCGGGAGACTACGTTCTTCTGGTTTTAAGAGACTCAAGGCCTGCTCGAAATGAGGTTTGGCCAGCCAGTTTTCGTTTTCGGGGTCTAACTGTAAATTCGCTTTTCCTCTCCAGAAAAAACCAACAGGCCAGGTGGGGTTCAATTCAGTCAGCTTCAAAAAAGCGGAATCGGCCTTTGTAAAAAACGGCAATGCTTCAGCTGTTTTTTTCTGTCTCAATTTCGGGTCCTTAATTGTGAGCGCTTCATTTTGAATTTTCCCGCCGGCGTAATAATAAGCACGGCCTAAATTATAATAATCGTTGTTGTTCAGATTTTTAGGGTCGCCATTCATTTTGCGAAGAAAATAAGTAATAGCTTCATCATATTTTTTCATTTTCATGGCGTTCGACGCCAGTTCAGAATTGATGTCGCCGGCTGACGAAGGATCAAGCGCTATTGCTTTTTCCATTTCAATTTTTGAGAGGGAATCTTTACCAACTTTTAATAACAGTAATCCTTTGTATTTGTAATCCGCCGCGCGGTATTTGAATGTGGGACCGGCAACTTTAAAAAACTGGTCGATGGCTCTTAACCCTTTGGTGTAAGCAGAGGTGTCCGTTTTGTTACCATTTTCCGCATAACTATAAGCGGCGATTCTTTCCAGATAAACATTATTGAAGCCAGATTTTTTTAAACCTTCGTATTCCGCGATCGCTTCAGGGTATTGTTTGTTTGCATACAACGCTGTCATAAAACGGTAACGGGCCTGATCGCTATTATTTAACTCCAGGTATTTTTTCCAATTTTCAATTGACTTGGCAGGCTGTCCGGCGAGGTAATATAATTCTGCAATCTCACGATACCCCGGTGCAAAAGTAGCGTCGATTGCAAGCGCTTCTTTATATTTTTCAAGAGCTAACTGGTAGTTACGGCCACGCTGATATAATTTTCCTTCACGCAAGATACCTTTAGAGCTCTTTGGGTTAAGGGTCGTGGCTGTTTTATAACTTTTAATAGGCATACTGCCGTCTGTTGGATTTTTTTCAAGCTGAGCGTCTCCCAGGAGAATATGATTTTCGGGATTTTTCGGCTCAGCCTTCACAGCAGCATTGGCCAGGGCCAAAGCTTCATCGGCATTTTTATTGTCAGTTACCAACCAGGCTTCTGCTGTTTTGCGCATTACCTCGGTGTTTTTATTACCACCCAGTGTCGCGGCTTTGAAAAATTGTGTCTTTGCTTCAGTCGCATTTCCTTTGGCCAATAGTACTTTGCCAAGTCCAACATAGTTTAAGGGATTCGTGGCATTTAGGTCAATGCCTTTTTGATAAAATATTGCGGCGCTATCCACATCACCGCTTTTAAAAAAATTCTCTCCGTAATAAAAAAAGTTTTCACCTTTAGTGGGTTCTTTTAATATTAAAGCACGAAAATTTGATGCGGCTGCGTCAAAATTTTCATTCTCGGTTTTTTTAATTATTTCCTGTAATGTTTGGGCATTTAAATAACCAGTAACGCTTAATATGCCGGCGATGATGAATTTTTTCATTTGAAATTTCAAAGTGTAAAATTAATACAAATATTCATTTTGCAAGTTATGTACCAATTAATTATTTGGCGTTTCTTTTAGCATTATTTAGGAAGCCTAAACGCGCCACCTATTCGAAACTAAGAGCTATTGCACTGTGATGGGTTTTGTGTTGATGTTGATTTGCCTTTCCGACTGTCTGCCAGGCAGGAGGCCCTGTTTTAAAAATGTAAGTTGTCCTTTCGGACCTGCGACAAAACTTTCGAATCCCTTTGCCAGTGTGAAATCGCCCACTTTCCTGTAAACATAAACTTTTCTGGTAAATGGATAGGTGTTGAGTTTAAAGCTGCTCTGGCTGGGGTATTCAAAGATAGAATCGTTCCCGGCGCAGGCGACGCTGATAAATCTTATTTTATTTTGATTGGCTTTAAAAAGAGAGTCGTCTCCGTCGCTTAGCCAGGCGTAATCAATAAAGGCAATTGTGTTTTTGTTTTCAGCAACAAAATTAATACTCTCAATAGTTGAGTTTAAGATATTACAATTCGCTGAAAAGTTATTTCCTTTTAAAACCGAATCTTTCAGATAATGTACAACAGATGAGTTATTCTTATCAAAAATCACCTTAATGACAATGTTATTACCGACAGAGTCTTTGATCTCAAAGGGTTTCGTGAGTAGTGCAATCACCTGGTTGTATGATAGTTTTTTGATATTTGTGCTATTGTTCGTAATTAAAGCTACGCCGCTTTTAGCAACCACTGAGTATTTGGGAAAATAATTTTTACTTTCAAACACTTTTTGTTCTTTGTCAGTCAAAGACCGAGAAAGAACAATGCTCTCACAGCTGTCGGTGTACAAAGCCTGCACAGCGTCGGTTTCCGAGGCCTGGACAAGATAAAGCCGGGCGTTTGCATATTGTGATTCGAATGTAACCGCCTGGTTTTTGACATGAAGCTCCAATCCCTCGTCATAATATATTTTTAGCTTGCCAGAGGTCGGAGAGTTATCGTCATAATCATTTTTAAAATAATTGTCGCAGGAGACAAGACAAAAAATAACCGGAACAATTAAAGAGGCAATAATTGTTTTAAGGCTCTTACTCATCATATTTTTTTTCTTTAAAAAGCTGGTAAGTCCTAAAACCCCTGTAAATACCATAGGCCAGCAGGATGAGCACGAAGACCGTGCGCCTGTTACCAAAAAGCCTGTCGTCCATAAAGTCGGTGAACGCAAAAGCGATCACGCCTGAAAACACAACGACTACCATTAATAGGCCAAACCAAAGAGAGATAAATTTTAAGCCGGTTTTCATATGGTCTGGATTTTTGAGAAAAAAAAAGCCATAAACAAGTTATGGCTTCTTTGAAAATTATCTTTATTACTGAAGTTTGAACACAATTGGCAGAGTATAATAAACCCTGGCTACGTGCCCATTTTGTCTTCCGGGTTTCCATTTTTCAGGAAAAGTTTTTAAAACACGGATCGCTTCTTTATCACAGGCATTACATCCGGAAACGCCTTTCAGAATCTGAACATCAGAAAGTGATCCGTCCATTTCCACCACGAATTTTAAGAATGCCTTACCTTGAATGCCGGCTTCCTTTTCCATTTGAGGGTAAACCACATGGGTTTGGACATATTTGTAAAAAGCGTTGATTCCTCCCGGAGGCTCAGGCATTTCTTCAACTACGGCAAAAATTTCGGCTGCAGCTGGTTCGCCGGGACCTGTTACCTCTGCCGGAGGAGCGATCACGTCTTTATCTCCTTCCTGGTCTTTTGTGCCCACGTTCGTTTCTTTCACTTCTTCCTGCAATTTCTGAGGCTCTTCTTCGACAGCATCATCCTTGATCACCGGCGGCACAAATTTCACCATTTCTACCATTGGTGGCGGTGGCGGCGGTGGTGGTGGCGGTGGCACCTCTTCAATTGGTGGCGGCGGCGTTAAATCTATCTGTTCAACTTTTAAGGCCTCTTTTGTGTCTTCCGCATGCGGCCGGTCCATAAATTTTTTCACACCCATCAGGGCAATTGAAAATAAGACCATACCGCCAATGATAAAACTAAGGCGTCTACTGTAGTTGGCCCTCATTTCAAATGCGCCGTAATCATGATTTCTGCTCTCAAAAACCAGATCATTTCTGGTATCGAGGGTTTCCATGTTCCACCCCGTTTTTAGGTCGAGCAATAACATGATCACTGATACTGTGGCAAATAGCCCAATTATTATATATAACATTTTACCTCCTGTTAGTTTGTACCCACTTTTTCGTTCACCAAATCAAGTTCCGGCTTCAAAATGTCTACCATCACATATTTGCCAACTACATTTATATTCAGCTCATCAATCACATCGATCACATTTTTGTATGTTGCTTTGTCGTCGGTTTTGATCAGATAAGTATAGGATTCTTTATCGGCTTTGCGTTCTCTCACGAGGCGTTTGAAAGTTGTGTCGGCCAGCTGGTTATCTTTATGCTTTTTATCCAGTGCCTTAATCTGGTCCTGCATTTCCTTATTTTTATCCAACAGGTATTTGTGCAGGCTACTCTGTGAGAAATTCAATTCAGATAAAGCTGTTTTAGGTCCTTTTTCGTTGTCAACAGCCCTGAACTCACCTTCGTAATAAAAAATACGATCATCCTTGGTCAATAAAAATGTAATACCATTTTTAATTTCCTGTTGCGGTTGAGTGGGGTCTGGAGGTGCCGGAAAGGTCAGCTCCATTGATTTTGGTTTACTGAACGTTGCGGTTAATACAAAGAATGTGAGGAGTAGAAATGCCAAGTCAACCATCGGCGTCATGTCTATCCGCGTACTTTGCTTTTTGGCGCGCTTCTTACCACCTTTGTGGCCGCCGCCGCCTTCTGCTATTTCTGCCATTGTTTAATTCTTTTTATTTTGTTACAGCGGGTTCAATCACTGTTCCGCCGCCTTCCAATGAGGTAATTAAATTGAACTGGTATATTTTCAAGTCGGTAAATGTTTTGATCACGTCCTTCACAAAAATATATTTTGTTTTGGCCGCACATTTTATGGCGTAACGCGGTTTTTCAGCTTTAAAATCTGCGCCGGACGCTGCTGCCTGTGTACGTGCCGCTTCGTAGGTTTGAACTGCTTTACGACCGCCGATAGCGATCCAGTCCTTTAATTGGTTGTTGGGCGTGATGGTATCCAAAGGCACGCCTTTTTGAGGCTGGAAGTTTTTCCGTTCGTTTTCATTCGCATCGATATAACGCGGAAGGTCTTTAAGATCCACGCCAAAACTAGGCAAACCGCTGAATTTTACGATTTGTTCCGGTGTGAACGCGACCTTATATTTTGCACCCATTTCTACAAGCGCCTCTTTTTTTGCTGTGGAGTTGCTTATACCGAAAAAAGCCCGACCCTTATCGTCAATCGTTACCATGATGTGATTATCCGGTAAATCTACCTTTCCGATGGAAGAAGGCGGATCAACAACAACGGGTTCTGCCATGCGGAAAGATGCGGTGAGCATAAAAAATGTTACCAGCAGAAAAGCCAGATCCACCATGGGCGTCATGTCCAGCGCTGGGGCTCCTCCTTTTGATGGTTTTTTAGACATTACAAATTGTTTTTAATTAGATGAATAATAATTTTTATTCCACAAAAAAAATGCAATTATTTTCCTGTGGCCTGGAATTCCTGGATAATGGAAAAACCGGCTTCATCCATCGCATAGGTGATCTGATCGATTCGGTTACTGAAATAATTGTAGAATATAATTGCAAAAGCTGAGGTTAAGATCCCCACTAATGTATTCACAAGGGCTTCAGAAATACCGGTTGCAAGCGCAGAAGTATCGGGAGCACCGGCCGCGGATAATGCCGCAAAGGCACGAATCATACCAACAACTGTTCCGATAAGACCGGCTAATGTTCCGATCGACGCCATGGTAGAAATCACAACCATGTTCTTTGAAAGCATAGGTAATTCAAGTGATGTAGCCTCTTCAAGTGATTTTTGGATCGCGTGTACTTTTCCTTCTTTGTCCATTTGCGAATCGTTCTGCACAAATTCATATTTTTTGATCCCTTCGTGAACCACGTTCGCGAGTGAACCACCTTGTCTATCGCACTCAGCAATAGCTCCTTCAAAATCATGGCTTGAAATCAAAGACTTGATCTTAGAAACAAATTTGTCGGTTTGTCCTTTACCACTCGCTTTCATAATTGTGATAAAACGCTCGATCGCAAAGGTGATTACCGTAAGTAGAAACCCAATTAAAATTGGCACAATAAAACCGCCCTTGTACATTGTCCCCAAAATATTATGCGGATGTCCTTTTTCAGCGTCGCCCCCTTCAAAATTAGAAGCTGCACCCAGAACGCCTTTATAAATGAAAACGCCGATTAAAAGGCAAATTACAATAGCCAGTGCCGAAACAATTAATGGGAAACCTCCCGATGTTTTTTTTGTGCTCATGTTTTATTTTATTTTTGTTGTTTTTAGTTTAAATTTTAGAAGGCCAAACTTAATAAAATAGTTTTGAAGAAAAAATCAAATCTCGCGCTATTTTACCTATTTAACGGTATTTAGGGACAAATATTCTAAAGAAATTATGTTTAATTGCTGCTTGTTTTACATCTGGCCTGTATTTTATCATATTTGGCAGGGGCTTTAAGAAATTGTTATGAATGGATATTGAGGAATTACGGGATCATTGCTTAAGAAAAAATGGGGTTACGGAAAGTTTTCCGTTTGGAAATCAAACACTCGTTTTTAAAGTTGGCGGTAAAATTTTTTTACTGGCGAGTCTTGACACAAGCCCGTTGCAATTTAATGTCAAATGTGACCCCGGCAAGGCGATAGAACTGAGAGAAAATTACAGTTGTGTTTTGCCCGGCTATCACATGAATAAAAGGCATTGGAATACGGTTGTTTGTGACAGCACAACATCAAAACAAAATATCGTGGAATGGGTAGATGATTCTTATCGCCTTGTTTCACGTACTTTGCCGAAAAAAACAAAAATCAGAATTTCTTACGACGGAAGCCAGCGCGGTAAAGGCGCCGACCAGTTATAAAGAAAATCGTGGCTATTATATAAAAAAGGAAGGGCCGAATTAAAAAAAATATTTAAATTCGTGACAAACTTTAATCTGATGAAAAGTAAATTTACGCTTTTAGTACTTGTGGCATGTTGTGTTTTTAGAATGAACGCCCAGGTTTTAATCAATGAAAACTTTAATAATCCTACCACCCTAACTTTAACGCCATCGGACTGGAAAACCAAGAATTTATCATCTCCCATTGGTTTAACCGGGTGGTTTGCAGGAAACATTGGTGTATTTCCGGCGTTCAGCAGCCCTGACTCAAGTTATATAGCGGCCAATTATAACAATACAACCGGAGGCAACGGAACTATCAGTGACTGGCTTATCACTCCGACCGTGACATTGTTTAATGGCGGCGTGCTGCAATTTGCGACAAGAACAAATACGGCTGCCCCGCAATCTATTGCCCCCGACAGGCTCCTGGTTTATGTTAGCGTTGGAACCGGTACGGACGTCGGCTCTACCAGCACCTCCGTTGGAACATTTACTTCTGTGCCGACCCTGAGCGTTAATCCAAACCTAACAACTAGCGGTTACCCAACTGTGTGGACAGTCTATACAACTACTTTATCGAATATTACCGGCACCGTATCGGGAAGATTTGGATTCAGATATTTTGTAACGTCTGCCGGTCCGACCGGAACAAACAGCAGCTATATTGGGCTCGACAACGTGAAGTATGAAGTTCCATGCCCGAACCCAACGCTGAGTATTTCCAGCTCGACCTCAGGAATTTGTTCAGGCAATAGTTTTACGATCGGCGCATCCGGTGCGAATACCTATACCTGGAGTTCAGGTCAGAACACTCCTTCTGTTACGCTGAGCCCGACCGCTACAATGGTTTATACTTTAACCGGTTCCAGCACCCCGGCATGTAATTCATCAACTACTGTGGCGATCAGTGTTACCATGACGCCGAATCTGTCTGTCTCAAATGTCACTACCTGTCCGGGTACCGCAGCGACATTGGCAGCGAGCGGCGCAAGCAGCTATTCCTGGAGCACCGGTAGTACGTCTGCCACAATTGTGGATACACCGACCATGAATACAACCTATACTTTAACCGGTAAAAACGGTGATTGCGCATCGACTACCACAGTGTCTGTTGCGTTGGGGGCGTCGTTATCCGTGAATGCGGTTGCCCAACCAACTTTAATCTGCAGTGGTAAATCAACTACTCTGACGTTAACAGGCGCCTCTTCTTATTCCTATTCAGTCGTTTCTCCTCCCGGAAGTGTTGTTACCAATACGACCGGAACGGCGGTATTAAACCCAACCGTAAACACTACCTACACTGTTACCGCAGTGTCGGGAACCTGTGCGGGAACAAGTTCAGTGCTTGTAACCGTTAACCCATTGCCTACAATAACTTTTACAGCATCACCCACAAACGGAACTCTTTGCGCGGGTACCAATGTTACGTTCTCTCTTTCGGGAGCCGCCACGTACAGTTGGACCAATTATAACTCATCGAGTTCGTTCCTGACCATTGTGACGCCTACTACAAGTGGACTCACCGGCTTTGTCGTGGTGGGTACCGGAACAAATGGCTGTAGCAGAACAACAAACATTTCCAGGACTATCGACCTGTGTACCGGCATCGAAAAACTAAGTGAAAATAGTGACGGCGTTGCTGTTTTCCCGAATCCGTTCAACAACGAGTTACAAATTTCAGGCTTGTCTGGCACTGTTGAGGTTTATACGGCATTAGGTCAATTGGTTATCCATGAGTCTTTCAGTGATGGAACACCGATAAACACGAGCGGATTAACAAAAGGAATTTATATTCTGAAGGCGTTTTCTGAAGACAAAAAACTTGTAACCACGACGAAACTCATCAAAAACTGATTTTGCGGTTTTGCACAGAACCCGGTCCCGATAAACATTGGACCGGGTTTTTTGTTTATTGCAGTCCATAAACAATCTATTGATACATTTGTAGTAGTATACATAAAAATGACAGTTGATTCTCTTTTAAACCGCGCCTTAAATCCACGCAACGATCAGGACGATTTCCTGACCATAGAAGAAGGTGTATTTCTTTTTGAAAAGGCGCCAAGCGCCGAACTCATGTTTGTTGCTAATGAACTTAGGAAGATCCGAAAAAACAATTCAAACAAAGTTACCTGGCAGATCGACAGGAACCTGAATACCACCAATGTGTGTATTGCCAACTGTAAGTTCTGCAATTTTTACAGGATTCCCGGCCATAAAGACGCATACATTACCGATATACCCACCTATATAAAAAAAATAGAGGAAACGATTAAATTCGGAGGTGATCAGCTATTGTTACAAGGCGGGCATCACCCTGACCTGGGTTTATCTTTTTACGTAAACCTGTTTAAGGAAATAAAATCCCATTTCCCCGACATCAGGTTGCACTCTCTGGGGCCGCCGGAAATAGCACATATTACCAAGCTAGAAAAAAGCACACATACTGAAGTACTCAAAGCGCTTGTGGACGCCGGGCTTGACAGTTTGCCGGGAGCAGGCGCTGAAATTCTGAATGACCGGGTGAGGCGTCTCATCAGTAAAGGAAAATGTACCGGGCGTGAGTGGCTGGATGTGATGAAAGCGGCTCACCAGTTAAATATTACCACAAGCGCGACGATGATGTTCGGGCACGTTGAAACGATTTACGAACGTTTTGAGCACCTGGTTTGGCTTCGCGATGTGCAAAGTCAAAAACCCGCGAATGCCAAAGGATTTCTTGCATTTATCCCCTGGCCCTTCCAGGATGACGGGACTTTATTGAACCGGCTGAAAGGAATAAAAAACAATGTCACAGCCGACGAATATATACGCATGGTTTCGATGAGCAGGATCATGCTCCCTAATATTATCAATATCCAGGCTAGTTGGCTGACCGTGGGAAAATCTACGGCCCAGATTTGTTTACACGCTGGTGCCAATGATTTTGGAAGCATCATGATCGAAGAGAACGTCGTGAGCGCAGCGGGAGCACCACATCGGTTTACCTATAAAACAATTCAAGAGGCGATAAAAGAAGCAGGTTTCGAACCTCAGCTTCGTAACCAACAATATGGTGAACGGCAAATTCCCGCCAGCATTGAAGAGCAAGTGATCGACTATTAATTAATCAAGAGCATTTTTGATTGAAACAATCTAATTTTAATAATTTATCTTTGGGTGATGCATTATAGAACTACCTGCATTTTGTTTTTTTGCTTTTTCATGCAATCAGTTTTTTCCCAGAACCAGGTTCAGGACAGTGTGTTCTTATTGAATGGCAGCGTGGTGGGAGAAAAAGTGCTTGACACGGTGCTTGGCGCTGTAACCATTGCGGATCCCAAAAAACCAGAAAAAAAAATTCACTTTGAATTAGAGCAGTTATACATGGTGCGTTTTGCAGACGGGTTTAAACGTTTTTATTACGTGCAGGACACCGCCATGAACAACTGGCTCTCCCGCGACGAAATGTGGATGTATATGAAGGGTGAGACTGACGCGCATAAAGGGTTTAAAGCCAGGGGCGCCCTGATTACGAGCGGTGCAATGGGCTTAGTGGGGGGGCTTACGGGCACATTTTTTGCACCATTATTGCCCTATGGGTTTATGGCGCTGAGTGGTATAACCAAAGTCAGGATAAAAGAAGAAACAATTAGTAACCCTACATACGTGGAAAGCGATCCATACATACTGGGATACGAAAGAGTCGCGAGGCAGAAAAGAAAAATCAGGGCAATTATTGGCGGAACAATAGGGTTGTTGGTGGGGTATGGTGTTTACGCGTTATGCCATCAGTATTATCCAGAGAAAATAGATTTTGGTTTCGGGAATTGATGGCTCGACTTCGCTCGCCACGGGGTTCGACTCCGCTCACCATGGTTCGACTCCGCTCACCACAAAGGGTAAAGAATAAATTATGCAAAAGAAAGTAATGCTGCTTGGTAGCGGCGAATTAGGAAAAGAGGTTGTCATTGCCTTACAACGACTGGGCCAGCATGTGATTGCTGTTGATAGTTACGAAGGCGCACCGGCGATGCAAGTGGCTCATGAATGTGAAGTCATCAATATGCTTGACGGCGAGGCGCTCGATAAAATAGTAGAAAAACACAAACCGGACCTAATTGTTCCGGAAATTGAAGCCATCAGAACCGAGCGATTTTACGACTATGAAACGCGTGGCATAACGGTTGTGCCGAGTGCAAAGGCGGCTAACTTCACCATGAATCGTAAAGCCATCCGTGATCTCGCGGCCAAAGAACTTGGATTGCGCACGGCCAGTTATCTCTATGCGAGTAATCTGGAGGATTTCAAAGTGGCGGTGTCCAAGATCGGAATTCCATGTGTGGTTAAACCATTGATGAGCAGTAGCGGCAAAGGACAAAGCATTATAAAAACTGAAGCGGATGTCGAAAAATCATGGCAATATGCGATGGATGGTTCCCGCGGCGACTACAAAGAAATAATCGTTGAGGAATTCATAAAGTTTGATTCGGAGATAACTCTGTTGACCGTGACGCAAAAAGATGGCAATACTTTGTTTTGTCCTCCGATTGGTCACAGGCAGGAACGTGGGGACTACCAGGAGAGCTGGCAACCATGCGCCATCAGTGATACAGACTTGAATGAGGCGCGGCAAATGGCCGCAAAAGTCACAAAAGCTCTCACCGGTTCAGGCATCTGGGGCATAGAATTTTTTCTTACTTCTAAAGGTGTTTATTTTAGTGAATTATCACCGCGACCACACGATACCGGCATGGTGACGCTTGCAAATACCCAGAACCTCAATGAATTTGAATTACATGCCCGCGCTATACTTGGGCTGCCGATACCGGAAATTGAACTGATCAAATGCGGTGCTTCCGCGGTCGTTTTGGCAAGCAAGGAAGGTAAAACACCGAAATACACCGGCGTTGAGAATGTTTTAAAAAACCCCCACACCGATGTCAAAATCTTCAATAAACCGACCACCAGGCCATACAGGCGAATGGCGGTCGTGTTATGCAACGACGTCGTCGGCGCGAACGTTGATACCGTGAAAGAAAAAGCGATCAGACTTTCGAAACAGATAGAAATCCTTCATCAATGAAGTCTTTAATTATTATTGGTTTGTTTTTGAACAGCCTGTTTTCTCTTTCCCAGTCAACAGATACTTCGCTGAATATTGAATCACCTTTCCTGAAAAAGTTAAGGCATGGGGATTCCGTTACCTACTATCAATGTCACGTGGAAGAAGCGATTCAGCAATTGTCGACTGTCTCAGGTCAGACGCTCACAGGCAACCAGCAAAAGTATACTATCACTGAAAAATATATTGTAAAGCTAAAAGATGGCCGTTACGTTGCAGACTATTACTCTTCGTCGTTGACGGCTTTTCCAAACAGAAAATTTTCCGGTTTAAAAATCAGGGAGAGGCCATACTGGGATTTTAAAAAGGAAAGAACATTTGATTTATCGGGTCAGGATCTAAAGGTATTAAGTTCTATGGAAAGGAAAGGGAGAGAGGCAATAGAGTACGACTATCCCATCACTAAATACACCACGAACCAACTTATCATCAAATCGGGGAAAAACTTTAAGCAGCTGGTAATTGAAGGCAATTATGTATTGTCAAAACTGCTTGGGACCAGATAATCTGGTTTGACAAAATTGAACACAGTGGACTTTATTGTTTTGCAATAAAGAAACTATTTTCCATTCTTTCTTTATTATAACGCATCGGCAACATGGTTCCGAGGTCTATGAGGTTCTTGCCTGCTTCCTCCAGGATACACTGGCCAGCGGCCGTATCCCATTCCATAGTAGTTCCATACCGGGGATATTCGTGCGCTTTGCCTTCGGCTACCCTTTCCAGCACAGTGGGATCCGAAGCTTGGAATTCACGTGACTTGAAGTCGCGGC
>JADMIO012791251.1_pt1 | contig 102237 bp, 96 predicted proteins | sample 8958161 | NCBI WGS metagenome assembly JADMIO01 (sample SAMN16585339, study PRJNA669376) | soil metagenome | isolation source: Crop rotation soil | place: USA: Cullars Rotation, Alabama | collected 2011 | reverse complement strand
CGCGACAACTTGTCCACGTGGAATTCTAAGCTTAGGATCCCAATGTGCTGGAAAGCAGATCATGGGCGACACGCATGGCAACGTGATTCACCTCGGTGAACGCGATTGCTCGGTGCAGCGTCGCCACCAGAAGCTCATCGAGGAAGCGCCGTGTCCGGTGATGACGCCGGAGTTGCGCGAGCGCATGGGCGAGGCCGCCGTGCGTGGTGCGAAGGCGATCAACTACGTCGGCGCCGGCACGATCGAGATGCTGCTGGACGAAGATGGATCGTTCTACTTCATGGAGATGAACACGCGCATCCAGGTCGAGCATCCGGTCACCGAGATGCTTACCGGTGTCGATCTCGTGAAGGAACAGATCCGTGTTGCTGCGGGCCTGCCGCTGACCGTCACGGCGACACCCGCATTCCGCGGTCACGTCATCGAATGCCGCGTGAACGCTGAGGATCCGTCACGCAATTTCCAGCCGTCGCCGGGACGCATCGACACATTCCACCAGCCCGGTGGTCCCGGCGTGCGCATCGATACGCATGCGTACGCGGGTTACACCGTGCCGCCCTACTACGACTCGATGATCGCCAAGCTGATCGTGCAGGGAAGCAATCGGGAAGAGGCGCTCAAGCGCATGCAGATCGCGCTCGAAAGCTTCGTCATCGAAGGGGTGAAGACGACCATGCCTTTCCTCGCGCGCGTCATGCAACATCCGGGATTCCAGGCCGGGAAGGTGCACACGAAGTGGCTGGAGTTCGAGGGAGCGGAGCTCCTCAAGGAGCCCGGTTAGTGCGAGTCGACGTGCTGCTCGGCGCGGCGACGGTGTCGCCCGCCGATGTGGCCGATCGGGTCGTCGTTGTGATCGACGTGCTGCGGGCATCGACGACAGCAGCCATCGCGTTGGCGAATGGTGCGCGTGCGCTCGTGCCGTGCGAGTCGGTGGAAGAAGCAGGACAGCGCGCGAAGGCGATGAATCAGGACGCCGTCCGACTTGGCGGGGAGCGACGCATGATGCGTATCCCGGGGTTTGACTTCGGCAACTCTCCGCTGGAATACACGCCGGCCCAGGTCAGCGGCATGACGGTCGTGTTCACGACCACGAATGGCACGCGCGCGCTCGCAGGCAGCCAGACAGCGCGGGCGTGTTATTTCGCCGGATTCGTGAACGCGCAGTCCACGATCACTGCCGTGAAGCGCGCATCGATGGGTGTCGTGGACGTGACCATCGTGTGCGCGGGAACAGAAGGGCGGGTGGCCCTCGAAGATGTCACGTGCGCGGGCCGCATTGCCAGGTTACTGCTCGCCAGCGAGCCTCACGCGACGTGCAGCGACAGTGCGCGCATCGCGACGCTGTGCGAACGCCCGTATCAGGACGACGTGATGTCACTCGCGCGTGATGCAACGCATGCGCAGTCGCTGGTGTCCGCGGGATTCGCCGACGATGTGGCGTGTTGTCTTGCGGTGGACTCGGTTCCGCTTGCTGTGGAGTACCGCGACGGACAATTGCGCGCCGCGTGCGCGCCGAAGGATTGATCAGCATGGATGCCCGCTTGTTGCGACGTGAGCTTGCGGCGATTGCGCTGACCCTGCTGGCCGTGTTCATCGCGGGTGCGCTGATATTTCAACGCGTGCCGGTCGGGGGCACGTGTGCGGACGCCACTGGAGCATTTGGTCCGGCGGGCACATGGACACGTTGCGTGCTCGTCTGGACCGTCGGAATTCCAGGCGCCGCGCTGGTGGCTGCTGGTTGTTTGGCAGCAGGGCTCGCGCTCTTCGGGCGCTTGCGACAGCACGACGACCAGGCGGCGGAGTGGGGCGTGTTGTTCGCAGGCACCGTGGCCTTGGTACCCATAGCCATCGGGCTGGCCATCGGCGGCGAGCCTTCGATGTCGACGCTCACCGGTCTCTGGGGAAGTTTCGCCGCGTACTACATGCGAAAGGGGCTGGGTGTTGCGGGTGCGTGGATCGTGTTCCTGCTCGCCACCAGCGCGCTCACCGTGCTGACACTGCGGTGGAATCCTATTCGCGTGCTGGTGGGGCCCGGCGTGTCGCGCCCGCCATCCGACGCGGACGTTATCCAGACGGCGGGGAGTGCCACACTCGCGGAGCGGCTTGCGCCAGAACCCGAGGACATGCCCGCCATCGATCCGGCGCTCGCGCGTGATGTGCTGGCGAAGTCGGGGGCGTCGCCGGAATCGTCGTTTGCTCCGCCCGCCGTTGCAGGCGACAGGAAGAAATCGAAACAGAAGGGCGAAGTCGCGCGCGATGTCGCGATTGACGCGGCACTGGATGCGAGTGCCGATGCGTCCGCATTCAGTGATGAGTTGCCGCCGACCGACCTGCTGACACCTGCGCCGGCGCGCAACCCGGATGCGGGACGTCGCGAGCTCGACCTAGCTGGCGAGAAGCTCATGAACTCCCTGCGCACGTTCAAGGTGGAGGGCGAGCTTGTCGGGCGTACCACGGGGCCTTCGGTCACGCAGTTCGAGATCGAGCCCGCGGCGGGTGTGAAGGTTCGCCAGATCGCCGCGTTGGCGAATGACCTCGCACTCGCCATGCGCGCGCCGAGCATTCGCATCGTCGCGCCGATTCCGGGTCGCGGTGCGGTTGGTGTGGAAGTGCCCAATCCGTCGCCGGAAATGGTGGTGCTTCGCGAGGTGCTCGAGGCACCCGACTTCAAGCAGGCACGCGCGGCGCTTCCGATCGCACTCGGCAAGGATCTCGAGGGCCGGCCGGTCGTTGCTGACCTCGCGAAGATGCCGCACTTGCTCATCGCCGGCGCAACCGGATCGGGAAAGTCGGTGTGCGTGAACACCATCATCACCAGTCTCGCGTACCGGCACACGCCGAAGACGCTGCGATTCCTGATGGTCGACCCGAAGATGGTCGAGTTGAGCGTGTACAACACGCTGCCGCACTTGCGACACAAGGTGATCACGGACAACCGCGACGCCGCCACGGTGCTCAAGTGGGCGGTGATGGAAATGCAGGATCGCTATCGCCTGCTCGAAGCCAACGCGTGCCGAAACCTTCAGGAGTTCAACAAGCGCGTGCAGCAGCATGCTGCCGGTGAAGGTCCCGCACTGCAGCGTCCGCGCGCTCCGGAGGTGGCTTTCGAGGACCGGACATATTCCGGTGGTGTGCTGCCGTACATCGTCGTCGTCATCGACGAAATGGCGGATCTCATGATGACGGTGCAGGGGGAAGTGGAAACGCCGATCGCGATGCTGGCACAGAAGGCTCGCGCGATCGGCATCCACCTCATCCTCGCGACGCAGCGCCCCAGCGTGAACGTCATCACAGGACTGATCAAGGCGAACTTTCCGTGCCGTATCGCCTTTCGCGTGGCATCGCAGATCGACAGTCGCACGATTATCGACGGATCGGGCGCTGAATCGCTGCTCGGCAACGGTGACATGCTGTTCATCCCACCTGGCAAGTCCGAACCGTCACGGCTGCAGGGTGCATATCTCTCCAGTGAGGATACGGAAAAGTTGCTGCGCTGGTACAGCGATGCGGCTCAACGTCGGTCAGCGGAAGCAGCCGGTGCTGCCGATGTCATTCCCGAGCCGGATATTCTGGAAGCGGTACGCGCACTCGAAGCGAAGGCGTCCGGTGACGAGGACGACGGCGACGACAGTGGCGGCGAGCGCGACGCGCGCTTCCGAGAAGCGGCAGAGGTGGTGATCCAGCACCGTCAGGGGTCGACCTCGCTCCTGCAGCGACGACTGAAGGTCGGCTATGGACGCGCCGCGCGAATTATCGACCAGCTCGAGGACGCGGGTGTGCTTGCACCGTCGGAAGGCGGCGCCCGCCCGCGCGACGTCCTCGTGGGGATGCAGGACCTCGATCGCATCTGTGGTACGAAATAAATGCGACGGATCCGTCACATGACGTATTGACCTTGTCAGGCGACGCGGCGAACATAGTGGCATTGCAGGTACCGCCTTTCGGTATCTTGCGGTTGGTGAGCGCCGAGAGGCGCGCGTACCCCCCTCCTCCCTCCCGAGGTGTACGATGGCAGTGACACGTGTTCGACGTGTTTTTCTTATGGCTCTGATGGCGCTCGGCTTGGCGCCGTTCATTGGAACTTCGCTCGCGGCGCAGGCGGGCGTCATCACCGGCAAGGTGACCAACGCCGCCGATGGCACGCCGATCCCCAATGTGAGCCTGACGGCGGTCGGTGCGCAGCAGTACGGAACGGTCTCCGGTGCGGATGGTTCGTTCCGGTTCGTGAACCTTCCCGAAGGCACCTACACCATCCGGGCGAACTATATCGGCTTCAAGCCTTTCAGCGTTTCCAACATCCGAGCCGGCGGCACGGCCGAGATCAAGATGACGAAGTCGGTGACCGCGCTCGACGTGGTCCAGACCACAGAAACTCGCGGTGGTGCAACCGAGAAGGTTCTGACTTCGCCGTCATCCATTTCGGTGATCGATCAGGTGACGATCCAGGAGAAGGTAAGCCCCACGATCGTCGGAAACCTCAAGAGTTCGCCGGGTGTCAATGTCGCCGCCGGTGGTCTCGTTCAATCGAACGTGGTTGCACGCGGATTCAACAACGCATTCAGCGGTTCAATGCTGATGCTGCAGGACTATCGTTTCGCCGGCGTGCCGTCGTTGCGAGTCAACGTGCCGTTCCTGTTCACGGGCACGAACGAGGACATCGAGCGCATGGAGGTGTTGCTCGGTCCCGCGTCGGCACTGTATGGCCCAAACAGCTCCGCCGGCGTGCTGCACGTCATCACCCGGTCGCCGTTCACCTCTGCCGGCACGACGATAACGGTCGACGGCGGCGAGCGTGACGTGCTGCGCACGGCTCTGCGCCACGCTGGCAAGTTGAACGACAAGCTCGCGTACAAGATTTCCGGCGAGTACATGCAGGGCAACGACTGGAAGTACTACGACCTTGCGGAGCGCGCGACGTTCCCGACGACGACGAACGTCCCGGAATCGCGTCGCGGCAAGCCGAACGTTCGCGATTTCGCGATCCAGCGCGCGACGGGCGAGGCCCGTGTCGACTGGCGGCCGACTCAAACCATCGACGCCATCACGACGCTCGGCTACACCAACATCGGCAGCGGCATGGAGCTGACCGGCGCCAACGGCACGTCACAGATCAAGGGCTGGACGTACACGAACCTGCAGCAGCGCTTCAAGTGGAATCGCCTGTTCCTGCAGGGCTTCATCAACTTGAGCGACGCCGGCAACGACACCTCGTCCTCCGACAAGGGCACCTACCTGCTTCGTTCAGGCCAGCCCATCGTCGATCAGTCGCGGGTGATGGCATTCCAGGCCCAGCATGGCTTCGACCTGTTCAAGGACACGACCAGCGGCGGTGCCACCCGTTACAAGCAGACGTTCACTTACGGCTTCGACTACATCAACACGGATCCGCGCACCGGTGGCACGATCAACGGCTCCAACGAGGAGAAGGACAAGGTCACCGAGTACGGGGCGTACATTCAGTCCAGCACGAAGCCCATCGATCAGTTCGAGTTGCTGCTTGCGGCGCGTGCGGACTACAACAACGTGATCGAAGGTTCCATGTTCTCCCCTCGTGTCGCACTCCTCTTCAAGCCGACCGAGAATCAGACCCTTCGTGCGACGTACAACCGTGCGTTCTCCACGCCCGCGAACTTCTCGTTCTTCCTGGACCTGATCCAGCAGCCGAACGCCGGCGGTTCAGGCTTCGACGTTGTCGCTCGCGGCAATCCGCCGAAGGTCGGGTACACGTTCAACCAGTCGTGCAACACCAATAGCGCCTTCGGCAGCTACTGCATGAAGTCGCGCTTCACGGGTCAGGGCGGCTACGTGGGTGCCAGCGCGGCCAGCGCGTTCCCCGGCTTGGTCGCCGGCAACTCGGCGGCGCTCACGGCGGGAATCACGCCAGCGCTTACGGGTGCGCTCATCCAGGCGGGTATACCGGCAGCGCAGGCGGCGGTGTTGGGGGCGCAACTCGCGGCGGGATCGATCAACAAGCTCGCGACATCGACGCCGACCAATACCGATATTTCATCGCGCGTTGCGTACCTGACTTCACCGACGACGAATCTCACGGCTGGGCAGCTCACGAGCATCGCGCCACTCGGCGCCTCGTACAACAAGAACTACGAGGTAGGGTACAAGGGCATCGTCGGCAAGTTCGGCATCGACATTTCCGCGTGGGGCCAGGACCGTGGTGACGTGGCCACGACCGCCGCGGTGGCGACGCCGAACGTGTGGTTCGGCAACCCGACGCAGTTGGGTGGCTACATGGGCACGCAGATCGGTGCGTACCTCGTCCCGACGCTCGTAGGGGCCGGCTTCTCGGTTGCTCAAGCCACCGCATTTGCCGCGGCTGCGGCTCCGGCTATCGCGACAGGCTTGACCACACAGTTGGCACCTGCTCCACTTGGCGTGGTCACGTTCGACGATCCCACCACGTCGCCCACGCAGGTCTACGCCACCTACCAACGCGTCAACAAGTCCGTGTGGGTGACGGGTCTCGACCTGTACTTCGACTACCAGGCCTCCAACACGATCACCATTGATGCCGCCGCGTCGGTCCAGAGCAAGGGTGTGTGGAAGGACATCGTCATCGGCGGCCTCCCGTTCATGTCCAATACGCCGCTCTCGCGCGGCTCGCTCGGCATGAAGTACAAGCACCTCACCAACGGCTGGAGCTACGAGCTGCGCACCCGCTACAACGAGTCCTACCCGGTCAACTCGGGTGTGTACACGACGAACTATGCCTACTCCATCGCCGCGGGCAATCCGGGTGCATTGACGCCGCCGGCCACCGTGCCGGCTGCGTCGCTCGGCTACGGAAAGTGCCCGGCTGCGGCCGGTTCTGGTGCATTCTGCTACGAGGACGTTCCAGAGGCGTATCTCTTCGATGCCCAGATCGCCAAGCGCTTCCGGCTTGGACGTTCGCCTGGAAACGCACCTGGTGTGCAGAACCTGATGTGGTCGATCAACGCCACGAACATCTTTGATTCCGCCGTGCGCACCTTCCCGGGCACGCCCAACGTCGGCCGCATGGTGATGACGCGCATTCAGTACACGTTCTGATATCGCGTACCGCGGCATGCAACTGAGCTGAACATTCATCTTTTGCTGACGGGGTGATGCGTCTCAAGGCGCATCACCCCGTTTTCATTCGCTTGCAAAATGATCCTGCTTGATCCGCTGGCACGTCCGGTTATCGGTCATCGCGGCAATCGCGCGCACTCGCCTGAGGAGACGCTCGTGTCCTTGCGCGAGGCCGTTGCCCTCGGCGCCGACGGTGTCGAATTCGACCTGCACGTGTCCAGCGATGGTCAGCTGGTGCTGATGCACGATCCCACGCTCGATCGCACGACGAACGAGCGCGGTCCGGTGGCGCAGCGCACACTGGCTCAACTGCAGCAAGCCGACGCTGGATACCAGTTCTCGAACGACGGTGGCCGCACGTTCCCGTGGCGTGGCCGAGGCGCAGCCATCGTGTCATTCGATGAAGTCGTCGAAACGCTGCCGAGAGAGTTGCCATTCATCATCGAACTCAAGACGGCGGACGCGTCGGGACCCTTGCGTGCGGCGATTCGGAAGCACGCCATCGCGCACCGCGTGATCGTGGCGGCATTCTCGGAGAAGGCAACGCAACCACTGCGCGGCGAGGGCTTCGCGCTGGGTGCGAGCCGCGCCGATGGCGTGCGCGCACTGCCATCCGTCCTCTTGCGACGAAAGCTCCACCCCACGTTCGACGCGATGTGCATTCCTCCGTTCTACAACGGCATTCCTGTGCCCATTGGCGGATTTGTGCGATCATTGCGCGGCACGAACGTTGTTCTGCACGTCTGGACGATCAACGATCCGCGTGAGGCCCTGCGGCTGTGGGACAAGGGCGTCAACGGCATCATCAGCGACGATCCCGCGGCGATCCTCGCGGTCAGGCGCTAACGACAGTCGTGGCACGGGCCGCGGGACGCGCACGCCTAAAGCGCGTCCGCCTCACGCGCACCCGCCTCACGCGCACCCGCCTCACGCGCACCCGCCTCACGCGCACCCGCCTCACGCGCACCCGCCTCACGCGCACCCGCCTCACGCGCACCCGCCTCACGCGCACCCGCGCTGCGCGCGAGCTGCTATGACGAAGCACGCACACCGACAACGCCGATGACAACGCGCGCCGCCGTCATCGCCAGCACGATTGCCAACAGCAACGCCAGCCCCGCGACGGCAAAACCAGGCACGGGAAAGATCTGCCCCAACTCCGCCAGCAGCGTCGCAAACGACGGCTGCATCTTGAGCCGAATCAGCAACACCAACCACGCGATCAGCGCCGCGATTCCCGCCTCGCGCGGCGCACGCATGTTTCGTCGCGCCAGCGCGTAGAACGCGGCGACTACTGGCACGGCCATCCAGCCCACAAACCACGTGCCGGCGATCATCACAACGGTACAGGCCACCACGAGCACATAGCGCATGTTGTCGCGCATCAGCGTGCCCCTCCGGCCGGCGTCAGTACGAGCACCGCGCGTTGTTGTGCGGCCGGCAATTGCGATTCCGTCGCCGGAAGTCGCAGGGTGTCGAGCGTTCCTTCGCGCCAAGCCTTGAGCCTGTCGTCATATCGCGGGCTTACAGGATTTCCCGATTGGCCCCCGGGGTACGTTGCCCACGCACGACGCGGCGACGACAGCTCCACCACCATGCGCCAACTCGGCCCATGACGTCCGTCGCCGGTCGATGGCCACAGCGTTGCGCTGCCGCCTTGCACGGGCACTTCGAGACGTGAGAAGGCGGGCAAGCGGAGCAGGTGATGGATGTTCGCGAAGCGCACGCGGTCCCATCGCCAACGGTCGTCACCGGGTTCCCCGCGTCGAGCGACAACGGAGTCAAGCGCGCTGGCCATGACGGCCTGCAGCAACGCATCGCGGCGTTCGACGTCGGGGGTTCCGTGATCATCCCACCACGAAGACGTGGAGTCGCGCAGCAGGACGGCCGTCATCATGTCGCTCGGTATCGGGTTGCTGGCGCTGTCCGTGCGAAGCTCATCCCACAGACGGAGCGACAACTGTCGCATCATTTCCTCGAACAGCACGGCACGACGATTCTCGCGCGTGTAGCGTCGATCCCACTCGCGCAGCAGGGACGCCGCACGCGCCGTCCTGGGATTCTCCGCCCCGGCACCATGCGACGCCGCAGCGAGGAACGCCGGGACAAACAGATCGGCGCGGGCACTGCCAGGATCGCTTTGGAACCGTCGCATCGCGTCAGGTGTGACCGCCGAATCGGCGCGGAGCAGCATGTTGATTTGCATTGCGCGCCAGGGGCGCTCCCAGTTGGCGCCGAAATACCGTGGCTGCACTTTGGGGTCGATGGGCTCCTGGTTCGCTGATGCGAGGAAGCCCTGCGCTGGACGAATGGACTGCGGATAGTCCTGGACCGGCCACGCGCCGATCCAGTCGCTCGCGCTGAAGCTGCCATCGCGCAGCAGATCACCTCGGCCATCGGTGGGACGCAGCGGGTAGCGACCGGTGGAGCGAATGCCGATCGTGCCCGCGGTGTCGGCGGTCAGCATGTTCTGCGCAGGCGCGTCGTACAGTGTCGCCATCGCATCGAGCATTGCATCGGAGGTTGTCGCGCGCGAAGCGGCGTCGAATCCATCGAGCACGCGCATCGACTCCAGCACCGTCCAACGCGTGGAGATCCACTGGCCACCAACGCGGCGCAAGGGCCCGCGATGCGTGAAGCGCAGCGTATCGACGGCGAGCACGCGCCCACTGGGATCCCGATACGACTCAGCCCGTATCATGAGCGACTTCCACTCCCCGTCCAGCTTGTATCGCGACGGGGACAGCCTGTCGTCCACCGTCTCGTTGTAGAAGTCCATCACGTCCGCACCGGTGTTCGTGAACGTCCACGCAAGCGCCGGCGTGAAGCCGATGATGATTCCGGGTGCGCCGGGAATCGTCACGCCGTACACGTCGAGCGTATCACTCACCACGAGGTGCGCCTCATACCAGATGCTCGGCAGCGTCAGCTCGAGGTGAGGATCGCCGGCCAGAAGTGCGTGGTGCGACGCGCTGCGCGAGGGAGCCACTGCCCAGTTATTGCTGCCGATCGCATCGTCTGACCGACTCGGCGCGAACGCGTACAACTTCGAGAGTTCGCGCGCTGGCGCGGCACGAAGCATCGCGACGGCTTCAGGATCGGGTGCACCGGGAGCCGGCAACGTAGACTCGTCGAAGCGGGCAGCCTTGGTGCCATTTGGCTGGATGGGCTCAACGATCGGCGCGTGCGTGGGAAAGAGCGCATCAGCGGCCGCTCGGCCCACCCGCGCACTGGCCTCGAGGTGCGTGAGTTCATCGTTCGACGTCGCCAGCGTCGCGCCCATTCGGTTGAGCAGATGGAAGATGTCGACCATCGCCATGGGCTTCGGAGCGCGACCGAGCAGCTTGTATTCAATGGGGTAGTCGCGCGGTGTCAGCGAGCCGATGTACGTGTTCACCCCGTCGACATACGCCGCCGCCAATTGCCACGCCGACCCGGTGCTGTCCAGGTGCGCGATGCGCGTGTCGGCCGACGCCGGCATACCACTCGCGCGCGTGTCGCGATCCACGGGCAGGGCGCGTGCACCGACCAACTCCGTCAGTGTGCCGCCTCCTGCACGCGTCGACAGCTCGAGCTGGAAGAGACGATCACGAGCGACCACGTACCCCAACGCGCGATACGCATCGCGCACCGACTTGGCGAAGATGTGGGGCACGGCGCGGTCGTCGTACACGACGCGTGTTTCGGAAGAGAGACCAGCAATCGCAGCGGATGCGTTCGACGGCAAGTCCGCGGACTCCACCGTGCTCCAGACGCCATTCGCGGGATTCAGGAATGGACCAAGCGCAGGCAATGGCCCAACTGGACGCAGCGAAACAAAGCTGGTGGCCGCAAGCAGTACGCCGGCCACGATCGTGCCGGTGAGCGAAGGGCGAATCATGGGAATCAGTGAAAGGGACTGCCGTGCCACGAACGCGGAGATAAACGCGAAGCGGAAGGAATGATGACGCCGCTGCGTAACCATGACCAGCACAGCGTGATTCCGGTGATGGTGTTTCACGGAAGCGTTGTACTGTGGGCCCATGACAAAGCAACGACAGGCACTCGGACTGCAGGGTGAACGAATCGCGGCGCGTTGGTTGTGTCGCGAAGGCTGGGCGGTAGTCGCGCATCGCTTCCGGAGCGGTCATCGCGACGTCGACCTGGTCATGCGTCGGGATGCGGTGGTGGCCTTCGTCGAGGTCAAGGCGAGGCGGGGCGACGGCTTCGGGTCGCCGGTCGAGGCGGTTCACCACCGAAAGCGGCGCGAACTCAGCCGATCGGCCCAAGTTTGGGTCGATCGGTTCGGGGAACCAGGTCTGGAATACCGATTCGACGTCCTCGGCGTGCTGATTTCGGGCGATCAGGTACGGGTTCGGCACGTTCCGGACGCTTTTCCGTTATCCGGAAAGGTCTGAGAACGGCCCAGAGACGCCTAAAACTCCCAGTTGTCCACAAGCAGGTTGCTTCGTACTTTATTCGGGTCTTGGTCCTGCTGGCGCTTCCGGTAAATTCTGGCGAGCCAGGGCATGGCGGCTTCACCTCTCACGACGGCGGTATCCCATGGCGGGAACGATGACAGACGACAAGCGCAAGGCCCTGGCGCTTGCAGTTGCGCAGATCGAAAAGAGCTGCGGCAAGGGTTCGATCATGCGTCTCGGGACTGATTCGAAAGTGCGTGTCGAGTCGATTCCAACGGGCGCGATCAATCTCGATGCAGCAATCGGTATCGGTGGTATTCCTCGCGGACGCATCACCGAGATCTACGGACCGGAGTCGAGCGGTAAGACCACGCTCTGTCTGCATGTGGTCGCAAACGCGCAGAAGTCGGGCGGTGTGGCGGCCTTCATCGACGCAGAGCACGCGCTCGACACGGAGTACGCAAAGAAGCTGGGTGTGGATGTCGAGAACCTGCTGATTTCGCAACCGGACACGGGCGAGCAGGCCCTCGAAATCTGCGAGATTCTTGTTCGGTCGGGCGCTGTTGATGTCATCGTGATCGACTCGGTCGCCGCGCTGGTACCGAAGGCGGAAATCGAGGGCGACATGGGTGATTCGCATGTCGGCTTGCAGGCGCGGCTCATGAGCCAGGCGCTTCGTAAGCTGACCGGCGCCATCGCCCGGTCGAAGACCTCGGTGGTCTTCATCAACCAGCTGCGCGAAAAGATCGGCGTGATGTTCGGCAACCCGGAAACCACCACTGGTGGCAAGGCGCTCAAGTTCTACGCCTCGGTGCGCCTCGACATTCGCCGCATCGGTCCGGTGAAGGAGAAGGAAGACGTGATCGGTTCGCACGTCCGCGTGAAGGTCGTGAAGAACAAGGTGGCACCGCCGTTCAAGCAGGCTGAGTTCGACATCATGTACGCCGAAGGCATCAGCCATGCGTCGCTGCTGGTCGACATTGGTTCCGAGTCGGGCATCATCGACAAGTCGGGTGCATGGTACAGCTACGGCTCGCAGCGCATCGGACAGGGTCGTGAGAACGCCAAGATGTTCCTCAAGGACAACCCGGCGCTCATGGCTGAGATTGAAGAGAAGGTGAAGGCGGTGCTGGGTATCAAAGGGGCCGACGTGACGGCGCCTGCGGAAGAGACGGAGGAGTAGAGCGGAAGCGCGGAGTCGTTCATGCGCACGCAGAGGGCCGAGGGGTCGCTTGCGGTGGGAAGTGGTGCCCGGATCACCACCTTTCATCGTGAGTAGCCCCTCGGCTCTTTTTCCGTCGGGGCCTGCTGAGGTGCGCGAGTTGCACGAGTCGCCGCGCAACCCCGGGCGATATGTCGTTGTGCTGTCCAGCGGGCAGCGCTGCGTCGTCGGCGCCGACGTGCTTGCAGACACCGGGGCGACGCGCGTGGGCGCTTCCCTCGAAACCGCGCAGGTCGAGCGATTGGTGCGTGCAGGAGCGGTTTCGGCCCTGGTCGATCGGGCGCTCAACGCGCTTGCGCGCGCTCGACGGACGCGCCGGGAACTCGAACTGCGACTGCGGCGCGTCGAGCCTGACATGCAGTTGGTCAACGAGGCACTCGATCGGCTCGAGGCATCCGGTGTGCTTTCAGATGCTGAGGTGGCGCGCGCGGAAGCGGCGTCTCGACTACGCCGGGGCGAAGGCAAGGCCCGTGTAAACCAGGTCCTTCGGCGGAAGGGTATCGATGCGCGAGGCGCCGCAGAGGCCATCGCCGATGCGGTCGAGACAGACGGCTTCGACGAGGTAGCCGCGTGCCGGGAGCAGGCGGCGAAACGATGGCGTTCGTTGTCGAAGTTGGAGGCGGCCGTGGCGCGTCGGAGACTGGTGGGCTTCCTGCAACGGCGCGGCTTTGGGGGCAGCGTGATCCGCACGGTGGTCGACGAACTCCAGCGCGGCTGACTGTCACCGAGACGTGGAGTAGCCGTCTATATTGCTCTCCTATGCTCGCGTCTGAAATCCGCTCCCGATTCCTGGCCTTCTTCGAACGCCACGGCCACGCCGTCCGCCCGAGTTCCTTGCTCGTGCCGCAGGACGACCCCACCCTGCTGTTCGTGAATGCGGGGATGGTGCAGTTCAAGAAAGTCTTCCTGGGGATGGAAGCACCACCCGAAGGCAATCGACGCGCCACAACGTCGCAAAAATGCGTGCGCGCCGGCGGCAAGCACAACGACCTCGAGCAGGTCGGTCATACCGCTCGGCACCACACGTTCTTTGAGATGCTCGGGAACTTCTCGTTCGGCGACTACTTCAAGCGCGACGCGATTCGCTTTGCGTGGGAGTTCGTCACCGAGGAGCTGAAGATTCCGCGCGAGCACCTGCGCGTGACCGTCTATCACGAGGACGACGAGGCGCGGCAACTTTGGAAAGACGTTGCCGGTGTACCCGAGTCCCGCATCTACGGACTCGGTGCCAAGGACAACTTCTGGCAGATGGCCGACACCGGACCGTGCGGACCGTGCACGGAGATCTATGTCGACCTCGCCAAGATGGCGCCCGACTGGAAGTTCCCGAGCGATGCGACGGGCGAATGGACGCGGACCGATCTCGAGGAGTATTCGCTAGACGCCTTCGTTGAAGGGGCCGAGGCGGGACGCTTCCTGGAGATCTGGAATCTCGTTTTCATGCAGTTCGACAAGCAGCCCGATGGCTCGCTCGTGCCGTTGCCCAAGCCGTCGGTTGATACCGGCGCGGGCCTCGAGCGGATCGCGGCGGTGCTGCAGGGTGTGACGAACAATTTTCACACCGATCTCTTCCGGCCGTTGATCGCGAAGGTCGAAGAGGTGGTTGGCATCAAGTATCCGTTTGTGCCGGGCGTGGGGTTGGGCCAGGCGTACGCCGCTGACGGAAAGGAGATCGACCCTGCGTCGTTCCGCGTGCTCGCGGATCACGCGCGCGCGGTGGCGTTCCTGCTGGCCGACGGCGTATTCCCAAGCAACGAGGGACGCGGCTACGTGCTGCGTCGCATCCTGCGCCGCGGCGTGCGGCACGCGTGGCTGCTGGGTCGTCGCGAGCCGACCCTGGTGCATGTCGTGGAAGTGTTGATCGACACGATGCGCGACATCTTCCCCGAGTTGCAGTCGCGGCGCACGCACGTCGTCGAGACCACTCGCGCTGAGGAAGAGCGATTCCTCGCGACGATCGATGCAGGCATGAGTCGGTTCGATGAACTCGCGCCGAAGATGTCGACGCAGGGCTCGACGGCGTTGCGCGGCACCGTTTCCGGTGAAGATGCGTTCCGGCTGTACGACACGTTCGGTTTCCCGATCGACCTGACGGAGCTGATGGCGCGCGAGCGCGGATATCTCGTCGATATCACGGGATTCGAACAGTCACTCGCGGCGCAGCGCCGGCAGTCGCAGGACGAGCGCAAGTCGCGACAGCTCACGGTGAACGCCGATGAACTGGCGGATCCCACGCAGTGGACGCATGACGCGGAGCTTGCGAAATCGGCGGGCCGCTTCGTTGGATATGAGCAGACCGAAGTGGAGACGCAGGTGATTTCCGTGCGCAATCTGTCCGATGGGCGCGTCGCGATCATCTTGCGCGAGACGCCGTTCTACTCGGAATCGGGTGGCCAGATTTCCGACCTTGGTACCATCATCGGCCAGGGCTGGACCATCGATGTCACCGACGTGAAGAAGGTGGACGGTCGCATCGCCGCGATCGGCACGGTGGTCGGTGAAGTCACGTTCGGTCCCGCGCTGGCGCGTGTTCCGCGCGAGCGGCGTCACGACACTGAGCGCAATCACACCGCGACGCACTTGCTGCATGCGGCCTTGCGCAACGTGCTCGGCGACCATGTGCACCAGGCGGGCTCGCTGGTGGCGCCCGATCGTTTGCGTTTCGATTTCACGCACAGCGGCCCGATGACGGCTGAGCAGCTTGCGTCGGTGGAGTCGCAAGTGAATGACGGCATCTGGACCGCCGCGCCCGTCAACACACGCGAAGCGCCATACGCGGAAGCGGTGGCGCAGGGCGCGATGGCGTTGTTCGGCGAGAAGTACGGCGACGTGGTTCGCGTCGTGGAGATTCCAGCGCTGTCGAGGGAGCTGTGCGGTGGCACGCACGTGCACAACACGGCGGAGATCGGCCTGATGCGCATCGTGTCCGAGGTTGGTGTCGCCGCCGGCGTGCGACGCATCGAAGCCGTGACTGGCCCGCGTGCGTTCCAGTTCCTCGTCGATCGCGAGCGCGCGTTGTTGCAGGTGGCGGGTCGCCTCAAGGTGCCGATGACGGGCACGACGAGCGGCGCGGAGCAGATCGAGCGGAAGCTCGACACGCTCATCGACGAACGGAAGCAACTTGAGAAGCGGCTCGACGAAGCGATGCGCGGTGGCGCCACCGGTGGCGGCGTGGCCCAGCAGTTGGTCGCTAAGGCTGTCGATGTGCAGGGAACGCGCTTCGTCGTGTCACGTGTCGACGTGGCTGACGTAAAGTCGTTACAGGCGCTCGGCGATGCGGTGCGTGAAGCGCTTGGCAGTGGCGTTGCGCTGCTGGGAGCAGCGCTACCCGACGGAAAGGGTGCATTGCTCGCGGTGTCTACCGATGACGCGCGCGGACGAGGCCTTGGCGCCGACGTCATCGTGCGTGACGTCGCGGCGACCGTGGGTGGGCGCGGTGGCGGCAAGTCGCACATGGCGCAAGCCGGTATCGATGCGGCCCAGCTCGACGCGGCGCTCGCTGCAGGCAGCGGGATCGTTTCGCGCTTGTCGGCGGCGGGGTGAGCGTCCAATCGGTCAGTGCAGGCACCGTTGGTGATTGGTTGCTTGCACTGCAGCCGACACCGCCGCGCGCGCTCGCATCGCGCTTGTCGGAGGTGCTTGCGCCGTACCTGGCGCTGTCGTCAGATCACGTCGCTGACTCGTGCCTGGAGGCGGGAGAGCGATTGCTCGATACGCTGCTCGCATCCGGATCGACGTCGCGAGGCAGTGCGCTGGACCTGCTCGCCGTTGACGCGCTGGTCACGTACGCTTTTCAGGCGGCAGCAGATGATCCCCAGCAGCTCGAGCCGCGAGCTGCGCGGGCCATGGCGCGCATCGCCGAGCTGCCGGCAACTTTGGGCGACTGAGGCTCTCGGCAGGTGCAGCCGGTACGGTGCTTGTGAAGTGCTTGACTCACGCTAGATCAGTCGGAGCTGCCCGGTGATCGACATCCACTCGCACTTGCTCCCGGGCGTCGATGACGGCTCGCCGTCCATCGAGGTGTCGGTTCCGGTGTTGGAGCGGTTCGGCGCCGATGGCGTCCAGCTGCTGGTGTGCACGCCGCACCTGAACGCGTCGCAGGCATCGTCGGCTCCGTATGCGGAGTACATGACCATTCTCGACGGTTTGCGTGCTGCGGCTCCGGCTGTTCCGGAGCTGACGTTGGGCTGGGAGATCATGCTCGATGCGCCCGGGGTCGACCTCACCGCGAAAGAGCTCACGTTGGGCGAGTCGCGCGCGTTGCTGGTGGAGTTCACGCGTGGCGGGCTGCCACGTGGTGCTACCGCAGAGCTTCGTCGAATCGCCCGCGCTGGTCGGACGCCGGTCCTCGCCCATCCGGAGCGCTATTTCGGTTGCACCCTCGCGCTGGTCCGCGAGTGGCGCAGCATGGGCGTCGTCATCCAGACCGATGCGTCGGTGCTCATGGGTCGTGGCCTTCCCTCAGAGTTGGCTCGTCGCATGCTTGCCGAGGGGTTGATCGACATTCTCGCGTCGGACAATCATGGCGACAGCCGTTCGTTGGGCGCGGCACGCACATGGCTCCAAGAACACGGCGCCGAAGAGCAGCTCGAACTGCTTCTGCATGTCAATGCGGAACGCGTGCTCTCGGACGAGGACCCAATGCCGGTGCCGCAGTTCCGTCGCACACTGCTGGACAACGTCAAGCGGCTTTTCGGTCGCTGACGCGCTGTTGCTTCATTTTTCCTGACCCCACGAGATCCTGCCGACATGACTGCTCCAATCCAGCGAACGGCGCCGACCGCCGCCTTGCTCGAACTCGCCGAGACCGCGCAACGCACGGTGCAGGAGATTGGGGGCGCTATCGAGACGGCGCTGGAGATGGTTCGATCGACAGTTCGGGGCGGGGGAACGCTCTTCTTCTGCGGCAATGGCGGATCGGCTGCTGACGCGCAGCACATGGCCACGGAATACGTCGTCCGGTACATGCGCAATCGTCGTGCGTATCCCGCGATCGCGCTCACGACCGACACATCATTGCTGACCGCCGCAGGCAATGATTTCGGATTTGATCACATTTTTTCGCGACAGGTTGAAGCCCTCGCAAAGCCGGGAGATCTGCTCATCATCCACTCGACGAGCGGCAATTCTCCCAACGTGCTGCGAGCGGCGGAGTCCGCGCGCGCAATCGGTGTTCCCGTGCTCGCGCTTTCTGCGCGCGATGGCGGAGAACTGCTCGCGCTGGCTGACCATTCGGTCGTTATCCCGACGACGCGCACGGATCGGGCCCAGGAACTACATCTGTGCATTCAGCACGCCATTTGCGACGCGATCGAACAGGAGTTGTGAGTGTCCTACCCTCAACGCGTTGATTGCTTGCTACTTGGCCTGTCTCACCTCATCCATCTCAGCAGCCGAAGGAGTCCATGATCTCGCTGAAAGGAAAGCGCGCACTGGTGACTGGTGGTGCTCGTGGCATCGGCGCTGCGACCGCGAAACTCCTCGCGCAGGCCGGCGCGGATGTCGGCATCGCGTATAGAAACCGCGATCAGGAGGCAGAGTCGGTGCTGGCCGACGTGCGAGCACAGGGCTGCGCCGGCTTCGTTTTTCGCGGTGATCTGTCGACTGCGGAAGCCAACGAGGCGTTCGTTGCGCGTGCCCAAGAGCAGTTCGGCGGGGTAGACATCTTTGTTGGCAACTCGGGCGTATGGCCGCCGGTCCCCAACAATGTGGATACGCTGGGCACCGATCGTTGGCGTGATACGATGGCCGTCAACGTGGATGGAATGTTCTTCGGCGCGCGCGCCGCGGCTCGCGTGATGAACACGGGCGGTCGGATGATTTTCGTGTCCAGTACGGCCGGCCAGCGCGGTGAGGCGGGCCACGCCGACTACGCGGCAACCAAGGGTGCGATGATCTCGTTCGTAAAGTCGTTGGCTGTCGAGTTGGGACCGCGGGATATCACGGTCAACTGCGTGGCGCCGGGTTGGGTGGACACGGAGGCCGTCACCATTCCCTTCGCCGGCGCCGGCCGCGCGCGAATCGAGTCCGCCATTCCACTTGGCCGTGTCGCCGCGCCCGCTGATATCGCGGGACCCATCCTGTTTCTCGCGAGCGGCCTCGCACGCCATGTCACGGGAGAAGTCTTGAACGTGAATGGTGGGAGCGTCCTCTGCGGTTAACCTCACGGTGAATTCCCCTTCGGCATCGCCTTCACTATCACTCGCACGGGAGATTCGTCCGCCGGGTGCCGTGCTTGATATTGTCCGCACGTTGAAGGACGCGGGATTCGACACATGGTGCGTTGGGGGCGGCGTGCGCGATGCGTTGCTGGGACATTCGCAGCTCGATTGGGACTTGGCGACGGCGGCAACGCCTACGCAGGTCCGCCGGCTTTTCGATCGGACGGTGCCGGTGGGAATCGAATTCGGCACGGTGGGCGTGCTTGATCGCAACGGACACATGCACGAGGTCACGACGTTTCGGCGGGACGTTCAGCACGATGGACGGCACGCCATCGTGGAATTCGGTGCGTCCCTCGACGAGGACCTGGCTCGCCGCGACATCACGATCAACGCGATCGCCTACGATCCAGTCGGCCGTCGCTTGCATGATCCTTTCGGCGGGCAGGCGGACCTCGCCGCGCGAATGGTGCGCGCTGTGGGTGACCCGGAAGCGCGTATGCTGGAAGATCGGCTGCGCGCGTTGCGTGCCATCAGGTTTGCGGCGCGATTCGAGTTTGCGCTGGACCCGGCCACGTGGCGCGCCATCGTGAATAGCGCGCCGTTTCTCGCGCGCTTGTCTCCCGAACGGGTGAAGCAGGAAATCGAGAAGACCGTGGAGCAGGCGCGCCGTCCATCCACCGCCTTTGCGCAGTGGCGCGAGTCGGGCGCGTTTGCATCGCTCGTTCCTGCCCTGGCCGAAGTCAGCGCGGACGTGCTCGAAGCGATGGATTGCCTGCCGATGCCGGGGCCGCCGGGGCGGCCGCAGCGTCGCCTGTTGCGCATTGCGGCGTTGCTCAGTGACCTCACGGGAGGCGAAGCGGAGCGAGTCTTGCGCGCGCTGCGTTTCTCGAATCACGACGTGGCGTGGATCGCGGCGCTCGTGGGTTCATGGCACAACGAACGCGCAGGCGCAACTGCTGCGCTCTGTTCGCGAGACGGAATCTCGGCGCGTCATGTGCGGCTGCTCGCGTCGCGCGTTGGACGATTGCGTGTCGGTGCGTTCATGCGATTGGCCTCTGCTCGGTGGAGTGCGCGTCGGGCCCGTGATGGTTCCGGCCCGACCACTCCTATCGTCTCGCGTGTTCACGACCTCCATCGACGGTTGCTGCGCGCGGCCATGCGAGATCCGATCGAGGTCGCGGATCTCGCCATCGATGGTGATGACCTACGGCAGGCAGGAATTCGTCCGGGACCTGAATTCGGCGTGCTCTTCGGCAAGTTGCTCGACGACGTGCTGGAAGACCCGGCGCGCAATACGCGCGATTGGTTGGTATCAAGGGTGTCGTCGTTGCGCGCGTCGTCGACGCGCGTGGACTCCGCAGGCGAGCACTAGACCGCATGCCGGAATTCAGCAGCCAGGCGAGCGACGTTGCGAACCGCTTTCACCGCGACAGCGACTGGTCGGTGGCGAGTCGCGAGGGCGATCTGCACGTCTGGCGTGTACACGCACCGGGCGAGCGGGCGGTCGAACTCTTCATTCGACTGTCCGCACAGCTCGATCCCGTGGTCGATGTCGCCATCCAGCATCCGCGCGACGGCACGAGTTGGTTCGGCGCGTTGCGAGAGCTGCAGGAGACACGCGATGCCCTCGCTCGGCTTCGTTGGCCGCTGGCGTCGAACGGTGGCGTCGAATTGACTCTGGTGACGGCGAACGATCAGGTGTCGCTCATGCCGACATTGGATCTTGTGATCTACGCGCGCACGGATCGATGGGACGTGCTGTTGGAAGGCGAAGGCATTCTCGCCCGCGAAACAGCACCACCGCCGCTCTGGCTGCCGTCCAAGGTGCCGTGGTCGCCGGCGCCCGAGTTGTCGGCGGCGCTGGCGACGGCGGTCGAGCGCCTCGAGTTGGAGCCGGGCGAATGAGTCCGCGCGGATCGAGCGCGAGTGGACGCGCATCTGGCTCGGCGGGCCCCTCGCTGTTTGCGGCCAAGGTTCCCGAGCCGCTCGCATCGCGATTCCGTCCGCGCACGCTCGAGGAATACATCGGTCAGCACCACCTGCTCGGCGCAGGGATGCCGTTGCGCGAGGCGCTGTCACGCGGGCGGGTTGACTCGATGGTGTTCTGGGGTCCGCCTGGCGTTGGCAAGACCACGTTGGCGCGGTTGCTCGCGCAGTCGGCCGATGCCGCGTTTGTTGCGTTCAGCGCAGTCACCGATGGTGTCGCGCGCGTGCGCGAAGTGGTAGCCGAAGCGCAGGAGCGTCGCGATGCAGGCAGGGGCACCATCCTGTTCGTCGACGAGATCCACCGGTTCAACCGCGCGCAACAGGATGCGTTCCTCCCGCATGTCGAAGCCGGCACGATTGTGCTGATCGGTGCGACCACGGAGAATCCGTCGTTTGCACTCACCGGCGCGCTGTTGTCACGCGTACGCGTGCTCGTGTTGCAGCCGATTCCCGTGGAAGAATTGCGCTCGCTGGTCGACCGCGCATTGGCTGATGTCGATCGCGGTCTGGGTCACCGCAAGCTCACGATCGATCCCGACGCGCGCGACTTGCTTGCCGAACAGGCAGATGGCGACGCGCGTCGCGCCCTTGGCATTCTCGAGGCCGCGGCGGCGCTGATGGATGACGGGATGGTGATTCAACGCCGTGAAGTCGAGGCCGCGGTTCAACGTCGAGTACCGCAATACGACAAGAGCGGTGAGGGTCACTACAATCTCATTTCCGCGTTTCACAAGTCGTTGCGCGGAAGCGATCCGCAAGCCGCGTTGTATTGGCTCGCGCGCATGATCGAGGGTGGCGAGGATCCACTGTATCTCGCGCGTCGCATGGTTCGCATGGCGAGCGAGGATGTTGGACTGGCCGATCCGCAAGCGCTGGTGGTTGCCACGACGGCCGCGGAAGTCTATGAGCGACTGGGTTCGCCTGAAGGGGAGCTCGCATTGGCGGAAGCCGCGGTATATCTCGCGACTGCGCCCAAGTCCGCGCGCGTCTATGAGGCGTGGTCAGCGGCGCTCGATGCGGCGCGACGTTCGCCAGCGGCACAAGTCCCGATGCACCTGCGCAATGCACCGACCGGGCTGATGAAGGAACTCGGTTATGGCGAAGGGTACCAGTACGCACACAGCGTGCCCGACGCGTTCATTCCGCAGTCGTACATGCCCGAGTCGCTCGAAGGAGCGTCGTTCTATGAACCCGGACCGTTCGGTTTCGAGCGGGATATCGCAAAAAGGCTGGCATGGTGGGCCGAACGTAAGGCCCGTGCCGAGTCAGACCCTTCAGCAGGAGAAGCCCGTGAGTGATCCTATCTCGTCAGTGAACAGCAACGCCGCTGCACGTCGCACGCGGCTGGGTATCGCCCTTCTCGCGACTGTGACGCTCGTCACCGGCGCGTGTGCGGCGTTCGGCAAGTCGTTCGAAGAGCCGGTGGTCACGCTCAAGGACGTCGTCATCACCGGCCTGGGTGCGACGGGTGGCAACCTGGATGTGGTGCTGAACGTGTACAATCCCAACGGCTACAAGCTCGAGGCCGTGGGAATGACGTATCAGGTCGACGTCGAATCCACGAAGGTTGGTGAAGGCGAGCTCGCGGACCACTTCGTCGTGCAGAAGGGTGATTCTTCCGAGGTGCGCATGCCAGTGCGCTTTACGTACGCCGGGCTCGGCGTCGCTGGTCGCTCGCTTATCACTTCCGGCGCTGTCAACTATCGGGTGAAGGGCGACCTCACGGTCTCCACGCCGCTCGGCAACTACAAGCGCCCATACGACCGCACTGGACGATATTCATCGCTCGGCGGCAAGGGCCACTAGATTTCACGCAGGCATCCGCTCCACCCGCCAACTCTCTGAAGCCGGAACGTCCTATCAGTCGCGAGATCATCTCCCTCACGCCGCCGGTTGAACGCGCCGTTCTCGTCAGCGCGCCGTCCAAGCGCAGTTCTGCGCGGCACTACGTCGACGAACATCTCGAGGAACTCGCGCGCCTGGCCGATACGGCCGGCGCGCAGGTGGTCGGCACCCTCACGCAGCAACTCGATCGTCCTCATGCCGCGACGTACCTGGGCAGCGGCAAGGTCGAGGAGCTCAAGACGCTCATCCAGACGCTGCAGGCCACACTCGTCATTTTCGATGACGAACTGAGTCCGGCGCAGGGCAAGAACGTCGAGACGATCGTCGGCACGCGCGTCATGGACCGCGCGGAGTTGATCCTCGACATCTTCGCAACGCGTGCCCGTTCGAGCGAAGCGCGCATGCAGGTGGAACTGGCGCAGCTCGAGTACATGTTGCCGCGCCTCACGCGCATGTGGACGCACTTGGAAAAGATGCGCGGTGGTATCGGCATGCGCGGTCCCGGTGAAACGCAGCTCGAGACGGACCGTCGGCTCATCCAGCACCGGATTCGCCTGCTTAAGGAGCGCATGCTCGATGTCGAGCGTGCGCGCGCGGTGCAACGGCAGGGAAGGGACAATCACTTCCGCGCGGCGCTCGTGGGCTACACGAACGCGGGCAAGTCGTCGGTGCTGCGCAGCATGGCGAATGACAACGCGGTGTTCGTCGAGGATCGCTTGTTTGCGACGCTCGATCCGCTCACGCGTGAAGTCGACGTCGGCGAAGGCTACACCGTGCTGCTCACTGATACGGTCGGATTCATTCGCAAGCTGCCTCACCACTTGGTCGCGTCATTCCGCGCCACGTTGTCAGAAGCGCGCGAAGCCGACCTGCTGTTGCATATCATCGATGCGAGTCATCCAGCTTGGGAAGAGCATCGCGATGTTGTGGACGGTGTGCTCGCCGACCTTGGATTGTCCGAGCGGCCGATGCGCTACGTGATGAACAAGATGGATGCGATTCCCGCCGAGCAGGCGTCGGCGGTTCGTGATCGCATCACCAACTTGTCGCCGGATTCGCTGCTCGTGTCGGCGTTGGAACCGGGCGGGCTCGATCCGCTGCGCGAAGCGCTGCGTGAGGGGATCCGTCGCAAGCGTCCGGTACTCGAGATCCGTATTCCGCACGCGAATGGCCGCTTGCTGGCCGAAGTGCATCGTGAGGGCGAGGTGCTCGACCAGCGCGCCGACGACGACGTGATGATTGTCCGCGCTCGTCTCGATGAGAAAGCGATCGGTCGGCTTCGCCACGCGGGCGCGCGGATAACGGTGACGGCTGCCGCATAACGGCTGCCGCATAACGGCGGGACAACCGCTGGTGCGTCGGAAAAACGAAAGGGCCCGCAATCGGAAGATCGCGGACCCTTTCATGCTGAATGGGCGTGCAGGGACTCGAACCCCGGACCTCTGCTGTGTGAAAGCAGCGCTCTAACCAGCTGAGCTACACGCCCGCGTGGGACTGGCCTGAAGGCGTCTCGCCGACGGCTGTCTCCAGCGGATCGGAACGTTAACGGGCCTGCCGAGACGACGGAACCCCCGCCAGGTGCGTTCCCGCTTGCAAGAATGGTCCGGGTGGGACTCGAACCCACGACCGAGCGATTATGAGTCGCCTGCTCTAACCGACTGAGCTACCGGACCCGCGAACTACCGCGCCAGAACCGCGGCGCCTCCGCAATCTGACAGGATCGTCATCCCTCCGCGAGATGATGGTCGTACGCCTCCATCACTTCGCCGGCCGCTACGGTGGCTGCACCGAGCTTCCCGACCTCAACGCCGGCCGCATAATTGGCAACGATTGCGGCTTCGAGCGCGGTTGCTCCCGCAGCCAGCATGGTGGCCAGGTACGCGGTCACCGTGTCGCCCGCGCCGACGACGTCATACACCTCGCGCGCCGTTGTGGGAACGCGATGGACAACGCCATCCGACGACACGAGCGCCATACCACGCTCGCCGAGCGTAAGGAGCAGGTGCGCCACGCCCAATCGCGCGAAGGTCGTGGGCAACGCCTCGGGGTGATCGAGGTCTACCGCTGCACCGAGTGCGCTCTCGAGTTCGCGTCGATTCGGCTTGAAGATCGTGGCACCGCGATACGCAAAGAAGTTGCGGAATTTCGGGTCGACGACGATCGGAAGTTTGCGCGCTGATGCCAGCGTGATGGCACCTTCGATCACGGCGGGAACGAGCACACCCTTGTTGTAGTCCTCGAACACCAACGCGGTCGCATCGGGCAGGGCACGCTCGATCGCGGCCAGCACGCGCGCGACGTCCGCTGCGTCGAGATCTCCGTCGTCTTCCTCGTCGAAACGCACCAGTTGCTGCGAACGCGCCATGACGCGCGTTTTCGTCGTTGTCGGACGCGACACGGTGACGAGCGAACGCGACGTCATGCGCCCCGCATCGAGACGCTCGCGCAGCGTGGCGCCGGCCTTGTCGTCACCGACGACGGCCACGAGGTCGCAACCCGCACCGAGTGCGGCGACGTTCTGGGCTACGTTGGCGGCACCTCCGAGCGCGAGCCGTTGGTCACGCACGCGCACAACAGGCACCGGTGCTTCAGGCGAGATGCGATCGACATCGCCGCGGAGGTACACGTCGAGCATCGCGTCGCCGATGATGACCACATGCTGCCGGGCGGCTGCGTCGAGCAGCGCGGACAGGCGGTCTCGCGAGATCAGGTGTCGCGCCGGAGTGGACATTGCGACGCAAGATAAGGACTGCGACTGCGAATGGACACCAGCGTGATCAGGGTCGCCCCTCGTGACATCGGGCATTACCTTGCCCCGCCGTGAGCACCGAATCCGAGTCACCTGGCACGAACGGCCGGTCGCCACGTCCTGCAATGCCGCCAGGGCGTTCGCCGTGGATCGTGCTCGCGTTCGCGCTGGCAGGCCTCTCGTTCGCGGCGCCACTCGTGCGCTTGTCGAACGCGGCACCGCTTGTGATCGCGGTGTGGCGCCTCGGATTCTCGCTGGCAATCATTGCGCTGGCGTTGATTGTGGGTGGTGCATGGCGCGAGTGGCGAACGTGCGCTCGTCGCGAATTGACGCTCATGATTGCCGCCGGCGTCTTGCTGGCCGTGCACTTCTGGAGCTGGAACGCATCGCTTCGCTACACGACCGTTGCAGCGTCGGTCACGCTCGTGAACATCCAGCCGGTCATCGTCGCGTTCGTGTCCGCGCGCTGGCTCGGTGAACGTGCGTCGCGCCTGCAGTGGCTCGGCATCGCCGTCGCGGTGCTCGGAGCGACCATCGTTGGGGTGGCCGATGTACCCGGTGGTGTCTCCGGTGTCATGGCGTCCCTTGCCGGAGGCGTGTCATCGACTGACGGCAATGCTGATGGACGTATGCGAGCGCTGTTGGGCGATGCGTTGGCGCTTGTCGGTGCAGTCACCGCAGCGGGCTACTACCTCATCGGTCGGCGTGTGCGAAAGACGCTCTCGTTGTGGCCCTATGTCGGTCTCGTGTATGGCGTGGCGTTCGTGGGATGCGTGACGTTGGCGCTGGTCACTGGTGGATCGCTCCTGCCGCAGCCCCCGCGCGAACTCGCGATCTTCGCCGGCCTCGCGCTCGGTCCGATGCTGCTCGGCCACACCGGAATGAACTGGGCATTGGGCCACCTGCCCGCGTACGTCGTGAACCTGACCGTGCTCGGCGAGCCCATTGGCGCGACTATTCTGGCGGCGTTGCTGCCCGGTATTCGCGAGGTCCCGGGGATGGGCACGATCATTGGAGCGATGCTCGTATTGTCAGGCGTCCTCCTGGCCTCCAGACGGGCGTAGTGGCCTCGGGCGGGTCGTTATGTTTCGAGGGTGACGAACACCGTCGTTCCGCCTCGCAAAGCGCCTGCGGCCGCTGAGACCTTCGATCCGCCCGCCCAGGCGATGACCATTGATGTCGTGGTCACCCGCGGTCCGCTCGTGGAGTCGCGGCATCGCGTGCACGCAGCCGTGGTGGATTCGTCAGGTCGACTTCGCATCGGCGTGCGCGATCCGCATCTCGTGGGCTGGTGGCGCTCGTGCGCGAAGCCGTTTCAGGTGATGCCAACGCTCGAGCGCGGCCTCTGGTCAGCGCTCGAATGGGGCGACGATGAACTGGCCCTGGCGTGTGCATCCCATGGCGGCGAGCCGGAGCACGTGGCGTTGGCCGGGGCGATGCTGGCACGAATTGGTCTCGAAGAAGGGGATCTCGCGTGCGGCCCGCACGAACCGCTCTCTGCGCGCGGTGCGCGCCTGCTGCGCGAAAGCGGACACCGACTGACGCGACTGCACAACAACTGTTCGGGCAAGCATGCGGCGATGCTTGCACGCGCGGTGCTCGAACGCTGGCCCACGGTTGGGTACGAACGTCATCCGCACCCCGTGCAGATCGCTGCGCGCGAGGCCGTCGCAACGTGGTCGGGCCTATCTGCCGAGCAGATTCCTCTCGCGGTCGACGGATGCGGCGCGACCGTGTTTGCGCTGCCGCTGGCCAACATGGCGCTGGCGTACGCGCGCCTTGGGCACGCCGCGCATCGCGGCGACGCGGTGCCCGCACAGATCGTGCATGCGATGACGTCGCATCCGTTCCTGGTTGGCGGCAGCGATCGTTTCGACACATTGCTCATGGAAGCGTGTGGCGGGCGTATCGTCTGCAAGATCGGCGCGGAAGGCGTGCACACGCTGGCGGTGCTGGAGCAGGGGATTGGGATTGCCGTGAAGGTGGAGGACGGCACGCAGCGCGCGCAGTATCCGGCGGTGCTGGCCTTGCTGGCGGCCGTTGGTGAACTCCCGGATCCATTGCCCGAGCCGCTGCGTGAACTCACCGGACGTCTGGTGTGGAATACGCGCGGCGAAGTGGTGGGAGAGCTCCGCGTCAGCGCGCTCGATGTCGGCGCGGCCGTGCGTGAATGCGCCGATGGATCGCGGGAATGCGAAGCAACGCAACGCTCGCAGCCGCGATGATTCGATGACGCTTGACGGGCACCCGTTGGTTATGCTGCACACGTTGGACGCGGAGACGGCCGCGCTTGTGCGCACCGGTGCGCTGCTCGCCGGCGGCGACGAGCCCGCGGTGCGTGCGGCGCTTGCCGTCGCGAACGACGTGGTCCGTCCGGAGTGGGTCGAAGAGGTGGTGCTGCAGACGTACCTGTTTGCGGGGTTTCCGCGTGCGCTCAATGCTGCACGCGAGTGGCGTCGCATTTCGGGAAGACCTGCGCCGCGGGAAGACGAGCTGGAGTCGTACGACGTCGACGCGATGACGGCGCGCGGGGAAGCCACGTGCGCCACCGTGTATGGTCCTTTCTACGAACGGCTGCGGGTGAATATCCGGGACCTGCATCCCGCGCTCGATTCGTGGATGATCGTCGAAGGGTACGGCAAGGTGCTGGGGCGGCCGCAGCTCGATCTCGCGCGTCGTGAATTGTGCGTCGTGGCAGCGTGTGCCGTGGCGCAGCAGGATCGCCAGTTGCATTCACACTTGCATGGCGCGCTCCACGCGGGTGCGAGTGCTTCCGTGATTTCAGCAGCGCTCGATGTCATTGCCGACTTGTTGCCGCCGGACGTGGCGCGTCGCTATGCGGCGCTCTGGTCGCGGGTGCAGGGCAGCAGGTCGAACGCGTAGTCGATTCAGCAGTTTTCATTACGGATCATCGCGGGTAAGACGGACGACGACATTCGGTCGCTGTCCATCGGTTGGTCATCGCGGCGTCGCCGCTCTCTTGTCGTCAGGTCGCTCATGTTCGTAGATCGTGTCATCGTCAACGTCGAAGCAGGAACAGGTGGTTCGGGCAACTCCTCGTTCCGTCGCGAGAAGTACGTCGCCATGGGGGGCCCCGATGGTGGCGACGGCGGTCGCGGCGGCGACGTCTATGTGCGCGCCGATCGGAACCTCGCCACGCTCCTCGACTACACCTATCGCGACTCGTGGAAAGCGGAGCGCGGCGATCACGGTGAAGGCTCGAATCGCACCGGGCGTTCCGGCGAAGACGTGACGTTGCCGGTTCCGCCGGGCACCATCATCAAGGACGCCGACACCGAAGAACGAATTGGCGAAGTCATGGAAGAGGGCGACACGATCCTTGTTGCCAAGGGCGGACGAGGCGGGAAGGGCAATGCGTTCTTCGTCACCGCTACGCACCAGGCGCCGCGCGAGTGGCAGCCGGGTGAGGAAGGCCAGACCCGCCGCCTCGAGCTCGAACTCAAGCTCATCGCCGACATCGGACTCGTTGGCCAGCCGAACGCAGGAAAGAGCACCCTGTTGTCGGTGATCTCCGCAGCACGTCCGAAGATCGGCGCCTATCCGTTCACCACGCTGTCGCCCAACCTCGGTGTGGTGCCGCTCAGTGATCACCGATCGTTCGTGGTCGCCGACATTCCCGGCATCATCGAGGGTGCGCACGAAGGCAAGGGCCTGGGTCTACAATTCCTGCGTCACATAGAGCGCACGCGACTGCTCGCGTTTCTGCTGCCCATCGATGTGATGGATTGGCAGGCCGAATTCGACCAACTGCGCAACGAGATCTCGTCGTACTCCAAGGAGCTCGCGGAGAAGCCGTTCTGCGTGGTGTTCACGAAACTCGACTTGTTGGGTGAGTCGTACATCCCCGACATCGAAGCCACGGGCGCGTTCGGCGTGTTCGCGATCAGCGCGCCGGGCCGCCTCGGACTCGATGGAATGCTGGATGCCTGGTGGCGACAACTGCTCAAGATGCGAGCGACGGCCGAGCGCGCGGCGAAGGATGCTGAGCTCCTCCCCTGAGCAGGATGACGTGCGCGACCTGCTCGCGGCGCGCGCACTTCCGGGGTTGGGTGAAATCCTGCTGGCTCGAGCGCTGACGGAGCATGGGTCCGCGCACGCGCTGATGGCCACGCAAACGGTGGCTGCGCGTGAACTCGCGTATGCCGAGTCCGAGCACGTGCTCGCTGCATTGGGTGCGGTGGGAGCGCGTGCGATCGCGCGAACGCAACCGGAGTATCCGGCACCACTGCACGACCTTGCTGATGCGCCGGTCGTCCTGTTTGCGCGCGGGGCACTGGCCACGGCGCAAGGTCCTTGCGTGGCGATTGTCGGCACACGCGCGGCGTCGAGCTACGGACTACGCGTCGCCCGCGCCATCGCGACCGCGTGCGCGCGTGCCGGTGTAGGCGTGGTGAGCGGTCTCGCACAGGGAATCGACGGCGCCGCACATGAAGCCGCGCTGGAGGCAGGGGGCAGGACCGTCGCCGTACTTGGCACCGGGATCGATATCGCGTATCCACGACGACACCGTGCGTTGCAACAGCGCATTGGCGACGAGGGTTTGCTTCTCACCGAATTGCCGCCAGGGAATACCGGTCACGCCGGCAGTTTTCCGCGTCGCAATCGCATCATTGCGGCGCTGGCCGAACTCACCGTCGTCGTGGAAGCAGGCGAGGGCAGTGGCGCGCTGATCACGGCGGACTTTGCTCACGCGCTCGATCGCAGGGTCGCGTGTGTTCCGAATGCCATCGACATCCCTTCGTCGCGCGGCAGCAACCGTTTGCTCAAGGAGTTCGCGGAACCGATCCTCTCGCCGGACGACGTGCTCGCCATGCTCGAGCTGCGTGCGGAGCCCACGCCTGCACCGCTGCTCGATGGCGACGCGGCTGCATGCTGGGATGCGATTGCGCGAGGAGCCACTGACGTCGATGCCCTTGCACGCATGTCGGCGCTCTCGACGCGTGCGGCGGCAGGCGCGCTCACCGCGCTCGAGCTCGAAGGTCTCGTGCACATTGACGTCACGGGTCAGTTCCGACCATCCATCGCGTTCGCCGCGCAGCGATCGGTGCGGTCGTGAACGGAAAGGCGAGTGCCTTCGAACGGGCGGCGTGTCGGCACATGTATGTGCACGTGCCGTTCTGCGCGCGGCGCTGTAGTTACTGCGATTTTTCGATCGCCGTGCGTCGCGACGTTCCCGCGGATGCCTTCGCAGCGTCGATCCTGCAGGAACTCACCATCAGGCGCGCGCGTGAGCACGTCGAAGCTTTGGACACCCTCTACTTTGGCGGTGGCACTCCTTCTCGACTCGGCGGAGAAGGCGTCAAGCGCTTGATCGGCACCATCACTGACGTAACGGCAGTCGCCCCGGGTGCCGAGGTGACGCTCGAGGCGAATCCCGAGGACATCACACCCTCGTCAGTCCGCGATTGGCGCGATGCAGGCGTAACGCGCTTGTCGGTCGGCATCCAAAGCTTCGACGACGCCGTGTTGCGATGGATGCATCGCGTGCATGATGCTGAGGCGGCGGTACGCGCGGTGCACACGGCGCGCGACGGCGGACTCACGGCATTTTCAGTCGACCTGATCTTCGCGCTGCCCGTTTCGCTCGAACGCGATTGGGAAGCGGACCTCGACCGCGCGCTGGCACTCGATCCCGAGCACGTCTCGCTGTATGGACTCACGGTCGAACCGCACACGCCGCTCGGCCGGTGGAGCGCGCGCGGAGAAGTTGCGGAGACTCCCGAAGAGCGATACGAGGAAGAGTTTCTCCTCGCGCACCAACGTCTTGGCGACGCGGGCTTCGAACACTACGAAGTGTCGAACTTCGCGAGGCCGGGAAAGCGAGCGGTGCACAACAGCGCGTACTGGAAAGGCGTTCCGTATTTCGCGGTGGGACCGAGCGCGCATGGATTCGATGGCATCGAACGGCGTTGGAACATCGCGGCGCTTGCAGCCTGGGAAGCGGCTGTTGCGCGAGGTGAGGACCCCATCGAGGGCTCCGAAACACTCACGCAGGAGAACCGCATCGCCGAAAGCGTGTATCTTGGATTGCGCACGGTCGAAGGACTGGTGCTCCTGCCAAACGAGCAGGCTTTTGTGGCATCGTGGGGCGACGCTGGCTGGATCGAATTCGTCGGCGATGCCTCTTCGGGACGCGTGCGGTGCACGCCGCTTGGCTGGATGCGGCTCGACAAGTTGGCGGCCGACTTGACAGCACTCCGAAGTCATTCGTAGCGTTCGACTTATGGCGCATATGGGAGAACTCTCCGAACGGGAACGACGGGTCCTTGAGGCTGTCATCCACAGCTACGTCGCCTCGGCGGAGCCGGCGGGGTCGCGCACGCTCTCGCGACGCTTCGGCCTTGGCATTTCACCTGCGACCATCCGCAACACGATGAGCGACCTGGAAGAGAAGGGGTTTCTCTTCCATCCGCACACGTCGGCCGGGCGCATTCCGACAGACAAGGCGTATCGCGTGTATGTGGATTCCCTCATGCGCGTCGATCCCATTTCGCGCGAGGAACGTCAGCGGCTCGAAGCGGATATCTCGGCCGGCGGATCGGCCATCGAGGCGATCCTGCGCCGAGCCGCGCAGTCGCTGGGCATCCTCACGCAGGAACTCGGGGTCGCGCTCGGTCCGCGGCTCGAGCGCGCGACGCTGCGTCGCCTGGAACTGGTCAGGGTCTCCTCCGACCGGCTGCTGCTGGTCATCAGTCTGAATGGCGGCGCCGTGCGCACGATCTTCGTTGAAGTCCCCGGCACCGTGGCCGACGAGGCGCTGGCCGAAGTGGCAGAGGTGCTGAACGAGCGGCTGGCCGGCCTCACGCTGGACCAGATGCGGACTTCGCTCCCGGCGCGGCTGCGAGACGTGCAGGCTCGGCCCGAGACGGCGGAATTGCTTAATATTTTCGTGCAGGAAGGCGACCAGGTTTTCACGATGGCGGCCGAATCGGCGGAGACCGTCGTGATCGGCCAACCGTCGCTGCTGGCCGACCAGCCGGAATTTGCGAGTGGCGGCCGTCTTCGTCAGCTCATCGAGCTCACCGAGAAGCGACAGCAGCTGGCAACACTGCTGGAAGCCAGGCCGGGATCGAACGGCATGAGCATCACCATCGGCAATGAACATGGTGATCCGCGGCTCGATGCGTTCACGGTCGTCACTGCCGAATACACCGCTGGTTCGTTGAGCGGCGTGATTGGCGTCATTGGTCCAACGCGCATGCCGTACGACAAGATCGTTGCGCTCGTGGGCCACACTTCACAGCTCGTATCAGAACTACTCTGCTGACCTGAGTTTACATGGCTGATTTTTACGCAGTCCTCGGTGTGGCGCGTGATGCGTCCGAGGACGACATCAAGAAGTCGTACCGTCGCCTGGCGATGCAGTGGCATCCCGACAAGAACGGTGGCGCGAAGGAAGCAGAGGAGAAGTTCAAGGAGATCACTGAAGCGTACGACGTGCTGCGCGATCCGCAGAAGCGCGCGGCGTACGATCGCTACGGCGAGGCGGGTCTGCGCGGCGCGTCGCAGGCGCAATACGAGCATGTGGATCTCTCCGAAGCGCTGAACATCTTCATGCGCGACTTCGGTGGCTTCGGCGACCTGTTCGGCGGATCGGGTGGTCGCCGTCAGTCGGGACCGCGCAGTGGTGCGGACGTGAAGCTGCCGCTGCCGCTCACGCTCGCCGAAGTGGCGGTCGGTGTCGAGAAGACCGTCGTGATGAAGGTGCTCGAGGCCTGCGACAAGTGCGAAGGTTCGGGTTCCGAGCCGGGCACAAAGCCGCAGACGTGCGCCACGTGTCATGGCCAGGGCGAAGTGCGTCGTGCACAGCGCTCGTTCTTCGGGCAATTCGTGTCAGTCGCACCGTGTCCGACGTGCGCCGGCGAAGGCATCGTCGTTTCGTCGCCGTGCAAGAAGTGCCGCGGTGAAGGTCGTGTGCGCGCCGAGCGTACGCTCAAGATTTCGGTGCCGGCGGGTGTCGCTACCGGCCAATACATGACACTGCGCGGTGCCGGCAACATCGGTCCGCGTGGCGGCACGCGCGGTGATGTGCTGGTCGTGTTCGAGGTCGAGGATGATGAACGATTCGATCGCGATGGAGAGGATCTCTTCTGCGAATCGCTCGTTACGTATCCGCAGTTGGTGTTCGGCGCGGACATCCCCGTGCCGGGTCTCACCGGCGAGCTCTCGTTGCGCGTCCCGCCCGGCACGCAGAGCGGCACGGTGTTTCACCTCCGCGGACGCGGGCTGCCGCGCGTGAACGCGTCTGGCACCGGCGACCTGCACGTGAAGGTGCAGTTGTGGACGCCACAGTCGGTGCAGGACGATGAAGAAGGGCTCATCAAGCAACTCGCCGCGTTGCAGGGATCCGCACCGCCGCAGCGCGAGAAGAGCATCTGGTCGAAGATGAAGGAAGCCCTTGGCGCCTGATACTGGAGCGCCATGGATCAGCGTGCGCGTGCGTCCGGCGAAGGCATCGGACGACGCGCGTCGGGCGTGCCTGACCGCACTCTTCGCGGTGGGTGCTCAAGGTGTGCACGAGGACGGCGATTCGCTGGTGACGCATTTTCCGCCGGGCACGGATCTCACTCGCGTGCATGATGCGCTGACGATGGCGGATGAGGAAGTTGTCATCGAGACTGCGCCGGTTCCGCAGGTGGACTGGAGCGAGGCATGGAAGGAACGCATCGTTGCGCACGAACTTGGTCCGCTCACGGTGACACCGCCGTGGTTGGCTGAAGGACGCGATGCGGCCATGACGATCGTAATCGATCCCGGAATGGCATTCGGGACCGGCGACCATCCCACCACGCGCGGAGTGGTGAGGCTGTTGCCGAGTGTACTGCGCGCGGGTGACGTCGTCGCAGATCTTGGCGCGGGCAGTGCGGTCCTGGCGATCGCCGCCGCAAAGCTTGGTGCGACGCGTGTGTACGCCGTGGAACTCGATGGTGAAGCGATTCCCGATGCGGAGACGAACGTCGCGCGCAATGGAGTGGAGGACCGCGTTCACGTCTTCGAGGCCGACGCCGCATCATTGCTTCCTCTGCTTGCACCGGTTCGCGTGGTCCTCGCGAACATCATTTCGTCGGTGCTCATCGACCTGCTGCCGATCATTGCCGAATCGCTGACGGAGAACGGTGCCGCGATCCTGAGCGGCATCCTGCTCGAGGAGCGGGACACGATGCACGCGCTGCTGCTGTCCACCGGATGGCGAGTCCTGAACGAAGACGCCGAGGGAATCTGGTGGTCGGTATCGATCGCCAGGGCCTAGCGGCGGGCCTTCCGACGTTCGTCACCAGCGAACCGCTGGTGGCCCAGGGCACGTGTGCGCTCGACGAACACGCGGCTCGGCACCTTCGCGTATTGCGGCTCGATGCGGGCGCGACCATCGGCCTGCGCGATGGTCACGGTGGCGTTGCCGAAGGCCAACTGGTCCGGCTGAGCAAGGGCCACGCGCACGTCGAGGTCACGGCGTTCGAGGAGCGTCCGCAGCCACCAGCCGTCCACCTGCTGGTGCCTGTTGCCGACAAGGATCGCATGTTGTGGCTGGCTGAGAAGGCGGCGGAACTGGGCTGCACGAGTTGGCGTCCGGTCATCTGGCGGCGCTCGCGGAGTGTTTCGCCGCGTGGGGAGGGCATGAGCTTTCAGTTGCGCGTGAAGGCCCGCATGGAGAACGCCCTTGCCCAGTCAGAGGGGGCCTGGCTGCCGCAGCTTTTTCCTGAAGCCAACGTCGAGCGCGCCCTGTTGGCGGCGCCCGAAGGAGCGCGGGTGGTGCTCGATCCCGATGGCGAGCCGCTCGTCGGCCCATCGTCGTCACCCCTGATTGCGCCGATCACGATCGCCATCGGGCCCGAGGGGGGCATCGAGCGTGACGAGATGGACGCCTTGCTTCGGGCCGGCTTTCAAAGGGCTTCGGTGGGTGCCACGATCCTGCGTTTTGAAACCGCGGCGATTGCCGCGCTGGCGATGGCCCGCACGGTCCTCGCCAGTCTTCCATCGGGAGACCCGTCATGACTGACAGCTGCCTCTTCTGCCGCATAGTGCGCGGCGAGATACCCGTAGCGACCATCGCAGAGAATGAGCACGCTATCGCGTTCCGGGATATCCACCCTCAGGCCCCGGTTCACGTGCTCGTGATTCCGCGCCGGCATGTGGCATCGCTGGCTGAGGCCGACGACGCGCTCGAGCTGGGTGCTGTCGCGCTGTTGGCCGCCCAGGTGGCTCGGGCCGAGGGCATCGACCAGTCGGGGTATCGGGCCGTGATGAACAGTGGAGCGGACGGGGGGCAGACCGTGCATCACCTGCACATGCACCTGTTGGGCGGACGGGCCATGAAATGGCCGCCGGGATAGGCAAGATCCGACGCCACAATGCCTTGACCACGGTCTCCGCGGGGGGTAAGATACAAGGCTTGTCGTGCTTCGGATCACGACGAGGGCAGTTCCACATTATCGCCACCGTTCGTGCCGGGCAGCCCGGCGTGTGACTGTTGGCCACCAGGGAGAGATCGAGTTTGTCCGAAGTCATCATCCACGAAGACGAGAATTTTGAGCGGGCGCTCAAGCGCTTCAAGAAGAAGTGCGAGAAGGCCGGCATCCTGTCCGATCTTCGGAAGCATCGCCATTACGAGAAGCCGTCCGAGCGTCGCAAGCGCAAGATGAACGCCGCGGTTCGCAAGAACCGTCGCACGCGCTCGTCCTGATCGCCGCCATGGCCGCCGAGGGCACAACGCTGCTCGCGCGGCTGCAGGCCGATCAGGTATCCGCACGGAAGGCACAGGACAAGGATCGCGTCATGCTGTACGGCATGGTCATCTCGGAGGTCAAGAACCGGGAGATCGAGCTGAAGCGCGATGCGACAGACGACGACACGGTCGACGTCATTCGTAAGGCGATCAAGAAGCGGCGCGAGTCAGTCGACCTGTATCGCAAGGCTGGCCGCAACGATCTCGCGGACAAGGAGCAAGGCGAGGTCAACTCGCTCGAGCCCTACCTCCCCGCCCAAGTCGATCCCGAAGCCATCAGGGCGGCCGTGAAAGCGGCCATCGCCGGTGGTGCCGCCAACGTAGGCGCGGTGATGGGACGCGTCATGCCGGAGTTCAAGGGCCGAGCCGACGGCAACACGATCAATGCCATTGTGCGCGAGGAACTGCAGGCGCGCGGGTGAACCCGCACTAACCTGCACGACAGCGCCTCGGTCAATTGAGGACGATCGCACAACTGACGAACTTTCCGGCCCGGACCTGAACGCATGGCTCCCGGGCCTTTGCTTTTCTTCGCATGAACGCGCACATGAACGCGCACATGAACGCGCACGCCCTCGGCATCCTCGAATTCCCGCGCCTCCTGGCGTTCGTTGCTGGCCGCGCCCACTCGGCGCCCGGTGCCGCAGCGGTGCGAGCATTGGCGCCGCGCACGGATCGTGACTGGATCGAACAGGAACAGGCCCGCGTTGCGGCAATGCGTTCGCTCGTCAGCTCGGAGACAGGATGGATCACGGAGGCCATCCCTGAACTCGCGGAGGCGCTGAAGCGGCTGCGCATCGAAGGGCTCGCGTGGTCCGCCCTCGAACTGCTGCAGGGTGCTACGCTCTTGCGTTCCTCGCGACGCACGCGCGATGCGCTCCGTGATCCGCGTCGCCCAGCGATGGTCGTAGCCGTGTTGTCGGAGTACGCAGCGGCACTGCTCGACTTGCGCGCGCAGGAAGAGGCCATCGGTCGCGCGATCGCCGACGACGGCACCGTGCGCGATGAAGCGTCACCGTCACTGCGCCGCGTGCGTCGCGAACTGCGACAGACGGAAGGCGAATTGGTGCGACTGCTCGAGCGCGAAATGTCCAAGCTCGAACCGCATCATCAGGTGAGTGACCTTTCCGTCACGATGCGCAACGGACGTTGGGTGATGCCCATGCGACGCGAGGCGCGCGGCTACGTGGGCGGGATCGTGCACGACAGCTCAGGCACGGGCGCGACGATCTTCGTGGAGCCGCCGGCCGCCGTGGAATTCGGCAACCGCGTTCGTGAACTCGAGATCGAGGAGCAGCGCGAAGTCGACAAGGTGCTGCGCGAGCTGACCGAGGCATTGCGTCCGTACCATGACAGCATGTCGGCCGCGTATGACGCGATGGTCGCGCTCGACGCGCTGTACGCGCGAGCGAGATACGCCATCGAGGCGCGATGTGCGACGGTGGAATTCTGTGCGCCGAACGAAGGGCTCACGATCATCGACGGCCGACACCCGTTGTTGCTGGCGCGCGGCACACCGGTCGTGCCGTTCGACCTTACGCTGGATGCGGCGGAGCGGACGATGTTGGTGTCCGGGCCAAACACGGGTGGCAAGACGGTGCTGCTCAAGGCCATCGGCCTCATGGCCACCATGGCGCAGGCGGGAATTCCGGTGCCTGTTGGCGCAACGTCACGGCTGCCCGTGTTCGACGATGTCTTTGCAGACGTAGGCGATGAGCAGAGCATCGAAGCGAGCCTTTCGACCTTCAGCGCGCATCTCAAGAACCTCGGCGAGATCCTGCGCCTGGCGACCGACTCGTCACTCGTGCTCGTCGACGAACTCGGTTCCGGTACGGATCCGTCCGAAGGTGCTGCACTCGGTGGTGCCATCCTCGACACACTGACGCAACGCGGCACGCTCACCATTGCCACGACACACCTCGGGCAACTCAAGCTGCTTGCCACGGAAGTTGCAGGCGTCGTGAATGCCTCGCTGCAATTCGACGCTGTGCAGCTCGCGCCGACGTATCGCCTGCTCAAGGGTGTGCCAGGACGCAGCTACGGCATCAGCATTGCCAGGCGACTGCAGTTGCCTGAGGACGTGTTGCAGCTCGCGGAAGAGCGTTTGCCGACCGGCGAACGCGATCTCGCCGTGTTGCTTGCCGATCTTGAAGCGCGCGAAGCATTGCTCGCGGATCGCGAACGGGTCACGTCGATCGAGCAGGAGAAGCTGCGCGCACGTGTTGCGACGGTTTCCGATCGCGAACTCAAGGTTCGTGAGCGCGAGCGTGAGTCCGAGCGCGAAGCGCGACGTGAGGCCCGTCGCTACTTGCTCGAGGCCCGCAACGAGGTAGAGCGCGCCATCGCTGCTGTTCGCACTGAGGCGGCTGCTGAGTCGGAGGCATTCGAGGCCGCAGCGCGCGCGTCGCGCCGGGCCATCGAAGAGGCTGCGGCGGTGCAGGGTGCCGCGGTAGACCAAGTGGAGATGCGCGCGCGACGCGATCGAGAACGAGCGACTGCACGGCGGGGTGATTCAGCGGCTGCGAAAACATCTACGGAAGGCCGCACTCGCACCGACGATCGTTCGCTCGCTGAGGGCGACAGCGTGTTCGTCACGACGCTGGGCGACAAGTCCGGTCGTGTGGTGAGCGTGAAGGGCACTGAGGCGCGCGTCATCGTGGGGTCGATGACGCTCACCGTGCCGCTCAACACGCTGCGTCGCGCCGCAGCGCCGCCACCACCAGCGGTGAAGGTCTCGTTGCACGGCGAACTCCCTGACAGCGAACCGCAGCGCGAGGTTGATGTACGAGGACTGCGTGTCGATGAAGTGGACGACCACGTCATGCAGGCGCTCGACGCGGCGGTGCGGAACGATATGCGCGAGCTTCGCATCATTCACGGCAAGGGAACCGGGGCGCTACGGGCACGCGTCGGCGAGATGCTCAAGAAGGACACGCGCGTCACGGGATTCCGGCTCGGCGCGTGGAATGAGGGCGGCGCTGGCGTCACGGTCGCGGTACTCTCCTGACGCTACGCGTGGCGCGAGGCTATGATCGACAGATGCACCTGACGCCGACGGGCCTACCGTGATTGCCGACGAGATCGTCGATCGGGTGCGCTCCGCGGCGGACGTCGTGCAGATCATCGGCGAGTACGTGCCGCTGAAGCGCTCCGGTGCCAGCTATCGCGGACCGTGCCCTTTTCATGGCGGAACGCACCCCAATTTCTCCGTCACACCGGACAAAGGGACATATCACTGCTTTGTCTGCCACGAGAGCGGTGACCTGTTCACGTTTCTGCGCAAGCGTTTGGGACTCGATTTTGTGGGTGCCGTGAAGCTCGTTGGCGAACGCGTCGGCATTGAAGTCATCGACCAGCCGGCGCGCGCGCACGCACCGGATCCGAACGAAAAGAACTGGGAGGTACTGGCCACGGCCGCCGAATGGTTTCGCGACCAACTGGCCAATGATGCGGTGGGCCGCGACGCACGCGCATACCTGGACAGCCGAGCGATCGATGAAGCCGCGCGTGCGCGTTTCGGCATTGGCTTCGCGCCCCGCGACGCACAAGCCATGCGTCGCTACCTGCATTCACTCGGCTTCGACGACAGCCGGCAGGTGGAAGCGGGTCTCATCGTGCAACGCGAAGGCGAAGGCGAGTATCGCGGCCGATTCATCGGTCGCATCATGTTCCCCATTCTCGACGAACAGGGTCACCACGTCGCTTTCGGCGGTCGTGCGATGGGCGACACCACTCCGAAGTACTTGAACAGCGCGGAATCCGCGGTGTTTCAGAAACGACGTACGTTGTATGGGCTGCACACGGCGAAGCAGGCCATACGACGCGCTGGTCGCGCGATCATCGTGGAGGGGTATCTCGATGCGATCCGCGTGGCACTCGCCGGCCTCGAGGAAGTCGTGGCGCCGCTTGGCACCGCGCTCACCGAGGAACAGGCCGCGCTGCTGGTGCGCTACTCCGGCGAAGTGTTCCTGCTCTACGACAGCGATCTTGCCGGCCAGAAGGCCACGTTTCGAACGGGACTCGAGTTGCTGCGGCACAAGGCCGCGGTGCGTGTCGTTTCGCTCCCCGAAGGTGACGATCCTGACACGTTCGTGCGCGCACACGGACGTGCAGCGCTCGAAGCGCAGTTGGCGCAGTCCATCGACCTGTTTGATCGCCAACTCCAGATCCTGGAGCGTCGCGGCTGGTTCGCTGACCTGGTGCATCGTCGTCGCGCCATCGACAGCTTGCTGCCGACGATTCGCGCCGCGCGCGATCCGCTCACGCGCGACATGTACCTGGCACGACTCGCCGACGTGTCACAGTTGGACAAGGCGACACTGGCGAGCGAAGCGGACGAACCGCCAGCCACCAACCGCGGTGCTGTGACGCGACGCACAGTCGACGCTGAACAACCGACGCCTCCGCCCGAGGATGGTCCGCCCCCTGAGCCACCTGAGCCACAAGGCTACGCGACTACGCCGTATGCCAAGCGGCCGTGGGTCGGCCGACGCGGCAAGCCTGCGCCGCCTGAATGGCTCGCGACCGCTGCGCTGCCGAGAGCACGACGGGACGAACCGGTGGAACGCGCGCTCATTCTGGCGATGCTGGTCGATCGTGACCTGGTGGAACGCATCGCCGAACGCCACGGACCGGCCGATTTTCGGGAGCCGAGCTATGGCGCGATCTTCTCTGCGCTTTTGGAGGGCGGACACGCCGAACCATTGGACTCGGTGGCTGCTCGGCTTTCGTCTGGTGCCTTGGCTGCATTGCGGGAGCTCACGGAAACCGGTGATGTGCATCCGCCGGAGGCCTCCGACATATCATTGAGCATGGCGCGATTCGATGCGCGCCCGATCGAAGCCCGCATCGAGGAGATCCTGAGGATCATGCCGACTGTTTCGGCGGACGAAAAGAACGTATTGCTACGCGAGCGCGTAGTCCTTGATGCGGAGTTGCGACGGCTGTTGCCGATGCGCAGTCCCCGCGGCAAGCGCAAAGGGTGACGTTGGTCGACCATTGTCTGGAGGCGGGGTGAATACCGAGCTGGAAGCGTTATTGGTGGTACAGCAGGACGACGATGTCATTCGTGGCATCCAGGCACGGCAGGACGCGCTGGCGCCACGACTCGCGGCGCTCGACAAGGTTCGCCAACGCGCGGTCGAAGAGATGACCCGCAACGAAGCGACGCTTCGACGTGAGCTCGATCGGAACAAGGTGCTCGAGGCGCAGATGGCGGAGCACCGGGCGCGGCACGAGAAGAACCTCGCGGTGCTCAACCAGGCGCACAAGCTGAAGGAGGCCACCGCCGCGATGGCGCAGGTGGAGACGGCGCGAAAGGTCCTCGCCGAGGAAGAAAGCGAGATGCTGGCACTGACGCGGCGAATTTCGGACCTGCGCGCGGCGACTGAGGCTGCAAAAGGCGCGCTGTCCGAGCTGGATCAGCAGCAAACGGAGGCACGGGCCGCGATGGGAGTGGAGCGTGCGGAGATCGCGGAGGCGATGAAGGCCGCGCAAGCGCAGCGGGCCATCTCTGCCAAGGCCGTCAATCCTTCGTTGCTCTCCAAATATGATCGCGTTCAACAACGGCGACGCGATGTCGCCATCTACGCCGTGCACTCCGGCTTCTCCTGCGGCAGTTGCGATACGGCGATTCCCTTGCAGCGTCGTCCGGCGATGACCAGCGGCGCGCAGGCGATCGAAGTGTGCGAGGCGTGCGGCGTGCTGCTCTATCTCCCCACGCCGACCGAGAGTGCCTGAGCGAGATTCCCGGGGCTCTACGAGTCGCGGGAATTCGATGAAGGAGACACTCCGCCTCTTGTCGGCGGCTCTTGTTAGATTGCCGTGGTGACCGCCCACTTCATCCCCTCCGCACAAGACGTCCCCGACGCGGCTATTCGTCGGGCTGACGTCCCGGAGGTGTCGCGCAATTCGCGCCCGGAAGGTGCGATGCGCGAAGGCGCCATGCGCGAAGGCGCCATGCGCGAAGGCGCCATGCGCGAAGGCGCCATGCGCGAAGGCGCCATGCGCGAAGGCGCCATGCGCGAAGGCGCCATGCGCGAAGGCGCCATGCCCGTGCGCACGCGGCCGATGGCACGATGGCTCGACCCTGTCATCACCGACGCCGCGCAGGTGAGCCGTCTCATGACGGAGCTGCTACTGCCGGAGCCCGTGTGTCGCTTGCTGGTCGGTCGCGGCTATGCGGAACCGGACTTGGCCAAGCGATACATGCGGCCGCGCCTCGAACACCTGCAAGATCCGGCGATGCTGTTCGACCTGCCCCGCGCCGTCGATCGCATCGCATCGGCTGTGCGCCGCGGCGAAACGATTTTCGTGCATGGCGACTACGACGTGGACGGCATGAGTTCGACCGCGCTCATGACGCGCGTGCTACGCGGATGCGGCGCGACTCACGTGGTGCCGTTCGTGCCGAATCGCCTGACGGATGGCTACGACCTTGGTCCGGCCGGCGTCGCTGCGGCGAGGGCGGCGGGGGCATCGCTTGTCATCACCTGCGATTGCGGCACCAGCGCGCACGATGCAGTCGATGCCCTGACTTCGGCGGGTGTCGACGTGATCATCACCGACCACCACTTGCCTGGCGGCCCGCTGCCTGCAGCGTACGCCGTCTGCAATCCGCGTCGCGCGGAGTCAGCGGCATCCGACCAGGACCTCGCGGCCGTGGGCGTGGCGTTCAAGCTGGCGCTCGCGTTGTGCGCCGAACTTGGTGTCTCGCCTGCGTTGGCGCACCGACAGCTCGACCTCGTCGCACTCGCGACGATTGCCGACGTCGCGCCACTGCGCGGGGAGAATCGCGTGATGGTGCGCTACGGTCTCAAGCTGCTTGCCGAGACGACGCATCCGGGCCTGCGGGCCTTGTTGCGATCATCGGGGCTTGAAGGAAAGCCGCTCACTGCGGGACGCGTGGGTTTTGTGCTTGCCCCGCGACTCAACGCTGCAGGACGCATCGCTGACGCAAAGCTCGGCCTCAAGTTGTTGCTCGCGGAGCGCGAAGACGAAGCCAACCCGATTGCGCGCGAACTGGAAGAGCTCAATCGCGCGCGACAGGAACTCGATCGCGCCGTGCTCGATGCGGCGCTGCGTCAGCTGGATTTGCCCGAACATCGCGATCGGTTCGCGTACGTGCTTGCGCGCGAGGGTTGGCATGCGGGCGTCATCGGGATCGTGGCCTCACGCGTAGTTGAACAAACGGGTCGTCCGGCGGTGCTCGTCGCCATCGAGAACGGCATCGGCAAAGGATCGGGACGCTCGATACCGCCTTTCGACTTGCACTCGGCACTGAGTGCGTGTTCGAAGCACTTCACGCGCTTTGGTGGGCACCGTGCAGCCGCCGGTCTCACCATGAGCGCAGAGTTGCTCCCGGCGTTCGCCGAGCAATTCGATGCCGTCGCGCGCGCGCGTTTGTGCGAGGCTGATCTCGTGCCCGAATTGCGAATCGACCTCGAAATCCCGCTTGAAGGCGTCGGTGAGGAACTGGAGCGCATGGTGCGTCACTTCGAGCCATTTGGTGTTGGCAATCCAGCGCCCGTGTTTCGGACGAAGGGCGTGCGCCTGGCAGCGCCTCCGCGTCGGGTTGGTGGCGACGGGTTGAAGCTTTCGCTCGATATCGCGCGCGGTACGATGGACGCGATTGGGTGGGGCCTGGCACAGCGCGCTGAGTTGCTCGATGTGGCGCGCCCGGTGGACCTCGCGTATCGCCTGGAGCGCGATGAGTATCGCGGCGTCTCACGCCTGCAGCTGAAGGTTGCCGACGTGCGAGGCTGAGCAGTGCGCATCGTGGCAGGACGGTGGCGCGGCCGAAAAATCGAGGCGCCTGCCGGTGACCTGGTTCGGCCCACGGGCGATCGCGTGCGGGAGTCGTGGATGAGCATCGTCCACAACCTGCTTCCCGAAGCGCGGGTGCTCGATTTGTGCGCGGGAAGCGGTGCGCTCGGTCTCGAGGCGCTTTCACGCGGCGCAGCCGCCTGTGATTTCGTGGAGAACGATCTGCGCTCGATCACCGTGATCAACGCCAACCTCGCACACCTGGGCGGGCATCCGGGCGCGACCGTGCACCGCGATGATGCTGCCCGGTACGTCGCGGCACTGGGTCCGTTGGCCTACGATGTCGCGTTCGCCGACCCACCCTACGCCACGGAAACCGGGTCGCTCCTGGTGCAGCGATGGTTAGAGGTCCCTTTCGCTGCCGTGTTCGGCGTTGAACATTCGTCGTCTGTCTCCATGCCCGCGCCCGGCCGGACCCGGCGCTACGGCAGTACGTCACTCACCTTCTTTCACGCGTCCACTACGTGACCGAGTCGCCAGTTCGCGAGGAACGCATCGCGCTGTATGCGGGCTCCTTCGACCCCGTCACCCATGGCCACGAAGACCTGATCCAGCGCACGTTCGCGTTCGCGGACAAGCTCGTGGTCGCCGTGGCCAACAACGTGGCAAAGCAGCCGCTTTTCACCGTGGACGAGCGCATTCGATACATCCACGAGGTGACTGGCGATGATCCGCGAATCGAGGTTCGCGCGTTCGACGGACTGCTGGTGGACTTTGCCCGTGAAGTCGGCGCCCGGGTGAACGTTCGTGGGCTCCGGGCCGTTAGCGACTTTGAGTACGAGTTCCAGATGGCGCTGATGAACCGCCATCTGTACCCGGAACTCGAGACCGTCTTCATGGCACCGTCGTTCGATACGACGTATATCAGTTCGAGCATGGTGCGGGAGGTCGCGCGCTTCGGCGGGGACGTGTCGCAGCTTGTGCATCCATGCGTGGCGCGCGCACTTCGCGAGCGCTTTGCGAAGGGACCAACATGACCCACGACGACTTCCTCGACGACATACACGGCCGGGCTGCCGCGTCGGCCCGCACGGTGCTTTTTCCCGAGGCGACCGACATTCGCACCGTGCAGGCGGCGGTGCGACTCGGCCGGCGGGGGACGCTCACGCCCGTGCTTATCCGTCGGGGTGATGCGGCGACCGGTCCGGTGCCGGCCGGCGGGGCACAGCTCATCGATCCCCTCACGGATCCGCGACGGGATGACGTGGCCGCCCTCCTGCTGGAGCGCCGTCGCGAGAAGGGATTGACCGAGCGCGACGCCGAGCAGCTGTCACGTGACCCGCTCTATTTTGCCGATGCGTTGGTCGCCCTCGGCCATGCCGATGCGTGCGTTGCCGGCGCAATCCACACCACCGGCGAAGTCATTCGCGCGGCGCTGTGGACGGTCGGACCAGCAACGGGTGTGCGCACCGTCTCGTCGGCTTTCTACATGATCGTCCCCGAGTTCCGTGGCGTCGGCGGCGAGGTGCTCACCTTCACCGATTGCGCTGTCGTTCCCGAGCCCACCGCTCGGCAGCTGGCTGATATCGCCCTCGCGGCGGCGCACGATCGTCGCCGCATCGTCGGCGACACGCCAAGGCTCGCCTTCCTGTCCTACAGCTCGATGGGCAGTGCCGATGGCCCGGCGGTGAGCAAGGTCCGGGAGGCGCTCGCCATCGTGCGTGCGGAGGCTCCGGATCTGGTCGTTTCCGGCGAGCTTCAGGTGGACGCCGCGCTCATCCCGGCGATCGCGCGGCGCAAGGCGCCCGGCGAAGCCGCTGGCGGCACGGCGAACGTCCTGGTCTTTCCGTCGCTCGATGCGGGCAACATCGGCTACAAGCTCGTGCAGCGGCTGGGCGGGGCCATGGCGATCGGGCCGATCCTGCAGGGCCTCGCGCGGCCCTGTAGTGACTTGTCCCGCGGGGCCACAACGGACGACATTGTCCATGTCGCCGCTGTCACGGCTTTGCAGGCGGCGTCGGCCCCGGCTACTCCACCGCCCGCCGCCGCATGATTCACCCGACCACGGGTCTCGAATGAGCTTTGCACTCGAACGCACGGATGATCGGCTGCTGGTGGATGTCGACGGACAACTCGTCGTCGGCAACCGGCAGGAGTTCAAGAAGGCTATCCTCGACGAAGTGGAGCAGGGAGCTCGACTGGTGATCGTCGACTTCACGCGCTCCGCGTATATCGACAGTTCCGGACTTGGCGCCCTTGTGTCCCTGGGCAAGCGCATCCGCGAGGCAGGTGGTGACTTGCGACTGGCCGGCCTGAACGACGATCTGCGAAACCTGTTCGAACTCACCCGGCTTGACGCGCTCTTTCCGCTCTTCGCGTCCCGAGCCGATGCCCTTGCCGGTGCGTGAGAAGATGGACCCGCGTTCTCCCGGCAAGGCCATGAGTGAGGGGAACGTGCAGGTGCTCATCGAGCGTCGGGAGTGGTCGATGGCATCCGAAGTGTCGGCAATCACGCCGATGGTGGAGACGGTGCAGGCACTCTGTGTGAACGCGGGTTTTTCGCCGCGTCAATGTCGATTCAACATTCCGATCGCGATCACCGAGGCGCTTTCGAATGCGATCCTGCGTGGCAACGAAAACGATCGCTCGCGTCACGTTCACCTGGCGATCGCACTCGAGCCCCAGCGCCTGGTGGTGGAAGTGACCGATGAAGGCAACGGATTCGATCTCGCGGGACTCCAGCAGTCGCCTGACGATCCCGACTGGTTCGATCGTGAGGACGGACGCGGCATGTTCCTGATGCGCTCGCTCATGGATGTCGTGGAGAGTTGCGTTCCCGACGGGCGACGCGGCCACACGCTGCGACTCATACTGCGCCGTCCGTGAACGAAGTCGCCGCCCTGTTGGCCGCGTTCCGCGAGGCCACCGGGCGTGAAGCCGCACTGTGGGAGCGACGGGACAGCAGCGTGACGCCGTCGCTGCTTGGGGCTTCGTCGTCGGAGTTTGCGTCGCGCACGAGCGCCGGTCCGCTCGCGTGGGACGTGCAGGCGTGGGCGCGCACGCAAGGCGTGGTCGCCCATCTCGCGAGCACGGGGGATAGCGTGGGATGGCTCATGGTCGAACCTGGGGCCGCACCCGATGGTGAGCGGCTGCTTGGGCGGCTCGTTCCCATCGTGCTTCGACTCGCGCGCGAACGTGATGGCGCGGCGGCGGAGCTCGTCGGCCGGTACGAGGAGATCAACCTGTTGTACGCGATCTCCGAGCTGCTGGGCGGCACGACCTCCGTCGAGAATGTCGCGGACACGCTGCTGCGTGAGCTGGCGATAACCGTTGGTGCCACACAGGCGGTGTTCCTTCGCGCGGCGCGCGGACAGACCGTCCTGGCGCCGATTGCGACGATGGGCCTGGGACCCACGTCGTATCCGCCGGTACCGCTGGTCGACAACGCGCACATCGCGGTGCGCGCCTTCCGGAGTGCCGGTGCGTGCACTGAAGATGGTGGTGCCGCTCGCACCGCCGATCCCGTGCTTGGCGCGAATGGCCACGGTCTGCTGGCGGTGGCCATCACGCGGCCTAGCACCGGCATCGGCATTACCGGTCCACATCCGGCCATCACCGCGCGCCGTCCCATCGCGGCGGTGCTCGAGAGCATTGATACGGTGCCGCTGGGCGTGCTCGTGCTGGGCGGCAGCATCACCGGCTCATTCACTGCAGGAGATCGCAAGCTCGCCGTCGCGGTTGGCACGCAAATCGGCACCGCGATGCACAACGCATCGCTCGTTCGCGCCGCCGTGGAACGACAGCAACTCGAACGCGAGATGCGTCTCGCCCACGATTTGCAGCTCAAGCTGCTGCCGCGCACGAGCGTGGTTGCGCCCGAAGCGCGCGCCGCGGCGAAGGTCGTTCCCGCAGAAAGTGTCGGTGGTGATTTCTTCCTGCTCGCGCGCCTCGATCGCGATCGCACCGGTGTGCTCATCGGGGATGTGGCGGGTCACGGATATCAGGCGGCGCTGGTCATGGCGCTGGCGCTGAGCGCGGCGGCGATTCACGTACAAGCCGCGTTCGATCCATCCATCGCGCTCGAAGCCGTGCAGCGTTCGCTGGGCGACGAACTCGAGTCGACGGAAATGTCGTTGTCGCTCTGCTATGCCGTCATTGACAGTCGCGCCGGTGAATTGCGCTTCGCGAACGCCGGACATCCGCATGCATTCCGGGTGGGAAGCGATGGTGAGTGCGTGCGACTCGCGGCCATCGCGCCGCCGATCGGCTTCAGCGACGCGTCCATCGACGAGTGCGTGATGGCGTGGCGTCCCGATGACCGACTCGTGCTCTTCACCGATGGACTCAGCGATGCGCGTGACGCGACCGACGGTCGCTTGGGAGAACGGCGCATCCTCGACCTGTTGTCCACGATGCGAAACGGTGAGTCTCCCGAGACGATGCTGGGTCGGCTTTTCGGCCTCGTCGAAGGCCACGCGGCGGGAACGCCTCTGCGCGACGACCTCGCCGCCGTGATCGTGGACCGGATGCCCTGATGCAGCGTCGCCAACGTCCTGCGGCCTCTCGCGCGCCGCAGTTGCCGGCGCCACGCAAGCGCTTCGGGCAGCATTTTCTCAAAGACGCGCGCGTGCTCGACGCGATCGTCACAGCGCTGGGTCCGCTCGAGACACGCACGGTGATCGAGATTGGACCGGGGCGCGGGGTGCTGACAGACCGTCTCGTCGAGCGCGCGGCGCGCGTGATCGCCATCGAAGTGGACCGTGACCTCGTCGCGCATCTGCGCTCGCGCTACGCGACGAGGACGCACGTCGAGATTGTCGAAGCCGATGTGTTGAACACGTCCCTCGCCGAACTCGCAGGCGGGCCGTTTGTGCTGGCGGGGAACGTGCCGTACTACATCACGACGCCGATCATCTTTCACGCGCTCGAGTCACCGCGCCCTGATGTCGCGGTGTATCTCGTACAGAAGGAAGTTGCCGACCGGCTTGCCTCGCCTCCGGGCGACAAGACCTACGGGGCGTTGAGCGTGAACGTGCAGGCGGTGGCGAGCGTGGAGCTGATTCGTCGCGTTCAACCTGGCGCATTCAATCCGCCACCAACGGTCGACTCCGCGGTCATTCGCGTCGTTCCCAACGACCAGCCAGCGATTGCACCAGAGTGGGAGTCGCGCTTTCGCGGATTCGTGCAAGCAGCATTCGGACTGCGTCGCAAGCAACTCGTGCGGGTGGTTCGCACCGTCGCCTCGCTCGATGCGGAAGCCGCATCGGCGGTGATTGCGTCGTGCGGACTCACGAATGACGTGCGTCCTGAGGTGCTGACGGCGCATGACTTCGCGCGGCTGGTGATCGCATTGGGCGAGCTGTCGCCGCCGACCCCGCTCTAGCGTCTTCGTTTCGCCGGCACGGGCATCACGATGTCTCCGACGATTGCGAAAATCGCATCGGACTCGTCGCGCTCATACATGCCCCGTCCCGTAAACGCCGAGAAGGCCGGAAGGATGCCCATCGCTTTACCGAACACAAAGCAGGGAAGGCGCATGCTCGCCTGAGCGCGACCCGAAAGCGTGACGTGCGGATGGTAGTGCCCGCCGAGCACGTAGCTGCCCGGCTGTGCGCGCGGGTTGTGTACGCCGACGAACGGGCCGACCACCAGTTCATCCGTGCAGTCGATGTCGAGTTCGGCCGGAGGATCGCCGGCACGTGTGTCGTGGTTGCCACGAACAAGCGAGATCGCCACCTCCGGCACACTGCGACGCCACTCGGCGATGGTTGCCAACGTGTCGACGTGTCGCCCGGCGCGCGCATGCAGCAGGTCGCCGAGGACGACGAGGTGTGACGCGCCCGTGCGATCCAGGGCGACTGAGAGGCGCGCAAGATCAGCGGCGGTGGTACCGGTGGGCACGGGAATGCTTGCCGCGCGAAATGCAGCGGCCTTGCCCCAGTGCAGGTCGGCAACGAGCAGCGCTCCGTGCGTTGGCAACCACAATGCACGTTCAGGAAGGAGCACCGCGCGCGTGCCCGCGAGCGTGAGCTCGTAGGCTCCGGAGGGAAGGTCGTGCGCCGGGTCGATGTTTTCAGGCATGTGCGCGGAAAACGGTGGCAGCGCCCGCCGACGTGGTCCGTTCCGCCGCGATCGTCATGCGGCGCACACGATCGATGAGCTTCTCGGACGACAGCTTGGCACGACTGATGTCCACGATGAGTGGGAATGCCAGTGGCGTGGGTCGTTCGACGTCTATGACGCGCACGTCGCTCGTTGACAGTCGGTGCAGCACGCGGCCGAGGCGACTGGCCTCGAGTTGTCGTTCGAGCACTTCGCGGTGCGCCTGGCGCAGGAGCAAATTATCGGGGTCGTACTTGCTGAAGACATCGTACAACAATCCACTGGAAGCCTGGACCTGCTTGACGGACTTGTTCTGGCCAGGGTATCCACCAAACACCAGGCCCGCAACGCGCGCGATCTCGCGAAACTGGCGGCGTGCAAGCTCAGCGGCGTTCAGGCTTTGCGTGATGTCGTGAAGGAGGTGCTGCACGGATAGTAGCCCGGCGTCCAGGGCTTCCTCCAGCGGTGCAAGGTCGGGCGACAGCAAGTCGAAGCCGTAGTCGTTGCAGGAGAAGGTGAAGGAGATAGGCGTCAGTTGCGCGATGCGATACGCAAACAGTGCTGCCAGCCCCTCGTGCACCAGCCGGCCTTCGAACGGATACACGAACACGTGATATCCTTCGCGCGTTTCGCAGCGTTCGATCAGCAGTTCGTCCACGCGCGGAATGGCACTACGCTCGGCCTGCGTGGTCAGTATCGGTTCGATCGCCTCCATTTCGGGTCCACGGAATGTCCCGACGCGGGCCTCTTCGAGCTTGTTGCGCACCGCGCTTGCGAGCTCCGTGCTGAGCGCCATGCGTGCACCTTCCCAGCGAGGAATCATGCCCGACATGCCCTTCGCTCGTTTCACCCACGCGGTCAGGTCGCGCACACGGACGAACTCGAGTGCCTTCCCGGCAAAGATGAATCGATCGCCGGGACTCAGCCGCGAAATGAAGCCCTCTTCGACGGTGCCAAGTCGTCCGCCGGTCATGTATCGCACCGTCATCGCGGCGTCGCTGACGATCGTGCCGATGTTGAGCATGTGCCGCAGCGCGATGCGTCGATCGGCCACGACGTAGCGATCGCCGTCGCGCTGCACGCGTGCGTACTCGGGGTAGGCCTTGAGTGCGTCGCCACCGCGTGTCACGAAGTCGAGCGTCCAGTCCAGCTCTTCCTCCGTCAGCTCGCGGTAGGAATGCGTCGTGCGCAGTTCGGCGAGAACGCCTGCCCGAGTGAATCCGCCACCCATCGCCAGCGTCACCAGGTGTTGCGCGAGCAGGTCGAGCGGTCGTTCGATCGGCGGGCGCGATTCGATCTTGCCGGCTTGTTGCGCATCGCGCGCCGCGGCAACTTCGACGAGTTCGAACGCGTGCGTCGGGACACAGACAATGCGCGACACGCGGCCGGGTGAGTGACCGGATCTGCCCGCGCGCTGCAACAACCGCGCTACGCCCTTGGGGCTGCCGACTTGCATCACGACGTCAACGGGTGAGAAATCGACGCCCAAATCGAGTGAGGACGTCGCCACCACGACCCGATATCGACCCGTCTTGAGACCATCCTCGACGTCATCGCGTTGACGTCGCGAGAGTGAACCATGGTGAATCGCCGTGAACTCGAACCACGTGGGGTCAGCAGCGATGATGGACTGGAACCAGAGTTCGCATTGCGAGCGAGTGTTGGTGAACATGATCGCGCTCTGCGCTTGCAGGAGCCGATTCATCACCTCCGGGAGCAGTTTTGTATTGAGGTGGCCGGCCCAGGGAAAGCGCTCCATCGTGGCCGGGATCAGCGACTCGATTTCGACCTGCTTGGACACGAGTCCGCGAACCATTCGTCGCGGTCGCTGCTCGCCACACGTGTCGACACCCAGCAGTGTGTCAGCAGCGTCCTCGAGATTGCCGAGGGTCGCCGACAGGCCCCACGTGGAGAGGGTCGGTCGCAGCAATCGCAAGCGTGCCAACGCCAGCTCCACCTGCACTCCGCGCTTCGTGCTGAGTAGCTCGTGCCACTCGTCAACAATGACCGCTCTCAAGTCGGAGAAGAGTTGCGCGGAATCATCACGGCACAAGAGCAGCGAAAGCGATTCCGGGGTGGTGACGAGAGCGGTGGGCAGTCGTTTGCGTTGGCGCGCGCGCACTGCCTGTGTGGTGTCGCCGGTGCGCGATTCAATCGTCCACGGCAGCCCAAGCGCTTCGACCGGTAACCGGAGCGCGGCTTCTGTATCGCTGGCGAGCGCGCGCAGCGGTGTGATCCACAGGACGCGCAGCGGAGGAGCATCGGCGCGACGTCGAATGCGCTTGCTCGTCGGCGACTCGTCGAGTGCTTCCAACAGCGGACCACACCATGCGGCGTACGTCTTGCCGGTGCCGGTGCCGGCGTGAATCAAGCCCGACTCCCCGTTCCGGTACGCGGCCCATACCTCGCGTTGGAACTCAAATGGCTCCCACCTGTTCGCGGTGAACCAGGCGCCCAGTCGCTCGACTGCGGACGATTGTGCCGGTGCTGTCACGGATGCCCCGACGGTGAATTGCCGGCGAGCAGTCTGCGCACATTCTCGAGCGTGTCCGCCTGCGCCGCGACTTTGTCGGTGCGCCAACGGGCGATGCGCGGAAAGCGGACCGCGATGCCACTCTTGTGGCGATTGCTGGCTTGAATTCCCTCGAAGGCAAGTTCGAAAACCAGTTCGGGGGCTACCGTGCGGACTGGGCCGAACTTCTCGAGTGTGTTGCGGCGAATGAACGAGTCGACCTCCCTGATCTCCGCATCCGTCAGGCCGGAGTACGCCTTGGCGAGGGGCACCAGGTTCGGGCCATCCCAGACCGCAAATGTGTAGTCCGTGTAAAGACCGGCGCGACGACCGCGTCCAGCCTGCGCGTATACCAACACCGCGTCGATGGTGTGCGGCTCCACCTTCCACTTCCACCAATCACCAGCCTTGCGGCCAACGCCATACGCGGACGACAGGCGCTTGAGCATGAGCCCCTCAGCCATGACGTCGCGCGACTGCGCACGCACGACGGCAACGGCATCCCAGTCGCGCTCCACGACAACGGGAGAGAGGCTGATCGGTGCACCGCTCGGCAGCGAGAGAACAACACGCTCCAGCAACGCACGTCGCTCGCGAAGCGGCATCGTTCGCACATCGGTGCCGTCGTGTTCGAGGCAATCATAGCATAGCAGGTGACACGGTACCTCGTCGAGCAACTTCTTGCCGACCACTTTTCGATTCAGTCGTCGTTGAAGCTCGCTGAACGGACGCGGCTTGCCGTCGCCCCACGCAAGCAGTTCGCCATCGAGGACCGTACCATCCGGCAGCCACTCCGCAGCGGCGTCAATCTCAGGGAACCTGCCGGCAAGCAATTCTTCGCCGCGGCTCCACAAGAACGTTCGTCCGCGTCGACGCACCAATTGCGCGCGAATACCGTCCCACTTCCATTCGCATTGCCATTCGCTGACGTCACCAAGCGTGGAAGGCGCGTCGGTGAGTGCATAGGCGAGGTAGAAAGGATACGGGCGACTCCAGTCGGCGTCTGCCGTCTCCGCGCTTACCACCCGTGCATACCATTCGGCGCTCGGCTCCCATTGTCCCATCAGTCGATGCGCGATGGTTTCCGTCGATACCCCGCTCACTTGCGACAAGGCACGAACGACAAGGCCATCCGACACACCAACGCGAAACGCGCCGGTGATCAGCTTGGTGAACACGAAGCGCGCTGTGCCGCCGAGCGTCGACCATGCGGCCCGCAATGTGTCGCGCTGTGCATCAGGTGAAAGCGACGGGAGGGAAAGCACCTGCGACTCGACACACGATGCCAACGAAGCATCACTCGGCGCATGGCTCTCGGGGACGAGCAAGTCGATCGTCTCCGCCAGATCCCCGACCTGCGCGTAGCACTCCTCGAACAGCCAATCGGGAACACCTGCGAGTTCCGCCGCCCAACGACGGAGATCCGGCGCCTTGACCAATCGTTTGGGGCGGCGACCAAGAAGGAGCGCCGTGGCCCACGCTGCGTCGCCCGCGGGAGCGTCGCGGAAATAGCGGGCCAGCGCGTCCACCTTGCTGCTCGTCGAGACGGTGCGATCGAGCTCGTCGAACAAGTTTGCGAAGGCCTTCACGCCGCCGCCTCGTCGTCCTGCTCGCCCGCGAATCGCGTGGGAATCGCGTACGCGTCGAGGCCTCGCTCCTGGAGCCACCGAATGACTGGCCCGGTGAAGCCGTGGGTTACGCCAATGCGCTCAGCGCCGGTCGCCGCGATTGCGGAATGGAGCTGCGGCCAGTCGACATGGTCGGACAGTGCAAATCCGCGATCGACGTTGCGTCGTCGCCGAGCTCCGCGCACGCGCATCCATCCCGATGCGAACGCAGAACGCGAATCGCCAAATCGTCGAGTCCACGTCGAGCTGTCGGCGCTGGGCGGCGCAACAACTATCGCTCGTGACCACGAGGCTTCCTTCGTCGCACCCGTCGCGTACGTAGTTGGTGGAAGCGCGACGCCGGCCTCGCGATAACACTGCGTCATGCGCTCGACTGCGCCATGCGTGAGGATCGGTCCGATCGACGGGTCGAGTCCGGCGATCAATCGCTGCGCTTTCCCCAGTGCGTAGCCATAGAGCAACGATGTGACGCCTGCGTCAGCATTCGCTCGCCACCAGTCATTGATCTCGTCGAGCACCGATTGTTGCGATGGCCAACGATAGATCGGCAGGCCAAAGGTGCTTTCCGTGATGAACGTGTGGCACCGAATTGGCTCCCACGGTGCACAGGTCGGGTCGGGGTCGACCTTGTAGTCGCCCGAAACGACCCAGACCTCACCTCGATGCTCGAGTCGGATTTGCGAGGAGCCGAGAATGTGGCCGGCTGGATGAAACGAACAGCGAACACCGTTGATGTCTCGCGTAGTGCCATACGCGATTCCCTCGACGCCCGAAGCAGAATCACCGAGTCGTTCGCGTGCGACGCCCGCCCCGATCGATGCCAGCAGGTACTTCTCGCATCCCGGAACGAGATGATCGCCGTGCGCATGCGTGATGAGGGCGCGCGGCACCGGCGACCAAGGGTCGATGTGGCAATCAGCCGCGTCGCAATAAAGGCCTTGTGCGGTAAGTCGTAGCACCGCAGGATGCGATAGACAGGGACATTGATTCGTCCGGATTGCCAGCAACCCGGCGCGGATATTGAGTGAAGCAGAAAGCACAAATCACGGCAAGGGCAAGGTCATTCCATGATCGTAGATCTCATCGACGGCACGTACGAACTGTACCGACACTTTTACGGCATGCGCCGCGCGACCGACGGGAAGGACATTCCGTACGGCGCGACGGTTGGCGTGCTGAATACGGTGCTGAAGATGTTTGAATCGGGTTCCACGCACATTGGCGTCGCGACAGATCACGTCATTGAGTCGTTTCGCAACGACCTGTGGCCTGGCTACAAGACGGGGGAGGGAATTGATCCCGCGTTGTGGTCGCAACTCCATCCTTTGGAGGAGGCATTGGCTACCATGGGTGTCACCGTCTGGCCGATGGTGGAACTCGAGGCCGACGACGCACTGGCATCAGCCGCACATCTCGCGGCTATGGACGAACGCGTCGAAACCGTGAGGATCTGGACGCCGGACAAGGATCTCGGACAATGCGTGCGCGGAGATCGCGTCGTGCAGGTGGACCGAAAGAGCGGTGCGATTCGCAACGAAGACAGCGTGCTCGAAAAGTTCGGTGTGCCTCCGGCGTTGATTCCCGATTACCTCGCGCTCGTGGGCGATTCTGCCGACGGATATCCGGGCGTTCCCGGCATCGGCGCCAAAACGGCCGCTCGCCTGCTCCTGCGACACGGACCCATCGAAGCATTCCCACCCGACGTTCTCGGTGCGAATCTCGAACACGCCTTGTTGTTCAAGCAGCTCGCCACGCTGCGCAGTGATGCCGCGCTATTTGCTGATGTAGAGCAGTTGCGTTGGCGCGGACCCACGGAAGCGTTTGTCGAGACCGCGAATCAGCTCACCGACTCGCGGATCGTCGAGCGCAGCCGGCGAATTTACGCGGCGCCGCGATCCGAATAGTTGTTGGTCAGCGCGAAGGACAGCCCTTCGAGCTCCATGGCCATGTTCACCGACTTGAGCGTCACGTGTGACGGCACCGTCACGTGGGCCGGTGCGAAGTTCAGGATAGCCCGCACGCCTGCCTCGACCAGTCGATCGACAACAGCTTGGGCGTCATCGGACGGGATGGCGAGCACGGCGATAACCGAGTCGAGCTTGCGCACGTCGGTTTCGAGCTGCGCCGTGTCCTGAACGACGGCTTCGCCCCACGGTTGGCCGATCTTTTCAGGGTTGTTGTCGTAGACGCCCGCGACGCGGAAGCCGCGCTGACCGAAGCCCCGGTAGTTCGCCAGCGCCGCGCCAATCTTGCCGGCACCCACGATGACGATGTTCCACTCGCGCTCGAGGCCCAGGATCTGGCGGAGGTGCGTAGTCAGCTCGTGCACCGGATATCCGAGGCCACGTTTGCCAAACGACCCGAAGAACGAGAGGTCCTTGCGCACCTGCGCGGGGGTCGTATGACAAAGCTGCGCCAGCTCGTCACTGGACGCGGTTTCCTGGCCACGCGTGCTCAGCTCCTCCAGATAGCGGAGGTACATGGACAGGCGGCGAACGGTTGAATCGGCGATACGCTTCACGGGCAGGGCTTGTGAAATGATTCACAAAGCTACCGGATCGTTCTACGATTATCTACCCGCGAAATGGACTTTCGGTGTTTCCCCGGTGCCGAGGGATCACTAAGTTGCTCTCGATGGCGCTCCCTCTTCCGATGAATCGCGACTCCCTTGGTGTGGTGGTCGGGCGACGGCCCACCACGCTCTCGGCGCGCGCGGCGGAGTGTCTCGCGAATGGACCGCTTGACCCGACCACGCTGATGCGCGATGTATGTCGCGTGGAGCGGCTGCAGCACGACGCCGCGGAGCGCATGGCCGTCGCGCTGCTGTCCTCGCACGACGAGTTCGTGCACCTGCCCTCGGGGCATTGGGCCCTGCGTGAACCACTGTCGGCGCCCAACACCACAAGTGTCGGCGCCGCCCGCGTCGCGGAGAGCCCTAGCGCGCCGTACGCGGTGCACGGACTGTCTGCCGTGTCATTCGCAGTCGTCGACGTCGAAACGACCGGGACCAGCTCTCGACGCGGTGATCGAGTCACCGAGATTGCCGTCGCGCGTGTTCGCGGTGGCGAGATCGTCGAGGTGTATTCGCAACTCGTCAATCCCGAGCGGCCGATCCCGTCGCACATCACCGCGTTGACGCAGATCACGTGGGCGATGGTGAAAGACCAACCACCGTTTCGGCAGATCGCGGAGCAGGTGACTGACCGCCTCGCCGGTCATGTGTTCGTCGCGCACAACGCCGCGTTCGATTGGCGTTTTGTGAGTGAGGAACTGTCGCGCGGCGGCGTGCGGCTGACTGGGCCGCGCCTGTGCACGGTGCGCCTTGCGCGAACGTTGCTGCCACAATTGCGGCGTCGATCACTCGATCACGTTACACGATTCTTCGGCATCGACATCGCCGCGCGCCATCGCGCTGGCGGTGATGCCGAAGCCACTGCGCGCGTGCTGCTACGACTGTTGCGCATTGCCGAGCAGGAAGGACTGACGTCGTGGCCGCTGCTGGAGGCGCGCGTGTCGGCGCCGGCACGTCGCAAGATTCTCACGGCATCCGATCGTCGCCGCCGAGCGTTTCCGCATTCTGTCACTGAGGACCACATCGCGTGAGTTTTCCCGGACCGTTGGTAGACACTCGCACGCTTGGTCGGTGGCGCATTCACGCCATCCAGGCCGGCGGACAACAACTCGATGGCGGCGCAATGTTCGGCGTCGTCCCGAAACCGCTGTGGGAGAAGCGACTGGCCGCCGATGCGCGCAATCGCATCCCGATGGGCATGCGATGCCTGTTGGTGGAGCACGACGACGGTCTCGTGTTGATCGATTCCGGTGTAGGCAACAAGGAGACACCGAAGTTTCACGACATCTACGGCATCGAAAACGTCGTGGCGGAACCGGCAATGCCGGGTCGCACGGCGCTGGAACAAGGCATTGTCAGCGCCGGCTTCTCTGCTGCTGACGTTTCGCTCGTGATCAACACGCACCTGCATTTCGATCACGCCGGCGGCAACACGTGGCGGAACGAAGGCGGGGAAGTGCTTCCGTCGTTTCCGAACGCCCGCTACGTCGTGCAACGCGGCGAGTACGAGTACGCATTGCGCGCCAACGAGCGCACGTCGGCGAGCTACTTCCCGCCCAACTGGGACGCGATCCTCGCCGCTGGCCGGTTCGACCTTCTGAACGGTGAACAGGAGGTGCGGCCGGGCATCAGCCTCCGCCTCACGCCGGGGCACACGCCGCATCACCAGAGCGTCATGCTGCGGTCAGGCGGAGAGACGCTGTGCTTCCTTGGCGACGTCGTCCCCACCACGCATCACCTTTCCTTGCCGTGGATCATGGGCTACGACGTCGAGCCCTTGGTCACCCTGGAGTCCAAGCGGTCGCTGCTGGGGGAGGCCGTGGCGGGGGACTGGCTGCTCCTGTTCGAGCACGATGCCCACACCGGTTTCGGGCGTGCGGCCCATGACGGAAAAGGCTATCGTTTAGCTGAGTAAGGCCTCGGGGGGTTGACCTTGTGGCTAAGTCGTCTACGTTTCAGCGGTTAGCAAGTAGGCCAGCGTTATGACAACCGAGAAGCGGATGGGCAGCGACGCCCATCTCACCCTTCGGCCCTCGCGTGGAATGTGCGCATTCCCCGAGGTGTGCTGTAGGAGTCCATCGAACCGATCATACCGACGCGCACGGCGGAAACGCCCATTGCGCGAGCGGTCTATGGTCGTCGCGACGCGGACTCCTCACTGGGGGTCCGCGTTTTTGTTTCCTTCTCCAGGATTTCTCTTATTCAGGATTCGACCAAGCGTCCGCCGCGGGTAAATCGCCAGATCAGGATCAGTCCCGTTCGCGTGATCGCTGCCGATGGCAGTCAGCTCGGCATCATGGAAGTCGACGTGGCGCTGGCCCAGGCGGTAGAGCAGGGGCTGGATCTGGTCGAAGTTGCAGCGGCCGCGCGGCCGCCCGTCGTCCGCATCATGGACTACGGGAAGTTCAAGTTCGAACAGGCCAAGCAGGCGCGTCTGGCGAAGAAGAAGCAGCACATCATCCATCTCAAGGAAGTCAAATATCGTCCGGGCATCGACGATCATGACTTCGAGACGAAGACGCGCCACGCGCGACGCTTCCTCGAGGAAGGCAACAAGGTGAAGGTGACGCTGATGTTCCGGGGACGGCAGATCGCGCACCCCGAACTCGGCAAGCAGGTCGTTGATCGAGTGGCACAGGAGCTGGCCGATCTGGCAAAGATCGAAAGCCCCTCGATGATGGAAGGGAAATCGATGACGATGATCCTCGCGCCGAAGTGATCACTGAAGTGATCCGCGCGTGATCCGTAGCAGGCCTGCCCTCCGGGGCAGTTTACCGCAGCCGTGAGTTTACGATGCCAAAGATGAAGACCCATAGCGGCGCCAAGAAGCGCTTCTCCGTGACGGGATCGGGGAAGGTGCGGCGCCTGAAGGCGTACAAGAGCCACATCCTGACCAAGAAAGATCCAAAGCGGAAGCGGAATCTGCGCCGGCCGACCATCGTGACCACGAATGGTGAAGTGAAGCGCATCAAGCGTCTCATCCTGGCCTGAGGAGCCGACTACCATGCCTCGCGTAAAATCGAACGTCGTCCGCCTCAAGCGGAAAAAGCAGGTTCTCAAGCACGCCAAGGGCGCGTTTGGTGCCCGGTCCAAGCTCTGGAAGGCTGCCAAGGAAACGGTGGAGCGCGGCTGGCGCTACGCCTATCGCGACCGCAAGAACAAGAAGCGCGAATTCCGTCGCTTGTGGATCGTGCGTATCAACGCTGCGGCGCGTCAGCACGACATGTCGTACAGCACGTTCATCAACGGCCTGCATGCGGCCGGCATCGAGATCGATCGCAAGGTGCTCGCCGACCTCGCGGTGCGTGAGCCGCAGGCATTTGCGGCGATTGCCGAACAGGTCCGCAAGGCCCTCGACGCGACGAAGAACGCCGCCTAGTTCGCAGGACGCAGCTTCGATTGTCGCAGGGCCGGCCGACTTCGGGACGCCGGCCCTGCGCATATCACCCCCCGTTCCACGGCCCTCCGACTTCTCCTTGCAACTTTCAGAGTACCTCGCCCAGGCCGACGCACTGGCACATGACGCTCGCGCGTTGCTCGATGGCCTCGATCCGTCCACGCGACTCGATGTCGCCAAGGGACAGCTGAATGCGCTGAAGGATGAGCGCTTCAATGCGCTCCAGGCCGCGTTGCGTTCGCTCTCCGCTGACGACCGGCGCGCGGCCGGCACTGCGTTCAACGCACTGCGCGGCGCTATCCAGGAAGCGCTTGATCTGTTTGCCGCGCGACAGGCGAAGGGCAGCGGCGCGGATGCATTCGACCCGACGATGCCGGCCCGACGCGGTTGGCAGGGTACGCTGCATCCCGTCACGCTCGTCATCGACGAGATCTGCGAAATCTTCCGCGAGCTTGGGTTCACGATCGCGCTCGGTCCGGAAGCGGAAACGGAGTGGTACAACTTCGGCGCGCTCAACTTTCCGCCCGATCATCCGGCGATGGAGCTGCACGACACGCTGTATCTCGGCGAGGACACGCTGCTGCGCACGCACACGTCGCCCGTGCAGGTGCGCACGCTGCAGCGCTTCGCGCCGCCAGTGCGCGTGCTTGCACCGGGGCAGGTGTACCGTCGCGACTTCTTCGATGCCACGCACGCTCCGGCCTTCATGCAGCTCGAAGGCTTGGCCGTCGATGAGGGAATTTCCTTCGTCGATCTCAAGGCGACGCTGGCCGAATTCGCGCGACGTTTCTACGGCGCATCACGTCGCGTGCGTTTTGGTCCGTCGTACTTTCCGTTCGTCGAACCGGGCGCGCAGATGGATGTCGAGGTCGACCTCAACGACGGCAAGGGACTGCGTTGGGTCGAAATCCTGGGCTGCGGCATGGTGCATCCCAACGTGATCGAGGCCGCTGGACTCGACAGCGAGAAGTACACCGGTTGGGCGTTCGGCATGGGGCCTGCGCGTATCGCCATGTCGCGCCATGACATTCACGACATTCGCCTGCTGTACGATTCCGACGTGCGCTTCCTGGAGCAGTTCGCGCGATGATTGTTTCTCACGAGTGGCTCAAGCAATTCGTTCCGCACACGCTGAGCGCTGAGCAGGTTGGTGAACTGCTCAGCCGGCACTGCGTTACGCTCGATGGTATCGAGCGCGTTGGCGCCGACTTGTCGCCGTTCGTCGTGGCGCAGGTCGTTGAGGCCGGGCGGCATCCGAACTCCGATCATTTGTGGGTCACCAAGGTCGATGACGGGAGCGGCACGCTGCTCGACGTCGTGTGCGGTGCGCCGAACGTCGTGGCCGGTGCCAAGTATCCGTTTGCGCGCACGGGAACGGTCATGCCGGGTGGCCTAAAGATCGAGAAGCGCAAGATTCGCGGGGAGACGTCGAACGGCATGCTCTGCTCGCCGCGCGAACTAGGGCTCGGCGACGATCACGACGGCATCATGACGCTGACGACGGACGCCGCACCAGGCACGCCGTTTCTCGACGTGATGGCGGCTGGCGACTCTCGGCTCGATCTCGATGTGTTGCCTAATCGGCCGGATCTGCTGTCGCATCTCGGCGTGGCGCGCGAAATCAGCGCGATTACTGGTGTCGAAATCGATGAAGCAGGATTCGATCTCGACGCTCAGTTCCAGCCGAGCTGGGAGCTTCCTGAGGCGCACGGTCCCGCGAATGCCTCGCTTGGAAGCACCAGCATCTCGGTCGAAGACTCAGCGAGCTGTCCGATCTACGTCGCGGTGATCCTGCGGGGCGTGAAGGTTGGCCCATCGCCCGAGTGGTTGCAGCGTCGCCTCGCCAGTATCGGCCTTCGCAGCATCAGCAACGTCGTCGACGCGACGAACTACGTACTGCACGGCTATGGTCAGCCAGTGCACGCATTCGACCTGGCGAAACTCGCGGGCTCGCGCATCGTCGTGCGCCCGACGCGCGCGGGCGAGTCACTCGTCACGCTCGATGGTGTCGAGCGTAAGCTCGAAGCGGGAACGACCGTAATCTGCGATGCCGAGCGTCCTGTGGCGCTGGCCGGCGTCATGGGCGGTCGTGACAGTGAAGTGACCGATGCGACGACGGACATCCTGCTCGAGGTCGCTCTCTTCGATCCGAAGTTCGTCCGACGTGTGCGGCGTGCGGTGAATCTCAGCACGGACGCGAGCTATCGGTTCGAGCGCGGTATCGATTCCGACATGCTCGACGAGACCGCTCGCGGTGCAGCGACGCTCATCTTGCAGTTGGCGGGCGGCACGTGCGAGTCGCTGCTCATGGTGGATCCGAGCCGCAAGATGGTCGGCAAGTACGTTCTGCATGAGCGACGTCCGGACGTGGCGCTGCGACCGTCTCGCGTCGCGCGCCTGCTCGGAGTGGATCTGCCGGTCACGGAGATCGAGCGCCGACTCACCTCGCTTGGGTGCCTGGTGACGCACGAGGGCGACACACTCCAGGTGTCACCGCCATCCTGGCGCCATGACCTCCTGCTCGAAGTGGACCTGATCGAGGAAGTTGCGCGACTCATCGGCTTTGATGCGCTTCCCGATGAATTGCGCGCCTCGCGTCCTGGCAACGCTCCGGATCATCCGCTGCATCTCAAGGCGCGTCGTCTGCGTGATGTGCTCGTCGGTCTCGGACTCAGCGAGACGCGTCCGATGCCGTTCACGTCAACCGGTGATGCGAACACACCGCGTGTGCGTAACCCGCTCGCTGAAGACGAGCCCTATTTGCGCGCATCGTTGCTCGACACGCTCGCCCGTCGCGCGGAATACAACCTCTCGCGGATGCAGGGCAACATCCGGCTGTTCGAAATTGGCAACGCGTTCATCGCCACGTCGGGTCGTTTACCGCGCGAAGAAATGCGCGTAGCCGCACTCGTGATGGGCATGCGTCGTCCGCCGCATTTCACTGAACCCAATCCGCCTGCCTACGATGTCTGGGATGCGAAGGGACTCGGCGAACAGTTGGCTGCGGCGGCCTATCCGGACGCGAAGGTCATCATGCGTTCCGGGGAGGAAGAGGTGGTCTGGACGATTGAGGTCGAGGGCGCTGGAACGATCGGGCGCGTCGAGCGTGTGACGCTGGACCGACCTGTCTGGGCAAGCGACGCATTCGGTGTTGAGGTGACGCTCGGCGTGATGTCCTCCGAGGATGTCGCGGCGCACGGTCAGCACGCGCACGCAGACCTTGTCGAACGCGCACAGACCGCGACGGCCGGAATTCGCGCGCGCTCACTACCGGTAACGCCCGCGGCGGAATTCGACCTGGCCTTGCTCGTCCCCGATCGTCACACGGCCGCCACGGTCGAGTCTGCGCTCCGCAGCGCCGGTGGTGAGTTGCTGGAACGTGTGGCGCTATTTGATGAATTCCGCGGCTCAGGCGTGCCCGACGGTTCACGTAGCCTGGGGTGGCGATTGACGTTCAGGCATCCGGAGCGCACCCTGCGAGACAAGGAAATCGAAGGACGACGCGCGAAACTGCTGGACTACCTCGACAAGGAACTGGGAATCAAGCCTCGTGCGACCTGACGTCGCCGCTTTCCGCGAACTCGATACGCTCGTTCGCAACCTCACCGAGCAGCTCGCCGGCTATCGTCGGCGCGCGCTTGCCGGCGAGTCGCGCGTGCGTGAACTCGAACATCGGATCGGCGAGCTCGAAGCCGTGTTGACGGCGAAGTCGGATGCGACCGCGCCGAGCTCCGTCGAAAGCGGAAGTGAGGGTTCGGACCCCATAGCAGTCGCGGCCGACAACGAGCAGCTGCGCGCGCGATTGGCTGAAGCGAAGGAGCGAACCACGCAACTTGCGGATCGGGTGCGGTTCCTCCGCCAGCAGCTCATGCACGGGACCGAGCGATGAACGACCCGAAGACCGTGGTGCGAGTCCGGATTGTGGGGGAGGAGTACACGCTCCGCACTGAGGCATCGAGCACCCACACCGAAGCCGTGGCGGAGCACGTGGATCGCACCATTCGCGCGATTGTCGCGAGCGGGGCCAGCGTGGAGACGCACAAGGCCGCGATCCTGGCGGCACTCCAGATCACGGACGAACTGTTCCGCGAACGGGCGGCCGCAGAGTCCTTGACCGCAGACCTGCGGAAGCTGGCGTCAGACATTCGACCGTTGCTTCCACCGACCAAGCGCGGCGAGGAGCCTGCCGGGGCCTGAGGGCCTTCGGGCGGGAGCGGCGGGTCGACCGATTGCCTTCACTCATGGCATGCAGGTTGCGGCCCCCCAAGCATTTCCGTACGTTCACCTCGCATGGCGCATCGTGCGCCGGACTGGTGAGTTAACGGGCGGTTCGGGATGCGTTCGTGGTCGTAGCAAGTCCCAAGGTGAGTCGAACACTGAACCCGCGCCCAGCCGCGGTGGAGCATAGATCTCATGGGGGATTTTCCCGTAGCTGCGCTTGTCGGCGCGCTGGGGCTGATCTCGGCGGTCGTCACGTTTGTGGTCGGACGACGTGCTGGGCGCAACATAGAAATTCAGGATCAGCGTCGCGCCAAGGCGACGGCCGACGAGACCGCTAACCGCATCCTTGACGAAGCGCGTCGGGAAGCCGATACCGCGCGCAAGAGCGCAATCGTCGAAGGCAAGGAAGAGGTTCTCGTCCTTCGGGAATCGCTCGAGCGCGAAATGCGCGAGCGGCGTGGCGATGTCGAGCGCGAAGAAAAGCGCGTCATGGAACGCGAGGGTCAGCTCGATCGCGCGCGCGAATCGCTGGAAGGTCGCGAGGGCGAGTTGCAGCGGCGCCAGGGGGAGCTGGGACAGCGAGACAAGAAGATCGCCGATCGCGAACATGCGCTCGAGGGGATGATCGACGACGAGCGGCGCCGTCTCGAACAGCTCGCCGGACTCAGCGCCGAGCAGGCGAAGGCGGAATTGATTCGCCGCATGGAGGACGCCGCGATGGCGGATGCGGCCAACCGACTTCGCGAGATCCGCGAGTCGTCGCGCCGGAATGCGGAGCGCGAGGCGAAGAAGATCGTGGCGCTGGCCGTTCAGCGCGTGGCGGCGGAAACCACTGCCGAGACGACGGTGTCGGCGGTGTCGCTGCCAAATGATGAGATGAAGGGGCGAATCATCGGTCGCGAAGGCCGGAACATTCGCGCCTTCGAACTCGCCACGGGCGTCGATGTCATCATTGATGACACACCAGACACGGTTGTCGTCTCGTGTTTCGACCCGGTGCGGCGCGAGACGGCGCGATTGGCACTCGAGAAGCTCGTCAGTGACGGACGCATTCATCCCGGCCGCATCGAGGAAGTCGTTGCCAAGGCCCGGAAAGAAGTTGAGGTGACGATCATCGAAACCGGTGAGCAGGCAGCGTACGAGGTCGGCGTTGCCGGACTGCATCCGGAGTTGATCAAGCTCATTGGACGCATGCGTTGGCGCACCAGCTATGGCCAGAACATCCTTTCTCACTCGAAGGAAGTGGCGTGGCTTGCCGGTATGATGGCCGCTGAACTTGGCCTCGATGTTGCGCTCGCGAAGCGCGGGGCCTTGTTGCACGACGTCGGCAAGGTGTTGACGCACGAGCATGAAGGCACGCATGTGCAACTCGGCGTCGAAGTTGCCACGAAGTACGGCGAGAATCCGCTGGTCGTAAACTGCATCGCGGCGCATCATGACGACGTGCCGCACGAGAGCGAGGTATCGGTGCTCGTGCAGGCCGCCGATTCCATTTCGGGCTCACGACCGGGCGCGCGGCGCGAGGCGTTCGAGACGTACGTGAAACGCCTGGAAGGACTCGAGAAGATCGCATCGAGCTATCGCGGCGTCGAACGCGTATTCGCGATCCAGGCGGGTCGCGAGGTGCGCGTCGTGGTCACGCCCGAACATGTCGACGACACGCGCATGACGGCGCTCTCCGAGGAGATTGCCCGCCGCATCGAATCAGAACTTCAGTATCCAGGACAGATCAAGGTGGTCGTGATTCGCGAAAGCAGGGCGGTGGACTTTGCACGCTGAACTGATAGACGGTCGCGCGATCGCAGCCGTCATCCGCGGCGAAGTCGCCGAAGAAGTCGCTGCGCTCGCGGCTACTGGTGTGGTTCCCGGACTCACCGTGATCCTCGTCGGTGACGATGGCGCCAGCGCCACGTACGTCGGCGCGAAGGAGAAGGCATCGCGTGAAGCGGGGATGGCGAGTCGCACGATCCGGTTGCCGGCGACGACCCTTCAGGACGAGTTGCTTGCGCTGGTGGAGCAGCTCAATGCCGATCCGCTGGTGCACGGCATTCTCGTGCAGATGCCACTGCCAAAGCACATCGATCCCGACACGGTGATTCGTCACATCGATCCCAGCAAGGACGTGGACGGTTTCCATCCGGTGAACGTCGGCAAGCTGATGATTGGTCATACCGACGGTTTCGTGTCGTGCACGCCCGCGGGTGTCATCGAGTTGCTCGTGCGCAGCGGCGTGAAGACGCGCGGTGCCGATGCCGTGATTGTCGGGCGCAGCAACATCGTTGGCAAGCCGATGGCGTCGCTGCTCGTGCAGGGTCGTGCAGGCGGTGACGCAACCGTCACCATCTGCCACAGCCGTACGCACAATCTCGCCCGGCACACGCGCCAGGCGGACATCCTCGTCGTGGCTGCAGGTCGTGCCGAGATGATCACCGGTGACATGATCAAGCCGGGCGCGGTCGTGATCGACGTCGGCATGAATCACATACCCGATGCCACACGCGCGAAGGGCACACGCCTTGCCGGCGACGTGCATTTCGCGAGCGCCTCGGAAGTGGCATCGAAGATCACGCCGGTACCGGGTGGCGTTGGCCCGATGACCATCGCCATGCTGCTCAAGAATACGGTTCGCGCCGCGGAGCGCGCGCGCGACCTGCAAACGGCCTGACCAATGGCTGCGAATCGAGCCAACGCGTACGGACCGCCGCCTCCCATCGAGGAGATGGCGCCCGGCAGTCGGCCGGAGGTGGCCATCGGCGTGCACGACCTGACGTCGGCGGCGAAGGACCTGGTGGAAGGTGCGTTTCCGCCGCTGTGGGTACGCGGCGAAGTGAGCGACTTCAAGGCGCACCGCAATGGCCATTGGTATTTCGCATTGCGGGATGCGGGCGCGCAGGTGAAATGCGTCATGTGGAGCACGCATCAACGTCGCATGCGTGGAACGCCCGAAGATGGCATGCAAGTCATCGCGCTCGGACAGATGACTGTGTTTCCGGGTCGCGGCGATCTTCAGTTCTCCGTTCGTGCGATCGAAGCGGAAGGCGACGGCTTGTGGCGAAAAGCGCTCGAGAAGACGCAGCGTCGCCTGGAGAAAGACGGACTGCTCGACCCGTCGCGAAAGCGCGCGTTGCCGGCTTTCCCGCGTTGCATTGCGGTCATCACGAGTCCTGATGGTGCTGCACTGCACGACGTTGTCACAGTAGCGCGCAATCGAAGCGCTGACGTGCAGGTCGTGCTGGTGCCGGCGCAGGTGCAAGGCGAAGGTGCGCCGGAATCACTGGTCGCGGCGATCAAGCGCGTCAGTCGCTGGAGCGAGCCTGACCTCGTGATCATCGGACGCGGTGGTGGCGCGCGTGAAGACCTGTGGGCCTTCAACGATGAGCGAGTCGCGCGTGCACTCGCAGCGTGTCCGATACCGACGGTTTCGGCAGTTGGCCATGAAATCGACATCACCATCTGTGACCTCGTCGCCGACATGCGCGCGGCCACGCCTTCTGCGGCCGCCGAGTTGACGGTGCCATCGCGACGCGAGGTGATTTCCCGTGTTGACGGTCTCGGGAAACGTCTGGCCGCAGCGGCACGCCGCCGTGAGGATCGTGCCGTGGCTTCGCTCGCGCAGGTGAAGAAGCGGCTTTCGCTGGCAGCCGGGCGAGTGGTTGAACGTCGCCACGCGCGCATCGAGACCGTCGCCGGACGCCTGCAAGCGCTTTCGCCGCTGGCCACGCTTGGACGCGGCTTTGCCGTGGCGCGTCTGCCCGAGGGCGCTACCTTGAGCAACAGGGAGCAGTTCCCTTCGGGAACGGTGTTCGACCTGTGGCTGCGCGACGGCATCGTGGGCGCGGTCGCCGCCGGCAGTCGGCCGCTGCCGATCGACATCGCGATGCCACGGGCGCCGGAGTCTCCATGACGTTTGAACAAAGCCTGAATCGACTCGAGGACATCGTGCGCGAACTCGAGCGCTCCGATGTCGATCTCGATCGCGCGCTGGCGCTCTTCGAGGAAGGTATTGGCCATCTTCGCAGTGCGGCGGTGTCGCTCAAGCAGGTGGACACGCGCGTGCAGCAATTGGTCGAAGCGGCGGACGGCTCGTTTTCGCTCACTGAGTTCGAGGGCTGAAGCGGCGATGTCCGCCGGAACCGCCTCGCCTGCCGGCGTCCTTGCCGCCGATCGCGCTGCCGTGCGGCATGCGCTCGATGCGTTGTGCGACCGATGGCTGGGCGCGCTCGCAGCGCGCACCGCCGAAGCGATTCGCTATTCGTTGTTGGGCGAGGGCAAGCGACTGCGCGCCGTGCTGCTGCTGGAGGCGTACCGCGCGTGCGGTGGCACCCAGGAGGCGTTCGCACTCGCCGCGTCAGTCGAGGTGGTTCACGCGTACTCGCTCGTGCATGACGACTTACCTTGCATGGACGACGACGCCGTGCGACGCGGACGACCGACGGTGCATCGCGTGTTCGGTGTGGCGACGGCGACGGCCGCAGGCCTCGCGATGGTGCCGCTCGCGGCGCGCAGCGCGTGGCATGCGGCGATCACCCTCGGGTTACCCGACTCGGAGGCCGGCGACATCGTGCGCGAGCTGATGGAAGCGTCCGGCGGCGGTGGGATGATCGGTGGTCAACTGCTCGATCTCGAGGCAGAGGGTCTGCATCTCGACCTGGATGCGTTGGAGCGCGTGCATCGTCTCAAGACCGGCGCATTGATCACGGCGTCTGTCACGATCGGTGCACGTGCTGCTCGCTCTACGGCAGCACAGCGGCAAGCCCTGGCGCGCTACGGTGCGGCCATCGGGTTGGCGTTCCAGATCGCTGACGACGTGTTGGACATCACCGCGACGACGGACCAGCTGGGAAAGACCGCAGGTCGTGACCTGGACCTGCACAAGAGCACGTACCCCGCGCTACTCGGCGTCGAAGGAGCGATTGCGCGGGCGGTATCGCTGGTTGACGACGGTTGTGCGGCGCTCGCGGAGGAGCAGCTCCTGACGCCCACGCTGGAACAACTCGCGAGATTCATCGTAGAGCGGCGTTCGTGAGAACGTCGCTATCAGGGCACGGAAGCCCTCCGCGCCGCCTTACCTGAGCACCACATGTCGATTCTCGAGCGTCTTCAGTCCCCGGCCGATCTCAAGGGCCTTTCCCGCGACGAACTGCGCGTGCTTGCGCAGGAGATGCGCGCGCGCCTCATCGACGTGTGTTCACGCACGGGCGGACATATTGGCGCGGGGCTTGGTGTCGTCGAGCTGACGATTGCACTGCATACGACCTTCGACACGCCGCGCGACCAGCTCGTGTGGGACGTTGGTCACCAGGGCTATCCGCACAAGCTGCTGACCGGACGCAATGGCCGCATGGAAACGCTGCGCCAGGAAGGAGGCTTGTCGGGCTTCCTCAAGCGAACCGAGAGCGAGTACGACACGTTCGGCGCCGGCCATGCTGCCACCGCCATCTCCGCCGCACTCGGCATCGCGGCTGGTCGCGACGTGAAGGGCGAGAAGTTCAAGGTGGCAGCGATCATCGGCGATGGCTCGATGGGCTCGGGTCTCGCGTACGAAGGACTCAACAACGCGGGGCATTCCGATCGCGACATCATCGTCGTGCTGAACGACAACGAGATGTCCATCGCGCCGAATGTCGGAGCCATGCACAAGTATCTCACCCGCATTCAGCGCGATCCGCTGTACAATCGCCTGCGTTCGCGCATCGGTGAGATCGTCGATCACCGGCCGGCGGTCAGTACACTGGTGCGGAAGTGGGAGGAGAGCGTGAAGTCCTTCCTCACTCCCGGCGTGCTGTTCGAGGAACTCGGCTTCCGATATTTCGGGCCGATCGACGGACATGACATCGATGCGTTGGTCGACACGTTCACCGCGGTGCGCGGTATGAGCGGGCCGCGGTTGGTGCATGTGATCACGCAGAAAGGAAAGGGCTTTCCCGCTGGCGAGCACGGCGAAAAGTGGCACGCGCTTCCCCCCGGCCACGATCCGGCAACGGGCAAGCAACTCACCGCGAGCACGGCCAACCCGGCGTGGACGGCCGTGTACGGCAAGGGGCTCGCGGAACTTGGCGCTGAGCGAAAGGACGTGTGTGTCATCACCGCTGCGATGCCAAGCGGAACGGGCACCGGTGCATTTGCAAAAGCGTTCCCGGACCGCTTCTTCGACGTCGGCATCGCCGAGGGCCATGGCGTCACGTTTGCGGCCGGACTGGCGACGCGCGGGTTACGCCCGATCGTCACGATCTACTCGACGTTCCTGCAGCGTGGCTACGACAACATCATCCATGATGTCGCGCTTCAGCACTTGCCGGTCATCTTCGCAATGGATCGTGCGGGATTGGTCGGTGAGGACGGTGAAACGCATATGGGCATGTACGACATTCCCTACATGCTCGCCGTGCCGGGAATGACGGTCACCGCGCCGAGCAGCGGTGAAGAGATGCTTGGCCTGGTGCGCGCAGCGGTCGAGCACACGGAGGGCCCGTTCTGCCTCCGCTATCCGCGTGATGCGTCGCCAGATTCACCACCCGAGATGTCAAAGATTCCTGCGACGCCGTACGGCACGTGGGAAGTCCTGCGACGCGGTCGTGACGTTGCCATCCTCGCGGTGGGCACGATGGTGAAGACGTCGCAGAAGGCGGCGGAGATGCTGGCAGCAGAGGGTCTCGATGTCACCGTCGTCAACTGCCGGTACCTCAAGCCGTACGATGAAGTCACGCTCAACGCGGTGCTCGCGGATCACACGCATGTGCTCACGGTCGAAGAGGGAACTGTCGTGAACGGGTTTGGCGCGTATCTCTCGGCCGTCATCGAGCGACTGGCACCGTCGGTGCGAGTCACCACGCACGGCGTGCCCGACCGGATCATCTATTCGGCGTCACGTGCCAAGCAACTCGCATCGCTTGGCCTCGACGCGACGGGGATCGCCGAGCGCGTGCGGGCGTTGCACGAGTCTGAGGCAATGGCGGGCTGATGAGAGTCGGCGTCATCGGTCATCGCGGGTACGATCAGCTGCCCGGCATTCTCAGCACGCTCCTCGAGATGGCGCCGTCACTGGGGCTGTCTCTGTCGTTCGAGAACGATCTTTGGGAGATCGCTGAGGATGGCGGACATCTCGAGAGTCCGCACCAGATCGATGCGCTGATCACGTTGGGTGGCGATGGCACGCTGTTGCGCGGCGCGCGGTTCCTGAATGGGCACGGCGTGCCGGTGCTTGGCATCAACCTCGGACGCCTCGGATTTCTCACCAGTTGCAGCGGTAGCGAGTTCGAGGAGGGTGTGCGCCGCTTCGCGACCGGCGACTTCACGTCGGAGCCGCGCATGGTGCTGGCCGCGTCGACACTCGACAAGGACGGACGTGAGCGCTGCCAGTGGCTCTGTCTCAACGATTGCGTGTTGCACAAGGGCGGCTTTGCACGCGTCGTGAAGTTGTCGGTGTTCGTCGACGACGAGTTGATCGGCAGCTACTCCGCGGATGGATTGATCCTGTCGACACCAACGGGTTCGACGGGCTACTCGTTGTCGGCTGGCGGCCCGATCGTCGTCCCGACCTTCGAGAGCATCGTCGTCACACCAGTGTCGCCACACACGCTTGCGATGCGCCCACTCGTGCTGCCGCCGCAGGTGGAGGTCAAGGTGCGCGCGGATGATGGGCCGGGCGAACTCCTGGTAACGATCGACGGACAGGTCGGTACTACCTTTACGAGTGGTGAAACGCTGCTCGTCAGTCGCGCTTCCACGCCGGTTCACCTCGTCCGTTTTCCGAACACGACGTTCTTCAGTCGCATGCGTCGGAAACTCGGCTGGGGCGGTCTGAGCGAGCGCGACGGCGACACCGCCTGATTCTCTTCACTCGCTTCGCGTCGGATGCTCCTCGAGCTGCGTCTTCGTAACGTCGCTGTCATCGACGCGGTCACGCTTCCGCTGGCCGACGGGCTCAATGTACTCACGGGAGAGACCGGAGCGGGGAAGTCGTTGATCGTCGGCGCGCTCTCCATGCTGCTTGGCGAGCGCGCTGCGTCGGATCGTGTGCGTTCCGGCACCGAGAAGGCCACCGTCGAAGGTGTGTTCACGCTGCGCGATGGCGATGCCGTACGCGCCGCGCTCGATGAGCGAGGCATCGACGCGGACGAGGAACTGCTGGTCCTCAAGCGTGAGATCGGCAGCAACGGACGTTCGCGCGCTTGGATCAATGGATCCTCCGTTACGGCGTCGGTGCTCGCAGAGATCGGCGCGCTCCTTGTGAGCGTGCATGGTCAGCATGATTCGCGTCAACTGCTGGAGCCGGGACATCAGCGCGATATCCTGGACGTGTTCGCCGGCGCCGAGCAGGAACGCCAACGGGTGTCAGCCGCGCACGCGCATCGTACGGCGATCGCTGCGCGAGAACGTGAACTCGAATCACGGCGACAGGACGCCGAGCGGCGTGCCGACTACCTGCGCTTCGTGGTGCGCGAGATTGAGGACGCGCGTCCTGTTCGCGGTGAAGCCGAGACGCTGGACTCGGACATTCGCCGGCTGAGCCACGCCAGTGAATTGCGCGCACTCGCGGAGCAGGCTGCGGGGTCGATCAGCGGCGATGATCTGGCTGCGCTGGCAAGGCTCGGAGCCGTGCGACGCGCGCTCGCTTCGCTCGCGCGCATCGATCCGGAAACGGAGCGGTGGCAAGGGGGCTTTGATGGCGCCGTGTATGCGCTCGACGAACTGGCGCGCGAACTCGAGCAGTACAGCGAGTCCATCGATGCCGATCCGGAGCGGTTGCAGAAGCTTGAGTCACGTCGCGACGTCCTGCACGCCTTGACGCGCAAGTATGGTCCGTCGATCGACGACGTGATCACGACCGGTCGAAAAGCGCGCGAGGAGCTCGATCTCGTCGATGGGGGTGCGATCGACCTCCGCGCACTGGCAGAAGCGCGCGCCTCCGCCGATGGCGCCCTCGCGGAAGCCGCTGCGGAGCTGACGCGTCGTCGCACATCGGGAGCCACTCGTCTGGCCACTGAGGTCACGGCGCTGCTCCCGGAACTCGGCATGCCTGACGGGCGGTTCGAGGTGACGTTGCAACCGTTGGATGTGTGCGAGTCCGGCGGTGCCGAATCCGTCGTGTTTGTCGCGCGACTCAATGCAGGCGGCGAAACGCGGCCGTTGGCGCGGATTGCCTCGGGCGGCGAACTCTCGCGCGTGATGCTTGCGCTCAGCACGGTCCTCGCGCGGTTGCAGCATGTACCGACGCTCGTGTTCGACGAAGTTGATGCGGGAATCGGGGGCACGGTCGCCGGTCAGGTCGGTGCGCTGATGCGACGCGTGGCCGGTCATCATCAAGTGTTGGCCATCTCACATCTCGCGCAGATCGCCGCGCGCGCTCACCGGCACGTCGTCGTGCGCAAGGGCGCGGTTGGCACTGTCACCACCGCCGACACGCAGGTCGTGGAAGGCGACGACCGTGTGCTCGAGATTGCGCGCATGCTCGGCGGCGATGCCGACCGCGACGTGAGCCGAGCCCACGCGCGGGAACTGCTCGAACGCGGCTTAGTCGAGGAGGTCGCGACAGACTCCGTTTCGACGACTAGGCGCGCGTCGGCTCAGCGGCGTGGGAAGCCGAAGTAGAGGCGCAGCTCGAGACGGTCGGTGGTCATCGCGAGCGCGTTTCCACTGCCGGTGATCGGGCCGGTGTGCACGTACAGCACTTCCACAGGCCAGCGCGCACGGCCGCGCACGTAACTCGACAACGTGGAGAACGTGGCGCCGTACATGTACGCTTGATACGTCGTCGAGGGTCGCGACAACGTTGCCGCTTCTGAGGCGTCGCCTGCCGCGAACGTGTACTCATCGCCGTCGCCACGCCGGTACAGGTAGCCGCCTGATACGCCGAAGAACTGGCCGATCGTCACGCGCGGCGCGAGCTCCAGGTCCACCCGACGCCCCAGGCTGCGATCGGCACTTTGCACGGTCGACGGCACGAACAACAGCGAGTCGTCGAACAACGGGCGACGAATCACGACCTGGTCACCAAAGGGCTGCACGGCGCGCACGGTGCCGCTCAGCCACACCCAGCGGTTTATGACCACGTCAGTGGTGCTGCGCAGCAGCAAGGCATTCGCGCCATCGCCGTTTGGCACGTCGAACGCGTCATTGGTGCGATCGGCTCCCGCGCTCCCGAATCGCCAACCGCCAGTGACAACGCTGCGCACGCCGAAGCTCCGCGCGGCAAGCCACTGCGAGGGGCGCGCGCCGAGCGTGTTGAGCCAGAGGAACGTCGCCGTGAGGTCGACATCGCCGATGCCCGAGCGGCGCGTGTTGCCGAGTCGTTCGTAGTCGAGGCCGTAGGCGGTATCGTTCGCGATCCGCGGCAATGAACCGGGTCCATTCACGATCAACGCACTCGCAGGCAGTGACGACGCGGCGATTGCGGTCACACCGAAACTCGCGAACGCCGCACGGATGTCGTTGATGGTGGTGTTGATCGCCGTCTGCGTCGACGAGTTGTTGATCGGGACCACGGGCGCGCCGCCCCGCACGCTGTCGCCATAGATGGTGACGATGGCGGTCTGTGCGTCCGTAGACTTTTGCAGGAGACTCGCGGCACCAGCGGGGTCGGCGCGAATCGCGTCGCATCCCGTGGCCGTCGGCACCGCGCATCGCGTGATCTCCGCTGCGAGTTGCGTGCGCGCGGTCGACAACTGTCGCAGGAGCGTACCGTTGGCGCTGCGCGCCGTCGCGCCGTTGGTCGACGAGTACGCGGGATTCTGTCCCACCGAGGCGTCAACGCCATTCTCATTCAGTGTGAGGATGGAATTGTCGCGCGACTCCACGTACGGCACGACCAGGCCGACGGACAAGCGCGACGTGATGCCGAACTGAAAGTTGAAAGGTGTCGTGCTCTTGCGTTCATCACCTCTCGCCGAGAGCGGGCCGTGCGTGAGGGTGAACGAACTGACCTTGCTCAGCGCGCGAATCGCTTGTTCAGCAGCACTCAGCTGCGGGAAGAAACGGACGTCCAGGCTGCTCGTATGGAGCGTGCTCCGCACCCCCAGCTTGCCCACCGGAGTGTACTCGTCGTAACTCAAGTCCCAGTTGCCCGAGACGCTGAAGCGCAGCGTCCCCTTGGGAATCGGCACGGCATCGGCGCCGGCGCCCTGAACGGCCTGCGCGTTCGAGGCAGCGCTCACACCGGACAGCAGGAGCACCAGCCCCGCGGCGCGCAGCCCGTACTGTTGGCGACGAACTTTGATGGCGGCCGTCGGCAACGGTGCGAGGCAGCGCGGTAGAAACGGCAAATGCATGCGGTGAACGAGGCGTGAAATCGATTGAGCGAAGATAGATTATACCCACTTGCTTTCCCCTTCGTTCGAGTCGACGTGCAAATACCCAACATCCCCTGGCAGCTCACTGGCAATCATTGGCTTTCGCTCCCCTGCATCAACCCGGCGGACGGCGCCGTTCATGCAGTGGGTGTGCTGCATCGCGGTGCGCGAGCGGCCATCGAGTTCGCCGGCAGTGAGCGTTTCGAGGCCGGAAACGGCACCCCGCTGATGGTGCCAGTGGTGCGCGTCGAGGGGGAGGTTCGCGCCCTCGCGAACGAGGGGATTGCCTGGGAGCGCGCCGTTGGATGGCTGCCGACCTTTACCTGCACGATGGGCAGCCTCTTGGTTCGCGGCACCGTGTTCGCGCCCTACGGACGCGACGCCGACATGGCTGGTGCGGTCTACACGATCGGCGTCGAGAATCGCGGCACGAGCGAAGTGCGTGTCGAAGTCGCGTTGGAGGGTTCGCTCGGCCACCGCCAGCAGCGCGTGCGATCGGCGCGTCCGTTCGATGATGACCATCGTGTGAGTATTGGGGCGGATGACGTGCTGTTGCTCGAAGGCACGGCAATCCCCGGATTGGCGGCGCTTGCGATTGGTGCGGACGGGCCCGCGCGCCTCGAGGCACCGGCGAAGGCATCACGCGAGCCGAGGGCGTTTGCGGTTCGGCGAGACCTGATCGTTGCACCTGGCACGTCCGTGCAGTGCGCGTTCTACATCGCCGTCGGTCCTGAACGCGACGGCGCGCAGGCAACGGTCGGAGTGATGAGACGTCGTGGCTGGCGCGCCCTGCTGACCGCGACCCGCGAGGCACTCTCCAGCATGGAGCAGGCGACGGGGAACGATGGTGTCGATCGTCTCGTCAATCGCAACCTGCTCTTCGCCTATTTCTACGGTGTTGGACGCGGGCTCGATGACGCGCACTACTACCTCGTGCGCTCGCGCGCGCCGTGGCATGCTGCAGGCGTGACTGTGCGCGATTTCGAGGCGCTGCTGTGGACGTTGCCGGCCGTGCAGTTGGCCGACACAGGCCTGGCCCGTGAACTTCTCGTGCGGGCGTGTGAACTGCATGGCTACGCGCCAGGGCAGGGCGTGCATTACTTCGACGGCACGCTCTTCCAGCCGGGCTTTGCCATCGAAGGGCCGGCGGCGTATGCGATCGCCACCGAGCGCTATATCCGCGACAGCAACGACGACCAGATCGTCGAAGAGCCGGTGGTCGCCGACACGCTCTATCTCTCGGCTGACGACATCGCCGCTCGACGCGATGCGCGCATCCCGCTGTTCTCCACGGAGGTGCTCCCCTCAGGTGGACCGGCGCCACACCCATTCACGCTGCACGGGAACGCCGCTGTCGCCTTGGCGCTCGATGTCCTTCGTCGCACGTTGGATGAAGAAGCGGCATCGCGCGTCCAGGATCCCGCCGCTGTGCGAGCGGCGATCCTGCGACACTTCGCCGTGGATCGCGGCGGCAAGGCGCGCCTTGCGACGTCGATCGATCTCGCGGGAGGGTCATCGCTCGAAGATGATCCGGTCGGCTCGCTCATGTGGCTTCCGCTCTACGAGGCGCTGGACCGCGAGGACTCGCTCTATCGGCGCTCCGTGAAGGCGGTCGCCGGTGAGACGTCGGCACTGGCGCCACAGCTCGCGCGGCTGCTTGGTCCTGATGCCACTGAAGTCCTGGCGTGGCTGCGTCGAGCGCCGCTCGACAACGGGATCGCGGCCGAGACGGTCAACGCGGATGGTCGCGCTGTCGACAACGGAGGCGATGCCGCACTCGCGGGACTGCTGGCCTACACGGTCTGGTATGCGGCGCATGCCTTGGGTCTTCGCGCCTGACACGGGCGGGCCTCGCTTGTCCGGGCATTGGTGCGCGGGTTATTGTTTGAGCGTTGGACGATTCGAAGGCCGTCCGACGTTGTCTCACGCGGGAATAGCTCAGTTGGTAGAGCACAACCTTGCCAAGGTTGGGGTCGCGGGTTCGAGTCCCGTTTCCCGCTCTTCGAAGTCATAGGGTGTTGTCGGCTATCGGGAGCGTGTTAAGCGCTCCCGATGGCGTTTCCAGGACCCGGATGGCGAAACTGGTAGACGCACAGGACTTAAAATCCTGAGGCCGTAAGGCCGTGTGGGTTCGAGACCCACTCCGGGTATCCATGCGACGCTGAGGAGCGAAGCAAGAGGGCGCGCCACGCCATGCGCCCGGCTATTTTCCGCGCATGTCAGACGTCGTCGCACTCGCATCGGAACTACTCTCACTCGAATCCACCACCGGCCGCGAACGCGACGCGGTGGATTTTGTCGCCCGCTGGCTCATCTCGCGCGGCTGGAACGTCACGTTGCAGGAAGTCGAACCGCATCGCTCGAACGTGTGGGCGACGCGACGTGGCGGCGGAGTCACCTTCTCGACCCACCTCGACACGGTGCCGCCGTTCGTGGCACCGCGGCTCGAAGGCGGCCGACTGTACGGCCGTGGGGCCAGTGACGCCAAGGGCATCGCCGCCTCGATGATGATTGCCGCGCAACGCCTCGCGGACGCTGGCGAAGAGCGTGTCGACTTGCTGTTCGTCGTCGGGGAAGAAAAGGGATCACCTGGGGCACGCGCCGCGAATCGATTGCCCGCGACCAGCAAGTGGCTGGTGAACGGCGAGCCCACCGAGAGCAAGCTCGCATCGGGCGGCAAGGGTGCGCAGCGCGTCATCGTGCGCGTGCGAGGACGCGAAGCGCATTCGGCCTACGCGCACCTTGGCGCCAGTGCACTCGAGCCGTTGATGGACCTCCTTCCCGAACTGCGGTCGCTCTCGCTTCCCCAAGACCCGATTCTCGGTCCGACGACGTACAACATCGGCGTGTTGCGCGCGGGAACCGAAGCGAACATCGTGCCGGGTCTCGCCGAGGCGGAGATCATGATCCGCCTCGTTGGCGACGTCACGCCGGTTCGCGATCTCTTCACGAAGTGGGCTGGTGATCGCGCAGAACTCGTTTGGGGTTCGCACATTCCGGCGCAGCACTTTCACGTGATTCCCGGTTTCGAGGTGGAACCGGTCGCGTACACGAGCGACATTCCGTTGCTCGACCGTTGGGGCACACCGTTGCTGTTCGGCCCCGGCTCGATCCACGTGGCTCACACGCCGATCGAGTACATCGACGTTCACGAGCTCGAGGCGTCCGTGGACGCTTACGAGCGCATCGCTCGCGCGCTACTCGCATGACAGCTCCCGCCATTCGCATACCCGTGGCCGTACTCGGCGCCACTGGCGCTGTAGGACAGGCGTTCATCCGTCATCTCGACGGTCATCCGTGGTTCGACATCGTCGAAGTCGCAGCGTCGGAGCGCAGTGCGGGAAAACCGTATCGTGAAGCCGCGCGGTGGCTCGAGAGTTCCCTTCCGGAATCGGTGGCGAAGCTCGTGGTGAGCGCGTGCGATCCGGCGGTGGTGAAAGCACCGATCGTGTTCTCGGCACTCGATTCGGGCGTCGCGGGCGAGACCGAGAAGGCGTTCGCTGCTGCCGGACGTCTCGTGCTCAGCAACGCGAAAAACTACCGCATGGCGCCCGACGTGCCGCTCGTGATTCCCGAGCTCAATGGCGATCATCTCGCCATTCTCGAGCGTCAGCGGCGTGAACGCGGATGGTCGGGTGGCATCGTCACGAATGCCAACTGCGCGGTCACGGTGATCGCGGCGGCCCTCGCTCCGCTGCACGAGAAGTTCGGCGTGCGCAAAGTCTTCGCGACGACGATGCAGGCCGTGTCGGGCGCAGGGTATCCGGGCGTGGCGTCATTGGACATCCTCGGCAACGTCATTCCGTACATCGGCGACGAAGAACCGAAGATCGAAAGTGAGCTGACCAAGCTGCTCGGGAAGTTCGACGGCGTGAACATCATTCCGGCCGACATCGTCACGAGTGCGCACGCGAATCGTGTCGCCGTGGAGCACGGACACACGGTCTGCATGTCGGTGGCGTTCGACACGAAGCCAACGCCGGAAGAAGCCCTGCACGTGCTGCGCGCATGGACCGGCAACCCGGCGGTGCGGGGCCTCCCCAGTGCTCCCTCGCCGGCACTGATCATCAAGGACGAACTCGATCGCCCGCAGCCGCGTCGCGATGCACCGTCAGGACGCGGCATGGCCACGACGATCGGGCGCGTGCGCACCGACAACCTGTTCGACCTTCGTCTTGTCGCCATGTCGCACAATGTGGTGCGCGGTGCGGCGGGCGGATCGGTGCTCAACGCCGAGTTGCTCGTCGCCACGGGCCAGATTGCGGGGCTTCGCGCGTCGTGATCGTCTGCAAGTTCGGCGGGACGTCGGTGCAGGACGCGACCGCGATCGATCGTGCCGTCGCCATCGTCCGCAGTCGAATCGCACAGCAACCCATCGTGGTCGTGTCGGCGCTCGGTGGTGCCACGAATCAACTGCTCGACCTGGCGCACAAGGCGGCCTCTGGTGAACTGCTCGTTGCGCTGCTGCAGATCGAGCAGTTGCGCGAGCGTCACTTGCGCGAAGCCGCTGCCTTGCTCCTCGGCTCGAGCGAGTCGGACGAAATCGCGACGGAAATCAGCGCGGGCTTCGACGAGCTCGCACACCTCGCGGAAGCGTTTCGCACGCTGGGCTACCTGACGCCGCGCTCGCTCGACATGGTGGCCGCCGTCGGTGAGTTGCTGTCGTCGCAGATCGTCGCCGCCGCGTTCCGTCATCGCGGATTGCCCGCCGTGTTCGTCGACGCACGCGACGTGATGAAGACGAACGATCTCTTCACGCGCGCCGAGCCGGACGTCGCTGAGATCGAGCGTGCGGCGGGTGAAGTGCTCACGCCGATTGTATCGCGTGGTGAGATCCCCATCATGGGCGGATTCGTCGGTTCCGCACCGGGGCGCGTCACGACCACGCTGGGTCGTGGCGGGTCCGACTACTCTGCATCGCTCGTTGGTGCGGCAGTGCAGGCCAGCGCGATCGAGATCTGGACTGATGTCGATGGCATGCTCACCGCCGACCCGCGCGTCGTGCCTGATGCAAAGCTGATCGAGCGGATTCGCTTCGACGAAGCGGCCGAACTGGCGTCGTTCGGCGCAAAGGTGCTGCATCCGAACACGATCTCGCCGGCCGTGCAACGCGGGATTCCGGTTTACGTGTTCAACTCGCGGAAGCCCGAAGGCCGCGGCACGATGATCGCGTTCGAGGCGCCGCGCATGGCGGTGCGCGCCATCGCCGGCAAGCGCAACACGACCGTGGTGAAGCTTCGTTCGGCGCGCATGCTGCTCGCTCCCGGTTTCTTGCGCCGGGTGTTCGAAGTATTCGAGAGACACCGGGTGTCGGTCGACGTCGTATCGACCTCCGAAGTGTCGATCTCGGTGACTCTCGACGATCCCACCAATCTCGATGCGGTTGTCGTCGACCTGATGGAGTTCGGAGAAGTCGCGGTCGAGCGTCATCGTGGCATCGTCGCCATTGTCGGCGCCGGCATCGCCGACGGAAGCGCCGCGCTCGCGGACGCGATCGCCGCGCTGGGGGCTGTGCCGGTGCACATGGCATCGTTGAGTGCGACCGGCATCAACTTCACGCTCGTCATCGATGACGCGGAGGTCGTGCCGGCGATGCAGCGATTGCACCAGAAGTTCTTCAGTCAGGCTGCTTCATGAGCACGCCCGTGCGTGTGGAACCGGTGCGCGTTGCGCTCGTGGGCATGGGCCGCATGGGGCACGCACTCGATGCGCTCGCGCCCGAGCGTGGGCTCGAGGTGGTCGCGCGCCTGGATGTGACCGAAATGCAGCGCGGGCTCGAGAAGGCCGATCTCAACGGCGCCCAGGTCGCGATCGAGTTTACGCAGCCCGAGTCGGCCGTGTCGAATGCGAAGGCGTGTCTCGCGCTGTCCTGTCCGGTCGTTGTGGGAACCACCGGCTGGCTCGAACGTCGCGGCGAACTGGAGGAGGCGGTGCGGCAATCGAAGTGTCCCGCTCTCTGGTCTCCGAACTTCTCGCTTGGCGTGCAGTTGTTTCTCGCGATCGCGGAGGACGCGGGTCGCCGGCTGCGCGGCGCTGACGGATTCGACAGTCACATCATCGAGACGCATCACGCGGCCAAGCAGGATGCGCCGTCGGGCACCGGTATCGCGCTGGCTGAACGCGTGAAGCTGGGTCTGGGTCGCGACGTGCCGATCACGAGCGTGCGAGTCGGAAAGGTGCCGGGCACGCACGAGGTGATCTTCGACGCGGCGTTTGAGCAGATTCATCTGGTGCACGAGGCGCGTGACCGGCGCGTGTTTGCCGATGGCGCGCTGGCTGCAGCACGCTGGCTTGCCGCAGGCCGCACGGCCGCGCTCTACACGATGCAGGACGTCATTCGAGGCGCAACCTCTACCAGCGAGCCTTCGACATGAGCGCGGAACGACTGCGCGGTTGCGGAACCGCTCTCGCGACGCCGTTCACCGCCAAAGGCGAAGTGGACGAGCCCGCGCTCCGCGCGTTCGTGGAATGGCAGGTGCAGGAAGGCGTGCATTTCGTTGTGCCGTGCGGGTCAACCGGCGAAGCGGCGACACTTACGCTCGCTGAGCATCGACGCGTTGTCGAAATCACGGTCGAGCAGGTCGCGCAACGCGTGCCGGTCGTGGCCGGCGCAGGATCGAACGACACGCAGCGCGCGATTGCGTTGTCGCGCGAGTCGAAGGCAGCCGGCGCAACGCACTTGTTGCACGTCACCCCGATGTACAACAAGCCGCCGCAGCGGGCGTTGGTGGCGCATTTCCGCGCCGTCGCCGATGCGTGCGATCTGCCGATCGTGCTCTACAACGTGCCCGGGCGTACCTCGGTGAACCTCGAGGCGCGCACGTGCCTTACCCTTGCGCAGGATCCCCGCTTCGTCGCCGTGAAGGAAGCGTCGGGCAATCTCGCGCAGATGACGGAGATCATCCGCGAACGCCCCGAGGGGTTTGCCGTCCTGTCGGGTGACGACGGCTTCACCCTGTCGGTGATGGCACACGGTGGAGAGGGGCTGATTTCCGTGATATCCAACGTCGTGCCGCATCTCTGTGCATCGCTGTGCAACGCCATGGCTCGCGGCGACCTGCAGGATGCACGCCGGATCGACGCGCGACTCGCGCCGCTGGTCCACGCCGCGTTCATCGAATCGAATCCGATACCCGTCAAGGCGATGTTGCACATGCAGGGGCGCATGCAGAACGTGCTGCGGCTGCCGCTCGTGCCATTGTCCGACGTGCATCATGACACTGTGCGTCGCGCACTCGCCGACGCCAACGCCCTCTGATATGGCTTTCACCGTCAGCGACCTCGAAGCACGGCTCAGCGATCCGGCCATCCTCGACAGCGGGGTTCCGTGTCCGACCGATGCGCAGCACGTGTTCGATCATGCCATCGCCCTGCTCGAGCGCGGTGAGATTCGCGCCGCGCGCAAGGACGCCGATGGCACGTGGCACGCGGTGCCCTGGGTCAAGCGCGCGATCCTGTTGGGCTTCCGTTTGGGTCGAGTGGTGGAGATGTCCACCAGCGCACCGTTTCACTTTTTCGACAAGCACACGTTCCCGACGCGCGATTTTCGGCTGGACCATCAGGTGCGCATCGTGCCCGGCGGTTCGACGGTGCGGCGCGGCGCGTATCTCGCGCCGTCGGTTGTCTGCATGCCGCCGATGTTCGTGAACGCCGGCGCGTATGTCGGACGCGGTACGATGATCGACTCGCATGCGCTGGTCGGCTCGTGCGCGCAGATCGGCGAATGCGTGCACTTGAGCGCCGCCGCGCAGGTCGGTGGCGTGCTCGAACCGGTGAACGCATCGCCCGTCATCATCGAGGACCACGTGGTGGTCGGCGGAAATTGCGGCGTGTACGAAGGTACGGTGGTGCGGACCCGCGCCGTGCTCGGCGCGGGTGTGATTCTCACGCGCGGCACTCCCGTGTATGACCTCGTGAAGGAAACCGTACATCGCGCCACGGCGGACAAGCCGCTCGAGATTCCCGAGGGCGCGGTCGTTGTTCCCGGCGCGCGCAGGGTCAGTTCGGCGTTCGGGGAAAGGGAAGGGCTGTCGCTGCACACGCCGGTCATCGTGAAGTACCGCGATGACAAGACGGATGCGGCGACCGCGCTCGAAGCGTGGCTGCGCTGAGCGGCGTCGGCGACACGAATCGCCGGCTCGTCGTTCGCGGAGTGGTCCGCGCGCCTGGTGACAAGTCCATCAGTCATCGCTCGCTCATCTTCTCCGCGCTGGCCGTCGGGCAGTCTCGTGTGCGCGCGCTGCTCCAGTCGGCGGATGTACAGGCCACCGCGCGCGCGTTGCGCGCCATGGGCGCTGGCATACCACCACTCGGCGCGGACATCGTCATCAACGGCATCGGTGCGGACGCGCTGCGATCGCCACGTGAAGCGCTCGATTGCGCCAACAGTGGCACGACGACGCGACTCCTTGCCGGACTCGTTGCAGGACTGGCCGGCCGGCGCGCGCGCTTCGAAGGTGATGCCAGCTTGAGTCGACGCCCGATGCGGCGCATCGCCGCGCCGCTTCGCGCGATGGGTGCGCGCATCGAGTTCGAGGGACCTGAAGGGCACGACGGTCTTCCCATGTCGGTCACCGGCGGCGCGCTCAGCCCCATCGCGTGGGACAATCCACACGCCAGCGCGCAGGTGAAGGGCGCGCTCATTCTCGCAGGATTGGCCTCCGGCGTCGCCGTCGAGGTGCGCGAACCGGCGCGCTCGCGCGATCACTCCGAGCGCATGCTGGCGGCGCGCGGCGTCGCCGTCGACGTATTCGACGGCGGCGTGCGCATCGCCGAGGCACAGCACGTGCAACCGCTCGATGTCGACGTGCCGGCGGATCCGTCTTCCGCAGCATTCTTCACCGCGTTGGCCGCACTCGCCGACGAAGGCGAACTGCGCCTCACCGACGTTTGCCTGAATCCCACGCGCACCGGCGCCTTCGATGTGCTTGTACGCATGGGCGTGCCGCTCCGCATTGAGGACGAGCGCGTGGTGGGTGGCGAGAACGTGGGCACGGTGGTCGTGCGTCCGGGCCAGCTCAGCGGAATGCACATTGGCGGCGATGAGATTCCGCGCTGCATCGACGAGTTGCCGTTGCTCGCGTGTGTCGCAACGCGCGCGCAGGGCGAGACGCGCATCACCGACGCCGGCGAACTGCGCGTGAAGGAGAGCGATCGCATCAGCGCTGTCGTCGAGAACCTGCGTGCGCTCGGCGCTGATGCCGAAGAACTTCCCGACGGCATGCGTATCGTCGGCTCGGCGAAGCCGTTGCAGGGTCACGTCACCACCCACGGTGATCATCGCCTGGCGATGGCGTTCGGCATCCTCGGTGCCTTGCCGGGCAATCACATCACGATCGACGATCCGGAGTGCGTGGCGGTGTCCTACCCGACCTTCTGGTCGGATCTCGCACGCGTCGTCGGTCCTGTCTCACCGACGAATGCGGTTACCTCGACGCATCTCGTGATCGCGATCGACGGTCCGGCGGCTTCGGGCAAGAGCTCAACGGCACAATGGGTGGCACAGCGCCTTGGAGTTCGACACGTCGATTCAGGCGCGTTCTATCGGGCGCTCACCTATCTCGCGTTGCACAGCAACGTGGAGCCGGAGCGCTGGGACGAAAGCGAGTTGTTGACGCATGCTCCACGGGTGGGTCAGCGCATGACTGAACGCTCCGTTTTGCCGTCGGTGGACGGCGCCGCGATCGACGCGCCCCTGCGAGACCGTCCGGTCACCGAGCAGGTGTCCCGAGTCGCCCAGATGCCGCTGGTGCGTGAATGGGTGAACGCCCAGGTGCGCCATGCCGCCGAGGCTTCGGATGTGGTCGTCGATGGCCGGGATATCGGCACCGCCGTCTTTCCGCGCGCCACGCTCAAGGTCTTCCTGATTGCCGACCCATGGGAGCGTGCTCGCCGTCGTCTGGTGCAGCGCTTGGGGCGCCAGCCCGACGATCCGGAGATCGCCGAGGAGACCGAGGCGCTGGTTGCGAGGGATGCGTTGGACGCCACCCAAAGCGCCCCGGCCCGCGACGCTATCACGATTGACACCACCGCGTTGACTCAGGAAGAGCAGGTGGATCGCATAGTGGCATTGGCCAGGGCGACCCGCCGTTCGGCAACGTAGCAGCCAGAAGTCTACTTTCTGAGGCGAACGGCGGTTGACCCTCATCGGCGACCCCTCTAACTTTCGAGGTTCCGGCAATTTGGCCGGAACCTTCTTTTTCCCCCTTTCTCGGCGCGGCGAGTGCGGTTCCGCGATGTGGAGACCTAAATCACTATGAGCACCAACCTGAGCCCCGAGCTCCAGTCCGAGCTGAACGCAGAGCTGATGGCCGCGTTCGGCGATGACGACAGCACGCACAGCAAGCTGACGCCGCGCGAGAAGCGCGACCTCCAGAAGAGCCAGCTTCGTCCGTTGGCCAACCGTCGCCCCGAGTTGTATGAGGAGGACGAGTTCACGTCCGACGAGTACGAGCGGATGCTGGAGCTGTACAACGGCACGCTCGCCTCGATCGAAGAAGGCGAGATCGTCAAGGCGCACGTCCTTGAAATTCGCGAGAACCTGGTCGTCCTCGATATCGGATTCAAGTCCGAAGGGACGATCCCGCTCGAAGAGTTCAAGGACATGCCCGACCTCAAGCCGGGCGACGAAGTCGAAGTGCTCCTCGAGCACCTCGAAGACGCCGAAGGCTCGGTCGTGCTGTCGAAGAAGAAGGCCGATTTCATGCGCGTGTGGGAGCGCATTCGCGTGGCCTACGAAAGCGACATGCCGGTCGAAGGCACGCTCGTCAAGAAGATCAAGGGTGGCGTGGTCGTCGACCTCATGGGCGTCGACGCATTCCTCCCGGGCTCGCAGATCGCACTGCGTCGCGTGCCCAACATCGACGAACTGCTCGGCCAGAAGTACGAGTTCAAGATCATCAAGCTCAACAAGCGTCGCCGCAACATCGTTGTGTCGCGTCGCGTGATCCTTGAGTCGGAACGCGCCGGCAAGCGCGAGAAGCTCATGAAGGAGCTCGCGAAGGACCAAGTGCGGAAGGGTGTCGTCAAGAACATCACGGACTTCGGTGCATTCATCGATCTCGGTGGCGTCGACGGCCTGTTGCACATCACGGACATGTCGTGGGGCCGCATCTCGCATCCGAGCGAGATGGTGCAGATCGGCATGGAACTCGAGATCAAGGTCCTCGACATCGATTGGGAGCGCGAGCGCATTTCACTCGGCCTCAAGCAGCTCCAGAGCTATCCGTGGAAGGACGTGGCGGCCAAGTACCCGGTCGGCACGCGCGTGAACGGCAAGGTCGTGTCCATCACGAACTACGGCGCGTTCATCGAGCTCGAGCCGGGCATCGAAGGCCTCGTGCACATCTCCGAGATGAGCTGGACGCGCAACGTCCGTCATCCGTCCAAGATCGTCAGCATTGGCGAAGCGATCGAGGCGGTGGTGCTCAAGGTCGACGAGACCGAGGAGAAGATTTCGCTGGGTATGAAGCAGACCGAACAGGATCCGTGGGTTATCCTGCCGCTCAAGTACCCGGTTGGCACGCGCATCAACGGCAAGGTTCGCAACCTCACGAGCTTCGGCGCCTTTGTGGAGATCGAGCCGGGCATCGATGGCCTCATTCACATCTCCGACATGTCCTGGACGAAGCGCGTTCAGCATCCGTCGGAAGTCGTGAAGAAGGGCGACGCCGTCGACGTCGTGATCCTCAACATCGACAGCGAAAACAAGCGCATCTCGCTTGGTCTCAAGCAGGCCGAGGAAGATCCGTGGCTTCGCATCGGTGAGACGTATCCGGTGGGCACCGAGCTTCCGGGCACGGTCGTTCGCCTGATGGACAAGGGCGTGGTCGTCGATCTCGGCAACGACATCGAAGGCTTCGTTCCGGTCAGCCAGCTGAACCCGGAAGGCACGGTCACGAATCCTGCGGACTTTGCGTGGGAAACGATGAACCTCGTCATGCGGGTTCTCGAGGTCGATCCGATTCACCGTCGCATCGTGCTCGCCGTCACCTCGGTGCCGGAAGAGCAGCCGCCCAAGCCGGCGGAGCCCAGCAAGGTGCACAGCTCAGAGGACGAGCTGGGTCTCTAAGCATCGGCAGTGCATTGAACGAGCAACGCCCCCGCGAAGCGATTCGCGGGGGCGTTGTTTCGTTGTGATGCCTCATGAACACGACGCACAACTTCGAAATGCAAAAGGCCCCGGCGACACGCCGAGGCCTTACTTGGTTGCGTCGTACCCAATGCGTCAGGCTGTGAGCACCTGGCGTCGACGGCGCGCCGCAAATCCAAGTGCCGCAAGCCCAGCAAACATCAACGCGTAGGTCGACGGCTCGGGCGTCACGATGGCGGCACTACCCCCACCTTGGGACATCGGGTGGATGTCGGTATCAAAGCGAAGGACTTCGTTCCACGTCTGGTCCTTGTTGATACCGCCGTTGTTGAATGACACCTCGAGCTTCTTGAACAAGTCGCCCACTGGTGCGCCGGCCGGAGACAGGATGACCGGGTTCTTGTAGACGGCGGTCGTTGACCACAAATCGCCGCAAAAGACTATCCAGCAGCCAGTGTCCTCGAAATCGCTGCCAACGTCAGATCCTGCCGTTCCTTCCTGGTTGCCGAACATCCCGAAATTCCGATCGAACAACACGTTGCTTCCCGTCGCGTCGAACGCGAGCCCCATGAGGTTCAACGAGCTGCTGTTGTTGATCGACCACCACGCGTTGTAGGTGTCGCTCGCTCCATTCACCAACAGGCTCAGTCCCGCACCGTTGAAGCCCCAGTTGCCTGCGCCCTGAAACCCGAACGTGTACTGGGAGGTCGTTGCGTTCGACCACGTTGCGGTGACCGTGAACGCACCCATCATGTCTGCACGAACGTTGGACGTGATTGGTCCGACGATCGTGACCGGGTTCGCCATGTTCGATGACACCGTTTGCGCGTTGGCAATGGGTGCCGCGGTGGCGAGGGACAACGCGCAAAGCGCTGCGGTGGTAAGTCTGCGCATGGTGAATCCTTCTTCTGCGGGACGAGTCTGATGTGCTGCAAGCGGGATGCTCGCGAGGTAGCAGGGGCAAGACTCGTACCAAAGGCGAGCTCATCGACAGAACCGCCTGCTTTCCCAAGGGAGCGAGCTCAACAAGATCACTTTTCAGGTTTTCAACACGCACTATGAGGTGCCACTGGCCTGCGGCTCGTTCGCCACAATTGTTGAGCCGGAACCGCAACGCCACGCCCACTGTGGTGTCGGAGCGACGAAAAACGCAAAAGGGCGTGACTTTCGTCACGCCCTTCTGATTGTGCCTCCGACGTCTACTGGCCGACGATCAGCCCCGCACTGGGCTCGGACTTGGCGGTCTTCTTGGCCGCTGCGGACACGACGCGTGTACTCTTGAACGCCGTGACCATCAGAATCGAGTAGGCGACGGAGAAGATGACCGTCGAAAACACGATGCGCTGCGACGTCTGCTCGAAGGCCCGCTCCTGGGAGGAGTTCACGATGGTCTTGAGCTGCAAGGCGTCCAGGGCAAAGAGCACGAGGGAGCCGAGCAGGCCGATCACGAACAAAGCCGAAATGAGCCCAACGAGACGGGCGACAAACTTGTTCTCCGTCGCGCGAGCCAGCAGCACCATCAGCGACAGGCCGAGAAATGGCATCATCAGCTGAAGGGACAGCGCGTTGGCTGCGTCGAACCGCCAGCGAATGTCAAACAGCCTGAGCGGCCAAAGCTGGATGAGCGAATGCACCGCGGGAATGGTGACAAACAGGATCGCCACCGTGTACAGCAGGCGTCGTGCGGGCGAGTCGTCTTCGATGCTGAAGAATGGGGGCATGGCGATTTGGGCTTCGAGTGACGCTGGTGAGGCGAGCCTTACCAACAGTGGTGAGCGATTCCGGAGGGCCGATTCAGATGATTCCGGCTTCGCGTGACCGGAGAAAATGGGTGTTCCGCGTCACCCTCGCGCAAGGGGTAGGACCATTCCATGCCGCACTTCCCTGAACCGCCCCGCGATCCGCCGCCCGCGCTGGTTGCTGTACGGGGGGCGCGCTAGCTTCCGGCGCTATGTCCACACCTTCGTCGTCCATGCGGGAAAAGCTCGAGCGCCTCGTGGTGGCTCGTGACGCGTCAGAAATGGGGGGCGGAGCCGCGCGGGTCGCCGCCCAGCACGCCAAGGGCAAGCTTTCGGCCCGGGAACGCCTCGACGTCCTGCTCGACGAGGGATCGTTCATCGAAAGCGATCGCTTCGTCACGTCGCGCGCCACCGAGGATGGCGAAAAGCCGATTTACGGCGACGGCGTCGTGACCGGACATGGACGCATTGAAGGCCGCCTGGTCTACGTCTTCTCACAGGACTTCACGGTCTTCGGCGGCTCACTGTCCGAGGCGCATGCTGCGAAGATCTGCAAGGTGATGGACCTGGCTATGCGTGCCGGGGCGCCAGTGATCGGCCTCAACGACTCGGGTGGCGCACGCATCCAAGAAGGGGTGGTTTCGCTCGGTGGCTACGCCGACATCTTCCTTCGCAATACGCTCGCGTCAGGTGTGATCCCGCAGATCTCCGCGATCCTCGGTCCGTGCGCGGGCGGCGCCGTGTACTCGCCAGCGATCACCGATTTCATCTACATGGTGCGCGGCACGAGCTACATGTTCGTCACCGGCCCGAACGTGGTGAAAACGGTGACGCATGAAGACGTGACGATGGAGCGTTGGGCGGCGCTGACACGCATGCGGGCACGAGCGGCGTTGCGCATTTCGCGTGCGACTCGGAACTCGCCTGCCTCGCGAAGATTCGCGAGCTCTTCCGGTTTGTGCCGTCCAACAACGTCGACGAGCCGCCGCGTGGCAGCGGGCGGGATCCACGTGATCGACGCGACGAGAGCCTGCTGGATGTCGTCCCCGATCATCCGAACAAGCCGTACGACATGCACGAGGTGATCCGGCGCGTCGTCGACGACGGCGAGTTCCACGAGGTGCATGCGGATTACGCAGGCAACATCCTCGTGGGTTTCGCACACCTGGGCGGCTTCAGTGTCGGCATCGTCGCGAACCAGCCGGCAGTCATGGCGGGTGTGCTCGACATCAATGCGTCGATGAAGGCCGCGCGCTTCGTGCGCTTCTGCGATTGCTTCAACATCCCGATCGTCACGTTCGAGGATGTGCCGGGTTTCCTGCCCGGCGTCGCGCAGGAGCATGGAGGCATCATCAAGCACGGTGCGAAACTGCTGTATGCCTACTGCGAGGCGACCGTGCCCAAGCTTACGGTGATCACGCGCAAGGCATACGGCGGCGCGTATGACGTCATGAGCTCGAAGCACATCCGCGGCGACTTCAACGTCGCTTGGCCGACCGCGGAGATTGCCGTGATGGGTCCGAAGGGCGCCGTGGAGATTCTCTACAAGAAGGAAATCGCCGACGCGGCTGATCCGCAGGCGGCCATGGATGCGCGTGTCGCCGAGTACACGGAGAAGTTCGCGAACCCGTACATCGCCGCTGCGCGCGGTTACGTCGACGATGTGATCGATCCGCGCGACACCCGACCGCGGCTCATCGATGCGCTCGAGGCGTTGCGCGGGAAGCGCGACAGCAATCCGCCCAAGAAGCACGGAAACCTTCCACTGTGAGTACCGTCGCGGGCGCGCCGCCCTTCACCAAGTTGCTGGTGGCCAATCGCGGCGAGATCGCGCTGCGCGTCATCCGGGCATGCCAGGAGTTAGGCGTGCGCACGGTTGCCGTGTATTCCGAAGCCGATGCCCATGCACCGCATGTGCGCGAGGCGGATGAAGCCGTGTGCGTCGGGCCACCGCCATCGAGCCAGAGCTACCTGCTGGGAGACCGGCTGATCGAGGTGGCGTTGCGAACGGGTGCGCAGGCCATTCATCCGGGCTATGGTTTTCTGTCGGAACGCGCGTGGTTCGCGCGCGCGGTGCGTGAAGCGGGCCTGGTCTTCGTGGGTCCACCGGCCGAAGCCATCGAGGCGATGGGCTCGAAGACCGCCGCGCGACAACTCGCCATCAGCGCAGGTGTGCCGGTCGTTCCCGGTACTACGGAAGCGTTGCGCGATGCCGACGAGGCCATTGCCATCGCCGAAAAGTTCGGGTTCCCTGTGTTGCTCAAGGCCGCCGCCGGCGGTGGTGGCAAAGGCATGCGCATCGTTCACTCCGCAGCGGAGATGAAGGACGCGCTGGCGTCGGCGAAACGCGAATCGCAAAACGCATTCGGCGATGACGCGGTGTATGTCGAGAAATACATCGACGGTCCGCGTCACGTGGAGATACAGGTGCTCGCCGATGCGCACGGCAACTGCGTGCACCTGGGTGAGCGCGAGTGCTCCGTGCAACGCCGACATCAGAAGATGATCGAGGAGGCACCCAGCGTTGCGGTGTCGCCGGCATTGCGGTCGCGTATGGGCGCCACCGCGGTGGCTGCGGCGCGCGCCGCCGGGTATGTAAACGCGGGCACGTGCGAGTTCCTGCTCGACCGCTCGGGCGAGTTCTACTTCCTCGAGATGAACACGCGCATCCAGGTGGAACATCCCGTTACTGAGCTGGTGACGGGAATGGACCTCGTGCAGTGGCAGATCCGCATCGCCGCCGGTGCGACGCTGCCGTTCGCTCAGACGGAGTTCACGCCGCGTGGCTGGGCGATCGAGTGCCGGATCACGAGTGAAGATCCGTCCAACGGGTTCCTGCCGTCCACCGGTCGCATCGAGCACCTGCACGTGCCGAGCGGTCCGGGCGTTCGCTGGGATGCGGGTATCGAGTCGGGAAGCGAAGTCGGACTTTTCTACGATCCAATGCTGGCCAAGCTCATCGTCCACGCCCCGACGCGCGCGTTGGCCATTGCACGCATGCGTCGCGCACTGCTCGAACTGACCATCGACGGCATCGAGACATCGCGCTCGTTCCATGTGCGAGTGCTCGACCATCCCGCGTTTCAGAGCGGTGACATCTCGATTCAATGGCTCGAACGGACGCTTGGTGAGCTGACGACACCGGTGAGCGACCGCGCGACGTTGCGCCTGGCGGCATTGGCATCGGCGTTGATGACGCATGAAGAGCGTCACGGCGGCCGGCGCAATGTCAGCGCTTCGGCGTCTGGTGAACCCGCTGGTGCACGCAGCGATGGCGCGGATCGCGCGTCGTGGATCGAGCGGTCGCGACGCGATGCACTGCGCGGCCCGTAACGTGCGCGGCAACGTGCGCACCAGGTTGCGCGTGAGCGTGCTGAGCGTTGGCACGGCATGAGACGCCCGAACATCCGCTCCTCGTCTCGCTCGCGCTCCCGCCAAGGTGGGGCGACGGCTCAGGCGGAGGCCGTGGCGACGATGCGCATCGAGTCGATCGCCGCGGGAGGCGATGGCGTCGGTCGCATTGATGGCCTCGCGTGCTTCGTGCCGCGCACGGCACCCGGCGATGTCGCGCAGGTCGCGTACAGCTCGCACGCGCGCTACGCGCGAGGACGGCTGTTGCAGGTGCTGGAAGCGTCGCGTGATCGCGTCGAGCCAGCGTGCCCGCACTACACGGCTGATCGGTGCGGCGGATGCCAGCTGCAGCATCTCTCCGACAATGCGCAGCGTGAGGTGCGCCGACAGATCGTGCGTGATGCGCTGCAGCGTGTGGGACACCGCGACGTCGGACTTCCCGAACTCGTGTCGGGTAATTCGTGGGGCTATCGCGAACGGCTGACGATTGCACTGCGTGCGCGCGGCGCCTCGTGGATTGGCGGCCTTCACAGCTTCGACGACGCGAATCGCGTGTTTCCGCTCGAGGTGTGTCCCATCGCCCATCCGCGGCTCGTGGAGTGCTGGTCCGCGGTGCGACGCCTGTTGCGCGGACTCCCGGCCCCGCGACCGGATCAACCGCTTCGTCTTTCGCTGCGCTTGCACGATGCGAACGGCGCCCAGGTCACACTGGTGGTGCTCGGCGGATCGCATTGGGATGATGCGCAGGCGTGGGCGGAGCACGTCAGGGCCGCCGTGCCACTCGTGAACGCTGTGTGGTGGGAACGAGCAGGTGGCTCCGCGGTGCTGCTGTCCGGTGCCGCCGAGCGCAGCGTGCTCGCGTTCGCTCAGGTGAATCCGGTTGTGGCTGACGCACTTCGTGAATGCGTGCGCGACGCCATCGGCCGGTTTACCCCGCACTCGGTGATCGACGCGTACTGCGGACGCGGGGACCTCGCGGAATCCCTCGCACATGCAGGAGTGCACGTGACCGCCATCGAGTCCGACCGCGCGGCAACGGCCGAAGCTGAGTTGCGACTGGCGTCGTTCGCGTCGTCGCGCGTCGTGACCGCGCGAGTGGAGGATGCGATCGCGTCAGCACTGCCGGCCGAGGTGGTGGTGCTCAATCCGCCGCGACGTGGTGTGGACGTGCGTGTCGTCGCCGCGTTGGCTGATGCGCGCGACGTACGCGCCATCGTCTACGTGAGCTGCGATCCCGCGACACTCGCGCGCGATGTATCCCGCCTGCCGCGCTGGCGAATCGATTCGCTGCGCTGCTTCGACATGTTTCCGCAAACGGCGCACGTGGAAACCGTTTGTGTGCTGACTCCGGAGGCTGCATGAAGTACATCGTCGAGGTGAACGGCGAACGCATCACCGTGGAGCTCGACGGCGCTCAGGCCGTCGTCGATGGCGAACGCCTCGATGTCGGCCTCACGACCGTCGACGGGACGCCCGTCCGCCTCGTGCGCATCGGCGAGCAAGTGCACCGTGTCGTCGCCCGGCGCGGAGCCACGCGCGGGAACTGGTTGCTCGACGTGGATGGAGCGCGCGTGGAGACGGAGGCGCTGGACGAGCGCATGCGCGTCATTCGCGACCTCACCGCCGCCAGCGCGACGGCTTCAGGTCCCGCGCCACTGGTGGCGCCGATGCCAGGCCTGATCGTTCGTGTGAACGTGGTTGCCGGCGATGTCGTCAGCGCCGGCCAGGGGCTGGTCGTCGTGGAAGCGATGAAAATGGAGAACGAACTCCGCGCGACGACGGCGGGCGTGGTAGTGAGCGTGCGGGCCACGCCGGGTACGGCGGTCGAGAAGGGCGCGATTCTCGTCGAACTCGGGCCGCTCCCCGCCTAACGGACCACCGGCAGCGGGAAGCGGTCGGCGGCGGTCACTCAGGCCGGAGGGACCGGCTTGGTCCGGCGCATCTTGTTGACGCCCTTGATCACCATGAAGAGCGTGAACGCGACGATCAGGAATGTGATGATCTGGTTGATGAACTGCCCGTAGGCGAGCACCGGCACGCCTGCTTTCTTGGCGTCGGCCAAGGTGGCGAACGACTCGCCCTTGAGGACAATGAACCGGTTGGTGAAATCGACGCCGCCGGTGAGGAGCCCGACTATCGGCATGATTACATCGTTGACCATGGAGTCCACGATTTTCTGGAAGGCGCCGCCGATGACCACGCCAATGGCGAGGTCCATGACGCTCCCTTTCATCGCAAATTCCTTGAATTCCGACATCATGCTCATGTGCGTCCTCCGGATGGGGATGGCGAGCGAGCCTCTCGCGGCGCCCGGCAATTGCCTGATCGCCGCGACCGCTAGTGTGGGGCGGCGCGCGCAGGCCGACAAGAGGCGTCGGGCGGGTCTCGCAATCGGCGTCCGCCCACGCCCCATGAGTGCCAAGCCGGCCCAGCCCGGATTGACAGTTGCCCCAAGAGGCAGTAACCTACGAGTCTGTCTCGACTTCCGTGATTTTTATCGGCGACGGGCGGCCTCGGTGATTCAGCCCGGCCACGATCCTCGCGACGGTCACGCGAATTCCGTTGTTCAATTTCAAAGCGCCCCATGGCGCCTTCTCAGTAGACGCACGCATGAAGACCTACAGCGCGACCCCGAAGGATATCGACCGTCGATGGTACATCGTCGACGCGGAAGGAATGGTTCTGGGCCGGCTCGCGACGGAGGTCGCCAAGATCATCCGCGGCAAGCACAAGCCCATGTACACGCCGCACATGGACACCGGTGACTTCGTCATCGTGATCAATGCGTCGAAGGTGCAGGTGACGGGTCGCAAGGCTGAGCAGAAGACGTACTTCAGCCACACCGGCTACATGGGTCACGAGAAGCACACCCCGTACGCATCGGTGATGGCCAGCCATCCCGAGCGCATCATCGAGAAGGCCGTGTACGGCATGCTGCCCAAGACAGCGCTTGGCCGTCAGGTGCTGCGTCGCAAGCTGCGTGTTTATGCCGGTGCACAGCACCCGCATGTCGCGCAGACGCCGACGTCGCTCGCCTTCTCCAACGCTGAGGCCAAGTGATGTCGGAGCAGATTCAGTCGGTCGGTCGTCGCAAGCGTGCGGTGTGCCGTCTTTACCTCACGCCCGGCTCGGGCAAGTGGGACGTGAACGGTCGGACGCTCGGGGATTTCTTCCCGCGCCCGGCGCTCGTCTCAGCCATCCAGCAGCCGTTCACGCTGACGGATACGCTCGGCCGCTTTGACGTGAAGGCCGTGCTCGATGGCGGCGGTGTGTCAGGTCAGGCAGGCGCGGTGCGCCTCGCCATTGCCCGCGCGCTCGTCAAGATCGACGAAACCAATCGGAAGAAGTTGCGGGAGTTCGGCCTCCTCACGCGCGATGCGCGCGAGGTCGAGCGCAAGAAGCCGGGTCGTGCCGGCGCACGTAAGCGGTTCCAGTTCTCCAAGCGCTAGTCGTTGCGGCGCAAGCCGCGACACAGCGTATCTCACACGTTCTCTGAGCCGGTGGCGGGTGCCAGGACCTTCGGGTCCGGTCGCCACCGGTCATGACGAGAACGGACGAATTATCAACCTCCAGTCGTACACAACATGTCGAGTCCGTCCCTCGAGCAGCTGCTCGCCGCGGGCGTTCACTTCGGGCACCAGACCCGTCGTTGGAACCCCAAGATGCGCCGGTTCATTTTCGCCGAGCGCAATGGCATTCACATCATCGACCTGCAGAAGACGCTGCGTCAGATCGAACTGGCGCAAAAGCTCGTGCGCGAGGTCGTCCTGCGCGGCGAGAACGTCCTCTTCGTCTGCACCAAGCGCCAGCTCGCCGCGATCGTGCGTGCTGAGGCCGAGCGCAGCGGCGCGATGTTCGTCACCGAGCGCTGGTTGGGCGGCATGCTCACCAACTTCGGCACCGTCAAGAAGCAGATCCGCAAGCTCAAGGATCTCGAGGCGGGCAGCGAAGAAGGCGGCGGGTTCGCGAACTACACGAAGAAGGAACAGCTCCTGATGACTCGCCAGCGCGACAAGCTCGGCAAGTATCTCTCGGGCATCAAGTCGATGAACCGCCTGCCGGGCCTGCTGTTCATCATCGATTCCAAGAAGGAGCGCATCGCGGTCTCCGAAGCGAACAAGCTCGGTGTGCCGATCGTTGCCATCGTCGATACGAACGCCGATCCCGATCTCATCACGGTGCCGATTGCCGGCAACGATGACGCGATTCGTTCAGTCGAGCTGATCGCCAAGGTGATCGCCGATACGATCGACGAGGCGCGCCGCGAGGCGCCCGTGCGTCCTTCCGAGGAAGAGCAGGAGAGCTACACGTTCAGCAGCGACCGTGGTGCTGAACCCGCTGGCCGTGGCGATCGCGGTGATCGTGGCCAGGGTGCTCCCGCCCGTGGCGGCGGTGAGGACGAGAAGCGTCGCCGGCCGCGCCGGCGTCGTGCGAAGCCCGAGGCCATTGCTGCGCGCTTGAAGACGGGCGCTGAGGGTGCAGTGGCCGAGGACGCTGGCGACGCAGCAGGCACCACCGAAGCGGAGTAACGGCACGCGCGCCTCGTCTCATGACGGCGCGACGGGTATGATTGGAGCGCCGCCGGTTTTCCCCGGCGGCGTTCGTGCAACAAGCAGGATCCCGAACGGCATACCAAGCAGGAAGCAGGTCCCGATGTCAGCTTACGACACCTTGAACACATACAGGGCATCACGATGACGACCCCGATCACGGCGAAAATGGTTTCGGAGCTCCGCCAGCGCACCGGTGCGGGCATGATGGATTGCAAGAAGGCGCTCGAGGAGACCGCCGGTGACATGGACGCAGCCATCGAGTACTTGCGCGCGAAGGGCATCGCCAAGGCCGAGAAGCGCGCCGATCGCTCGACCAGCGAAGGCATCGTCGGTGGCGAGGTCTTCGCCAATGGCCAGTCTGGCGTCCTCGTGGAAGTCGCATGCGAAACAGACTTCGTCGCGCGCAACGAAGACTTTGGAAAGGTCGTTGCCGCGCTCGTTGCGCAGCGTGTGCACTCGAAGGCCGCCGACGTCGACGCGTTCCTTGCAGAGACGCTTGCCTCCGATCCGAGTCAGACGGTCGCGGACTTCGTGAAGGCGGCTTCGGCGCGCACCGGTGAAGCGGTGCGTGTGCCTCGTGTGGCGCGCTTCGACGCGAGTGGAAATGGTGTGGTCGGCATGTATCGCCATCACAACGGCAAGCTCGCCACGCTGGTGCAACTCACGGCGGCGTCGCCGGAAGTCGCGCAGCACGAGTCAGCGCAGCAGCTCGCGAAGTTCGTTGCCGAGCACATCGCCGCGTCGGCGCCGATTGCGGTCGATCGCAATGGCGTGCCGCAGGAGAAGATTGAAAGCGAGAAGCGAATCGCCGAGGAGCAGGCGCGTGAGTCGGGGAAGCCCGATGCGATGATCACCAAGATCGCCACAGGAAAGGTCGAGGCGTTCCTCAAGGACGTCACGCTCCTGCCGCAGGCGTGGGTGCGCGACCCGGCCGTGACGATCAGCGCCTTGGTGAAGGATCATGCCGATCGCGCAGGTGGCACGATCACGGTTGAGCGCTTCGTCCGCCTGCAGCTGGGTTCGGAATAAGCACCGTGACAGACATCCTACCCGCAGTGGAAGGGCTCGAAGAGGGCGGACGCGCGCTTCGCTATGGTCGCGTCCTGCTCAAGCTCTCCGGCGAAGCACTGGCCGGAGAGCGCGGGGTAGGTTTCGACTTCGATCGGATCGGCTTTTTTGCTGACCAAATCATCGAAGTGGCGGCGATGGGTGTGCAGCTGGGACTCGTGATCGGTGGTGGCAACATCGTGCGCGGTTCTCAGCTCGCCCAGATGGGAATGGACCGGGTCGGTGCCGATTACATGGGAATGCTGGGCACGGTCATCAACGCGCTCGCGCTGCAGGACGTGCTGGAGAAAAAGGGGCTCGACACGCGGGTGATGACCGCCATTCGGATGGAGGAACTCGCCGAGCCGTATATCCGGCGTCGCGCCATCCGGCATTTCGAGAAGGGTCGCACCGTGATCTTTGCCGCGGGCACTGGCAACCCGTATTTTTCGACCGACACTGCGGCAGTGTTGCGCGCCATCCAGATGAAGGCCGACGTGATCATCAAGGCCACCAGTGTGGATGGTGTGTACTCTGCCGATCCGAAGAAGGATGCCAATGCGCGCTTGTACGACACGATCAGCTATCGCGACGTGATGCTGGAGGAGCTCAAGGTGATGGACCAGACCGCCATCACCCTGTGCAAGGAGAACCAGCTGCCCCTGATCGTGCTCAACATCCACCGCCCCGGAGCGATCTCGCGCGCCGTCAGGGGCGAACACGTAGGGACAATCGTTTCATGAGCACAATTCCACAAATTCTGAAGGACACCAAGTCCGGAATGGAAAAGGGACTGGAGAGCACGAAGCGTGAGTTCTCCGGTATCCGCTCCGGCAAGGCATCGCCGAACATGCTCGACACCGTCAAGGTCGAGGCGTACGGCTCCCATGTGCCGCTCAACCAGGTCGCCTCGGTCTCGGCGCCCGAGCCGCGCATCCTTTTGGTCACGCCATTCGACAAGAACCAGGCCAAGGCCATCGAAAAGGCCATTCGCGAGTCGGACTTGGGGCTCGATCCGGCGCACCAGGGCGGTGTCATTCGCGTGCCACTGCCGTCCATGAACGAGCAGCGTCGCAAGGACCTCGTGAAGGTCCTGCACAAGCTCGCCGAAGATGGTCGCATCGCGATCCGCCATGCGCGCACCGACGCGCGCGACAAGATCAAGAAGCTCGACGGCATCTCGGAAGACGACAAGAAGCATGCAGAGAAGGACCTGCAGAAGCTGCATGACGATTCGATCAGCAAGCTCGATGTCTTGCTCAAGGCGAAAGAAGCTGAAGTCATGGAGGTTTGAGTCCGCCCTGCGGACCGATCCGTGATGGCTACGCCCGTTCCTCGTTCTGCTGACTCGGAAGCCGAGTTGCTCGCGCAGTTGCGCGTGCATGGGGCCGTGCCGCGGCACATCGCGATCATCATGGATGGCAACGGCCGCTGGGCGCGCGAGCGCCACATGCCGCGCCCATTCGGCCATCGCGCCGGCATGAAGGCCGTGCGCGCCGTCGTTGAAGGATGCCTGAGCGCCGGCGTCGAGTGGTTGTCCCTGTTCGCGTTCTCCCAGGAGAACTGGCAGCGGCCCGAGACGGAAGTGTCGGCGCTGATGTTGCTGCTTCAGGAGTACATCGCGCGCGAAGTGGACGAACTCCGGGTACAGGGTGTGCGCGTGCGCGTGTTCGGTGAGCTTGACCGACTGAGCCCCGCCGCCGCGACCGCCGTAGAACGCGTCATGCGTGAGACGGCGGACGGTGACAAGCTGGGACTCAACTTGTTCATCTCGTATGGCGGTCGCGCCGAGTTGGTGCGCGCCGCGCGACTGCTCGCGGAGGACGTGCAGGCCGGCGTGTTGAAGCCGTCTGCCATTGACGAAGACGAGATTCGTTCGCGCCTGTTTACTTCGCACTGTCCCGATCCTGACCTGCTCATTCGCACGTCGGGAGAGCAGCGCTTGTCGAACTTCCTGCTGTGGCAGGTTGCGTACGCGGAGCTGTACATCTCCAGCGTCCTCTGGCCCGACTTCGGTCGGTCGGCGCTCTATGAGGCCATCCTCGACTTCCAGCGCCGCGATCGTCGATTCGGTCGCGTGAATGTCTGAGCGCGATCGTAGGGAGCCCGCTCACGTGCCGTCGTCACGCACGTCGTCACGCACCTCGTCGTGAGTGAACTCGCGCGACGGGTCGTCGTTGCACTGATCGGCGCGCCACTCGCGCTGGTTATCATCTGGCTTGGAGGCGCAGCGCTCGCGACGCTGGCCGCATCACTGTCGGCGCTTGCCGCGTGGGAATTCTTCCGGCTTGCGCGCGAAGGTGGCAATGCGCCGATGGCGGGCATCGGTATCGTCGCGTCGGCGTTGCTGCCAATCATCGTGCATGCGCAGTTCCTCGGCATCATCCAGGTGCCGCCTGTGGCGATCACGTTGTTCGTCCTCGCGCTGATTGCGCTGGCCATCTGGATGCGCGGCGTGAGTGGTCGTCCGCTCGCCGCAGTGGGAACCACGGTACTGGGCGTCATGTACACCGGCGGAACGCTGTCGTACGTGTATGCACTCAGGTACCACGGATACGCCGTTGGCGATGTCGCAGGGTCGCTGGTGGTCATCCTTCCTGTCATCCTCACGTGGGCGAGCGACACGGGCGCCTTCTTCACCGGTCGCACGATTGGTGGGCGTAAACTCATCCCGTCTGTTTCGCCGGGGAAGACAATCTCCGGCGCTCTCGGCGGCGTGGTGCTCACGGTTGTCGTTTGCGCCGCGTACGTGCATTGGGCTTTGCGTCCCCACGCACAGCTCGCATTCTCTCCGTGGGGCTTGATCGTCTTCGCGGTGTGCGTCAGCGTCACGGCACAAATCGGCGATCTCGCTGAATCGCTCCTCAAGCGCGAGGCGAATGTGAAGGACAGCGGCACGCTGTTTCCTGGCCATGGCGGCGCACTCGACCGACTGGACTCGTTGTTCTTCGTGCTGCCCATCAGCTATGCGCTCTATGGCTGGTTGCTCATTGCGGCGCCGTCTTCGTGACGCGCACACCGTGAGCGCGACATGATCGGCGTCTCGGTCCTTGGCTCCACGGGTTCGATCGGCACAAGCACATTGCGTGTGCTCGAGCGACAGTCGCAGAGGTTCGCGCCGATCGCCCTGACGGCGCACGCCAATGCCGAGTTGCTGGCCGCGCAGGTGTCGCGCTGGAAGCCTGCGTACGTGGGGCTCGTGAGTGGGACCGTACCCACGGGAGCGTCGTGGGAGACCGGCGCTGATTGCCTGATCCGTGCTGCGACACATCCGGATGCCGACATCGTGTTGAACGCGATCGTGGGCGCCGCCGGCCTGCCGGCGACATTGGCCGCGCTCCACTCCGGCAAGCGGGTCGCGTTGGCCAACAAAGAGACGCTGGTGCTCGCCGGCGATCTCGTGATGGCGGCGGCCCGCGAGCATGGCGGCTCGCTCGTGCCGGTGGACAGCGAGCACTCGGCCATCCTGCAGTGTCTGGCTGGACGACAGCCCCATGAGGTGCGACGACTCGTGCTGACGGCGTCGGGTGGACCGTTCCGGTCCTGGAGCGCCGACCGCATGGCATCGGCAACGCGTGCCGACGCCCTTAAGCATCCCACGTGGCAGATGGGAAGCAAAATCACTATCGACAGCGCCACGCTCGCCAACAAGGCGCTCGAGGTCATCGAGGCGCACCACCTGTTCGGTGTCCCCTATGATCGCATCGACGTGGTGGTCCATCCGCAAAGCATCATTCACTCCTTTCCAGCACAGTGGGATCCGAAGCTTGGAATTCACGTGACTTGAAGTCGCGGCC
>JADMIO011478639.1_pt1 | contig 102275 bp, 83 predicted proteins | sample 8958161 | NCBI WGS metagenome assembly JADMIO01 (sample SAMN16585339, study PRJNA669376) | soil metagenome | isolation source: Crop rotation soil | place: USA: Cullars Rotation, Alabama | collected 2011 | reverse complement strand
CGCGACAACTTGTCCACGTGGAATTCTAAGCTTAGGATCCCAATGTGCTGGAAAGGATTTGGCAGTAGTTCATAATAAATTGAATTCTCATATGATTCTGTCTGCCAGTGATAATATTCAGTAATTTTGCTTAAAATTCCAACTCCGTTAATAAAGTTCTGAACACTAATTTCATTAAATGAACCATCATACAACAATCCATTGCCATCACTTGAATTGATTGTACTTCCTTGCATATATGCATGATGTCTGCAGCGCAGAAAGAGCGCTTTCGTATGCCTTCAGCTCTATGTAGTTCATTATATAATAAAACCGTGCATTTATTTTTTCAAAAATTTCAACTAAGACTAAAACCCGTTAGCAATTTTTGAAAAATTAGGATAAATTTGGTCAATTTTGGTAAATAAATATTTTAAATCCAGCTAAATTTTATATATTTGAAATATTTAATTACTCTTTCACAGTGAAAACACGGGTTCGAATCCCGTTGGGACCGCAAACGAAGTTTATTAATAAAGCCTTGTAATCTTAAATGTTTACAAGGCTTTTTTCGTTTTAATTCATTATTTTGCGTTAGCCTTTTTACTAACTGCTTTGCAGTGAGAACATATTTTTATAAGCTTACTAAGGATAAGTTTGCTGATGCAAAGAAGATTGTGGTTGTGAACTAGTTTCTCGATGTCTGTTGCAGGTTGTTATTTTCATGAAAGAATCCATCGTTATTAATTTAAAACGGTAACATTAGATAAACATTGCTTGATAACTTTTTCGGCAACTAACAAAGGATAACTGAAAACTGTTACAGCTTCTCCATTTTCTCCAAAATATATTGCTTCTGATAAAAGCTTCTGCCGTCATTTGCTTCATTATATAAAAACTCATCGAACTCCTTTCCCTCTTCTTTGCATTTAATTATCTCCGTAAAGTATTTTAATGCATCGGGAATGAGCACGTATTTTATTTTCGGAATCTCTTCATTGTCTTTATAGAACTGCCTGAAGGCATGCAGTGCCGAGCGGGCGCTTTCGTATGCCTTCAGCTCTATGTAATTCATAATATAATAAAAGCGGACGTTTATATTTACGAGAACTTTTGCAGGCTTAACCTTACTGAAAAAATCAAGTGATGTTTCATATCTTCCGCGGATAAAATTCAATACTCCGCTGCAATAGTTCAGCTCTTCTTCCTGTAAATCTTTAATGAGATATTTGCTGTTTTCATTTACGAAATTTTCAGCCCAGGCGTATTCTTTTAAGTTTAATACAGAGGTAAATACATCTCTGAAAAATCCTGCATGCAGCGGATAGTGCGCATGCTCTGGAAAAATTTTCAGCTCAGTAAAAAGCTTTCCTGTTTCCATTATTTCATTGGTAAAACTGTTATCCACCGGCACCATTTTAAAATTTATTATTTCATTTAATCTTAATAGAATATTATACGCTTCCCATTTTTCTATACTGTGAATATTTTCAAAAATAAGTTTCTTCAGATCGTAAAACTGTTCGCGGTTGATATCATACACCGTATGATAAAAAAGCAGATAGAAAATTTTCAGATAAGAATAATATCTGCTGTTCATAGCTTTCAGGTAATCTAAAAATTTATCTGTATCTAATGAGAGAAGCAGACCTGCATTCATATTTTTTTTAGGTTCATTTCCGTAAATATCATTTCGCAAGTACTCTGCATTACCACCCGCATAAACGTCTCTAAGAAAATTTACAATTTTTGCTTCGGTAATTTCTTCTATAATTTTAAGGATAGATGCAAAATGCTCTCTTCCCATTCCGCTAAGGTTCAGTCCTTTCTGCGCCTTCATTCTGTTGCGGTATTCAAATCTTTTATCATCTGTCAGATAGCCGTTTTCATTCTGCTCAAGACTTTTATTTATAAATTTATTTGCATCGTCTAAGAGTCCTTTATTAGATAAACCCTCGGCAATGAAGATATCCATTTCATGGGATTTTTTTATAAGCTCTTCCTGTCCCAGAAATTTTCTTAACAGATTTCCAAAATCAGCATAAAGATTTTTTACTCTTTTTTCCTTTATTTCACCCTTACCGAAAATTTTCTTTGACATTTTTTCAAAAGAAAAAATCTGCACATCGAAGTCGGGATAGGATTTTGATACGACGTCATAAATTATTTCCAGCGCAGCTATGGAATTAAAGTAGGGTGATTTCACAAAATCACCGAATCGTTTCAGTTCGGCAGGATTTAACTTTTTTAATATTTCAACGGTAGCTTGGGGAAGCATAATCCGGGATTAAAAATTGGTTTTAAATTAAAGTTTTTTCAAAATATAACTCAGCAAAATTTAACTGAAAAATTGGGATTTTAGCGCTATTTCTGTTTGATGTGAAGATATAAAAATTATAATTTTGATGAAATTTAGAAACAAACTTAAAAAATAATCCCTATGAAATCCCTATTAAACTTCAGAAATCCTATTGGATTCTATATATCTCCCTTTATTTTTACAATTTCACTTTTTTTATTATTTGTTTTTATTTCCGTGCAGTCTTTTGCGCAGGTAAGCATTGGCGCAACTCCCTACACAACATTAAAAGGCGCTTTCGATGCAATTAATGCAGGCACGCACACTGGCGCGATTACAATCACAATCACGGGCAATACAACTGAAACTACCTCGGCATCTTTGGATTCCAGCGGCAACGGAACAGGCTCTAACTATACATCAATCACAATTCAGCCGTCAGGCGGCGCAGCAAGAACAATCAGCGCAAGCGTTGCGGGCTATATAATAAATCTCAACGGAGCAGATAATGTAACGATTGACGGTTTGAACACGGGCGGCAATTCGCTTACGATTTCCAATTCCGGTACAGGTATTGGAGGCGCATTGAGATTCATTAACGATGCCACAAATAATATAATCACAAATTGCACGCTTAGCAGCTCTGAAACTTCCACTTTAAACGCAGTTGTGTTTTTTTCAACGGGAAAGATTTCAGGCAACGATAACAATACAATCAGCAATTCTACATTAAGCGGTGCCGGTTCAAATCTGCCTCCAAATTGCATTCAGTCTGTAGGCACAAGCACAGCAATAGGCAATGCGAATATTACAATTACAGGATGCAACATTCAGGATTACTTCAAAGCAGACAGCGCATCATACGGAATAAATCTGGGTTTGGGCAGTGATGCATGGATAATTACAAATAATAAATTTTTTCAGACAGGCACACGTACTTACACAGTGGGAAATACTCACAGCGCGATAATAATATTTGCCGGCGCAGGATATACTGTAACGGGCAATACAATCGGATATGCTTCTTCGGCAGGAACGGGAATTTATACTATGGCAGGCTCTGCTGCAACAAGGTTTGCTGCAATCAATATGAATGCCGGAACTACGGCTGCTGTTAATTCAGTTCAGGGGAATACCGTTGCAGGGATAAGCATAACTACATCAGCCGGCGCTAACGCATACGGAGTTCTCTGCGGAATTTTTTTAGGCGCAGGTAATTTTAATATAGGAGATGTAACACCAAATACCATAGGAGCTGCATCAGGTACCGGTTCTTTATCTGCCATTCTGACATCAGGTCAGGCAGCAATACTTGGTGTATATTCAGGAACGACCGGAGCAGTATTGATTCAGAATAATACGTTCGGAGCATTTTCTGCAACAGGTTCAACGGCTTCAGTAGGCGGGGCTGTATGGGGGATTTCCGTAGGCACTACTCCGGCATCATTAAATATTACAGGTAATATTTTCGGCAACTCAACTGCCGAAAATATGAAAGCGGGTACAAGCGGAGTTACAACAGGAAACTCCATAGGGTACGGGATTCTTTATAATGTCGCTACAGGAGAGACAAGCAGCATAACAATAACAAATAATACCTTCCGTAATTTTTCCGTTTACGGCAGCAATTCCGGCACAACATTGAAAGGTATTACCGTCACTGCAACCTCCTTAGGCGGACCTGTATTTTTAATAACAAATAACTCATTTGCAAATTTCATTACTAACTCAACTCTGGCTCTTACGGGCCCAAACTTAGCGTTTAATGGAATACAATTGGGTCAAGGCACAAGCAGCATAATTTCCGGCAATACAATTTCCAATTTCAATTTAGCTTCTACCGGTACAGGCGGCTATACAGTTGCGGGAATTTTAATTTCAAGCGGCTTTAATACCAAAGTTGCCAATAACGTTATATACAATTTATTAAACGGTAGTACTTCAACTACTGCCACAGCTCCCGGGCGCGCAGTAGGAATATTAATCTATAGCGGGACAACATCAGATACTATTGTGAACAATATGATTTCACTCGGCGCGGGACAGTCAACCAATACTGCATTTGTAGGAATACAATTAGCTAACGGAGGAACTCCTGACCCTGTAAGCAATATTTTTTATAATACGATTTATATTTCCGGTACGGTTGGAAGCGGAGCGCAGCCGACCTTTTGTATTGCAAGAACAGGTTTTAATACCATTGTAAAAACTGCCGAAGTATATATAAGAAATAATATCTGCGATAATGCAAGAACGGGCGGAACAGGCAAACACTATGCTATAGGAAATAATTACGGAGCTGCGGCATCTTCTTCTACAGGCTGGACTTCTACTGCATGCAACTATAACGTTCTTAACTCAGCAGATACATCCACCGTTGCATGGTGGTCAGGCGATGTAGGAATAGAAGGGTGGAAATCAGCTTCAGGTTGTGATATAAACAGCTGGTCAGGTGTGCCTGTTACATATACAAATACTTCAGTTGGAAATTTACGATTTAACATGGGAGTAACACCTACAAAGCTTGAGTCGCGCGGTATTCCGGTTACATCCGTTACAACTGATATTGACGGATTTGCAAGACCAAAGCCGGGAGCAGTAAACGGCGGCGCAATAGCTCCCGATATGGGCGCAGGTGAATCAGACATGGTGCCTATAATTCCGCTGCCTGTTGAGCTAACTTCATTTACTTCAAACGTAAACGGTAATAATGTTACTCTGAACTGGAGCACAGTAATGGAAGAGAACAATAAAGGATTTGAAATAGAAAGAAAACTTCCAGGCGCATTATGGAATAGAGTAGGATACTCAGAAGGGCACGGCACATCAAACCAAATAAATAATTACACATATACAGAACGCGGGATTGCTAAGGGCAATTATAATTACCGCCTGAAACAAATTGACTACAACGGAAATTATAAGTACTATGACTTAAGCGGCGAAGTTATCATAGGGATTCCTTCGAAGTTCAGTCTGGCGCAAAACTACCCCAACCCGTTCAATCCCGTGTCTGTAATTAATTACGATTTACCAATTACCAATTACGTTTCATTGAAAGTATATGATATGACAGGAAGAGAAGTTGCGCAGCTTGTGAATGAAATAAAGCAGGCAGGGTATTATTCGGTTACATTTGATGCCAAGAATCTTTCAAGCGGAATGTATTTTTATAAATTAACTTCAGATAAGTTTTCAGCCGTGAAAAAGATGATACTGGTGAAGTAAGTGAGATAAGAAATTCCTGTTAGCAATTCGTTAGCAATTTTTGAAAAATTAGGATAAATTTGGTCAATTTTGGTCAATTTTGGTAAACAAATATTTTAAATACAGTAAAATTTTGCGTATTTGAAACCTTGAATTACTCTTTCACGGTGAAAACACGGGTTCGAATCCTGTTGGGACCGCAAGCATAAAGCCCTGTAATCTATGAAGCTTACAGGGTTTTTGTTTTTAGGAATCATAATTAATTAGCATTTTACTCACTGTCTTGCAGTGAAAACAATAACTAAGATTGTGAAAAGTAATTTTAAATGATTCTATAATATTAAATAAAAACCCTTCAGATTTTTCTTCAGGGTTTTCATTATAATTAAAAAGCATTGTTTACGCATTTGCTTTTTAACCCTGCCGGTTATTTTAATTTTTTACTTCTTTTTGTATAATAGATCATAAGTAATTTTCCATTCTTTGCCATTACCGGACACTTCTCCTAATTGCCTCACCGAGCCATCATCATTTTTATAAAATGTAAGTCTCTGATACTGCATTTGATTTTTTTGATCCTTACCTTCGGCTATAAATGAAAGTACATTGTTTTCATATTTTCCTTTTTTGAACTCAGTAGTGTTACCTGTGTCATCTACCCACGTTTGTTCCCAGTCTCCTGTATTGCTATTTATGATATTGAAACTCTTTCCTTTTCTTCCTTGTGTGTTAGTCCAGTTTTCCATAATGACGCATTGGTTTAATATTTTTTCTATTTTACTTTCGCCGGCTTTATTCCCAGAATTAGTATAGACAACCCATTCGCCTACCCAGAATTCAAATTCTTTCAGTCTCTCATTATACTCACATGGAAATTCTTGCCTTCTCATTTCTTCGATTACTTCAAGAAAATCTTTATCGCTTTTTATAGAAGCAAAATCTTCATCGTTAATAGTTTGCTCAGAAGCAGCATATCCTGCAATGATTGATTTACGCAATGCTTCAAGAGATTTTTCTTTCAGATTTTTTTTTGCATAAATACACGAAAGATTATACCAGAGATTAGGATGGTCTCCTTTAGTTACCGCTTTCTGCAAAGCAGTAAAGGCATTGTCGTAATCTTTTTTCTGAATATAAGCTGTACTTAGCCGTACCCAGGCATTTAAATTTTTATCTTCTATTGAGACAATTTTAGAATATGATTCGATTGCCTTATCCCAATTAGAATTTACATAATACTCATTTGCTTGTTTTCTGAAATCGGCATCAATGCTTGTTTGGCTAAAGCTTAAGCTTGCAAATAAAATCAAGAGGGATGAGAGAAAAATAAAATATTTCTGCTTCATTTATTTTATTAAATTTAATTTTCTTGTTTCGGAGTATCCGTTTGTTGAAAGAGTATAAAAATATATTCCGCTGGATAACGAATATTTATTTGCATCAAGTTCAGTCTCATATGTCCCTACTGAATAATTTCCTTTTATTAATTCTGTAATTTCTCTTCCGTTAATATCGAATACTTTAAGTGATATTTCAGAAGATTTATTTATAGTGAACTGAATTTTTGTAGAAGGATTAAACGGATTCGGATAATTCTGCTTTAGTGAAACTGAATTCGGAATTTCTGCAGAAATTTTTTTTACATCGGATATTAATGAGCTACCTTCCGTAAGATTATAAAAATTATTCAACGAAACGTTAGTAATAGTCTGTTTCAATCCGCTTGGCCAGAATACAACCAGCGAATCGATCTGGGCTGCATTACCAAATCCGAAATGAACATTAAGTGCATTCATAGAGTTAAAACTGTTTGCTGCATTAATTTCTCTTGTTTGCCATTGTGGGGTTCCGTTGAAAGTTGCTTTTGCTTTAATACGTGTTCCTAAAGCAGAACGGTTTGAAGTTGTACCTGTGCATTTTATATCTATCCATTTATTTGAGTTTTGATAAATGTTTTGGTAGAGCCCTTTGTACTGAGTTGAACCTGCAACAAAAATATCTAGCTTGCCATCCTTGTTGTAATCACCAATCGTTGCTCCGAAACGTGGCCCGCCGCCAGTGCAAATAGAAATAGTATCCATACTTGAAAATGTTCCGTTGCCATTATTATGATAAAACTTACTTGCAGTATTGCCGTCTTTAGTTACAAAACAATCTAAGAAGCCGTCATTATCAAAATCTCCCCATGCGTTAGATAAATTTGAAGGGCCGGCATTAACTATATTACCGACTTCAGCTTCTGTCATTTTTCTGTAATAACTGTTTCCTTCATTTCTATATAAATTATTTTTAAAGGAATAGTTTGTAAGGAATGCATCAAGATCACCGTCATTATCATAATCAATAAAATTCCAAACCTGACCGTCAACTAAATCACTCCCTATTACAGAAGTATCAATTCTCTGTAGATACGGATTACCGGTTTCTTTAAGCAAATTTTTATAATTATAGTCTCTTGTAGGGATTCCTGTGGCAGGTCCACTACCTATGAATAAATCTATATCACCATCCTGATCATAGTCATAAAACGTAGGGCATGTGTAAGGCGCGTTTAACATAGTGAACTGCATCGTATCCAGCTTTGTAAATGAGCCGTCGCCGTTGTTTTTCCAGAAGCGTGACGGATGATTTACTATTCCGAAACCATTTGCTGCTACAATAACTAAATCGGCAAAACCGTCATTATTATAATCTCCCCATGAAGAACCCCATCCTGTATTGTAAGATGAATCTGCAATTGCTCCTGTCGTAATTTTTGTAAAGGAACCATCTCCATTATTTTTGTAGAGGAAAGATTTATTCGCATTTGTAGAAACTAAAAAACAATCAATGAAACCGTCGTTATTATAATCAGCCCATGTAGTGCTTATTATGTTTGTGTTTGCATCAAGAACTGTAGGCAGCTTTGCAAAATTTCCATTTCCAAGATTTTTATAAATAGTTTTCCCGCAAACAAAAAGATCAAGCTTGCCGTCGTTATCGACATCTACCCAGGCAGTTCCTACGTAGGTACCATTCGCAGAGCCTGCATCAGATACAATAGGGTTGTTTGTATCTGTAATTTTCATGAAAGTCTGACCTGAAGAAATGTTTGAAATAAAAAAATACACCAGAGGAATTAAAAGCTTAATTATTAGGTTAATACTAGGTTTTTTCATTAACGTTTTTTTAGTTGTACAAATTTACATATAAGATGAAGACGGTAACATCTCATATATGTATGGGTAGGTTTTAAAAGGTAAGGTTTATACTAGTTTTTCTTTAATCGCTTTAGCAACAGCTTCTGATTTTGAGTGGACGTGAAGCTTTGAATAAATATTTTTGATATGATGCCGGACAGTTCCAACAGTGATTTTTAATTTATATGCAATTTCTTTATAGGAGTTGCCGTCGCAAAGGGATTGCAATACATCCTTTTCTCTTTGGGTTAATAAAGTACTTTCATTTTCTTTGAATGAACTCAGTACTTTTCTTGCAATGCGCGCAGTCATGGGTGAGCCGCCATCGTAAACATCTGTAATTGCTTGAAGAATTTTTTCTTCACTTGCGCTTTTATCCAGATAGCCTACTGCTCCTTTCTTTAATGCATTAAAAATGGATTCCGATTCTTCGTGAACAGTCAGCATAATAATATCACACTCAGGCAAAATATCTTTTATTTTTTTTATCCCGTCAATACCCGATATTCCCGGAAGCTCTATATCAAGAAGAATTACATCAGGTTCGCTTTTTCCAATTTCTTTTAATGCTGTTTCGCAATTCATAAACGAACCAGAGCATTGACAGGTATCTGAGCTGTTCAGCATTTGCTCAAGCTCACTTCTGATTAATTTATCATCTTCTATTAAAGCAACTTTTAACATTCAAACATTTTGATTAGAGTGAAAGGAAAATTCAACATTAGAAATAATAATTTTTGTACCCTTATTTGCACAAGAAATAATTTCCAATTCAAAATCAGCTTTCTTTGCGCGCTTCTGCATATTCAGCAGACCATAGCCGGAGTATTCGGAAGGGTACTCGAACCCTGTCCCGTCATCTACTATCTTCATATATAATTTATCGTTCTCTTTTGTTACATCCAGCCGGACATTTTCTGCTTGTGAATATTTCAAAGCATTGTTCATTGCTTCTTTCAGGATAAATAGCATTTGACGTTTTACCTCCATTTTCAACTTTACATTTTTCCATTCCTGTAAATTCTCACTTTTATGATATTTTATGTTCGAGCTTTCAAAAAGCTCATCTGCAAAAAGATTTACTCTTGTAATAAAATCATATAAAGAATCCTCGGAAGGATTGAGGGACCATATCAAATCACGCGCACTCATTCTCAGACTATCAGAGGTTTCAATTATATTATTAACATCAGTTCCTATTTCATCTGCAGAGCCGTTCATTTTTTTAAGGACTCTTCGCGAGTACATGGAAATTCTTGTAAGCTTGTGTCCCAATTCATCGTGATAATCTATAGAAGCCTGTTCACGCCATTTTTCACGCTCTTCTTCTTTCGCATGCTCAATCTCTAGAGCTAAATGAATATTCTTTTTCAGTCTATATTTATACAGGGCATAAATTAATAAAACTGTTAATAAGCCAATCAAAGAATAAAACCAAATTGTTTTCCAAAAGGGAGGATTTATAACAAGGATTAAAGATTTCTCTTCGCTTCTTATTCCGTGGTAATTTATACCTCGGATTTTTAGTTCATAGTTTCCGGGACTAATATTAGAATAAAATACATAATTTTTATAATCTGAAGAAATCCAGTTATCATCTATCCCTTCAAGCTTATATTCGTATTGGTTTTTTTTAGGATTTGTAAAATCCATTAATGCAAAATCTATTTGCAGATTATTTTGCCTGTTGTTCAGCTCGATTTTTTGCAAATGTGATAAATCAATCGATTCATTTGTATTCTCATTTGATTTACCATTTGATTTTTGATCCGATTTTTCATTGAAAATTTTCAAATTTGCAAATGAAATAATGGGCTTATTTGTATCGGGTTTTAAATCGTTGGGATTAAACATAGTAAAACCTGACCTGTTGCCTGCAATTATGTTCCCCAATTCTGTTTTAAGAATAGCCCCTTGATTAAATATATTGCTGCCTATTTCTTCAGAATAATTTTTGACCGATGAATTAGATAAATCTATTCTTGAAATCCCCTTATTTGTTCCTACCCAGATTTTATCGCCATCCTGAAGCAAAGAATTTATAACTGAGTTTTGTATAATGCTCTCCCTAAATAAACTGGCATTATTCGCCTTTAAATTAAAAATATTCAATCCTCCCGCAGTACCCAAAAACAAATTGTTATCATCTTTTTGCAGAATAGAGTAAATATAATTATTGCTCAGGGTATTAGTATCATTCAAAGTTTTTTCAAATCTTGTAAAATTATTTTTATCTCTGTTAAGCTTATTTAACCCTGCATAAGTGCCTGCCCAGACATTATTTTCTTTATCTATATATAAAGAAAGGATTGTATTATCGCTTAAACTGTTTTTATCGTCAGGGATATTTCTATAACTTACAGTATCGAAGGTAGAGAAATCAATGAAGTATATACCGTTTGTTGTCCCTGCAATTATATTGCTGCCTTCAGCAGTAAGCCTTGTAATCCTAATATTAGGAAGTAATAATTTTTCATCTGAAGAACGGGATATTTTTAAAACTCCGTTATCTGTACCTAAAAATAAATCGTTTTGATATTCAGTAATGGTATTAACTGATATATTTTTATTTTTTAAATTTACCTGAATCAATTTTTTATTTGACTCATCAAGTTCAAACAATCCGGAGCTGCTTCCCAATAGAATTTTATTTTTGTTTTTTTCATAAACAGATTTAACATTTCCTATGCTTGTTCTGTCAGTAGTTTCTGAAAAATTTAAAAAATTCTCATTTCTTTTTACAACTTTGTATAAACAGTTTTCATATGAGCTTACCCAAAGGCAGTTTGATTTATCGCATATCATTGCAACACTTTCCGAATGACTTTTTGCAATAGGGGATAAAGTTATTTTTGAAAATTTAAATTCGTTTGGATTTAATTGATAAATATTATCAGACGAGCAGAAAAATAAATTACCGCTTCTGCCCTCAGATATTTCATACACAGTTGCATTGCCGGGAGCATTGACAACAGTTGAATCAAACATACTTTTATTAAATCTGTATTCTCCTTTTTTAATGTCGTCAGATTTAATCATGCAAACTCCCCGTTGTATCATACCTGTCCAGAGATTTCCTGCCTTATCGCAGTAAAGCCCTCTTACGACGTTTCCGTTTATAGAATCACTATTTATATTTCGTTTAAAATTATCAAATATTGTTCGTTCAGGATTAAATCTGAATAATCCCCCCATATAGCTTCCAATCCATAAATTATTTTCTTTATCAGATGTCAGAGATAAAATATAGTTGCTTTTTGAATTACCAGTAAAGTTTCGGTAAGTTGTGAAAGTATTGTTTTCAAATTTGCTTAACCCGTTTTGAGTCCCGAACCAAAGAATACCGGACTTATCTTCGGTAATTGCCCACACAGTGTTATCACAAATGCTGTTAGAATTATCACTGTGAACGAAACGAATGAAAGAAGAAGTCTTTGCATCATAGCGGCTCACCCCTCCAAAGTAAGTTCCAAACCATAGGAAGCCTTTGCTGTCCTCAAAAATACTTATAACGTCATCGTTTCCGATTGAAGCTGAATCGAATGGATTATAGCGGTAGGAAATATAATTAATACCATCGTATCTGTATAAACCGTACATTGTTCCGAACCAGATAAAACCTTTACTATCCTGATAAATTTTATAAACAAGGTTGGAAGGAAATACTCCTTCGGCATCTATTTTCTCTATTTTAAACTCATCTGCTTTTAATTTTTGGTTTGTAAAGAAACAGACGAGCAAAAAAACGGCATACAATACTTTCATATTTAAATTTTCATAATTACCAATCAATAATCAATCTCATATTTGTGAGATATAATTTATATTATACAGGTTAATAAATTCCCTGATTCTTTGGAAGTAAATTATTTAATTTTATCATAGCAAAAATTTAATATTAAAAAATGACGATTTGTGTTAGCAATCCGTTAGCACATTGACCAAATAATCTATAGAAAACCTTTTTCAAAATGAAGAAAATGTTGAAAAGTGAAAGAAAATGGACATTACATTGGTCAAAAAAACTCGTTCACAGTGAAAACACGGGTTTGAATCCCGTTAGGATAGCAAAGCTAAAGCCCTTATAATCATTAATACTTACAGGGTTTTTTGTTTTATGTATGCATAATTCTGATTCTGTTTTTTCGCATATCAATTTTATTAAAATCATATTAATTTTAGCTATGATCGTTAAAAAAATAGATTGTGAAGATTGTAATGCCCGGGTGCATTCATTGATGAATTTTGCGAGTGAAGATGATTTGCAGGAAATTAACTGCAATAAAATTTGTAATCATTTCAAAAAAGGGCAAACACTTTTCTATGAAGGAAATCTTCCTTCCGGCCTTATGTGTATTAATCACGGTAAAGTAAAATTATTCAGAACAGGGAAGGATGGCAAAGAGCAGATAACTGCATTCGGTCTTCCCGGAGATTTCCTCGGCTACAGAGCAATCATTGCCGAAGAAAGTTATGCGCTTTCAGCAACAGCACTTGAAGATACTGTTGTATGTCTTATACAGAAAGATGACTTTTTGAATATGATTCAGAAGAATTCTTTCATTTCAAAAAAGTTGATGATTAGCCTCTGCAAAGAGCTGGGGCTTGCAATGGAAAAAATCCAAAGCCTTTCGCAAAAAAGTGTAAGAGAAAGACTGGCCGAAACTTTAATCTATCTGAAAGAAACTTTTTCAAATCAAAATTCCGATGCAGATGTTGTAGATATTATTCTTCCAAGAGAAGATATTGCAAACATAGTAGGCACCACAACGGAGTCTGTTATCAGAACACTCTCCGATTTCAAATATGAAAAGCTTATTGAACTTGAAGGCAAGAAAATAAAAATTCTTAACGAGACAAAGCTAAAATCTATTGCCGGGATAGAGTAAATTCCTTTCAAACATTCCTGTTATTCATTTATTCTCGATAATACAGAACTTTAAAATATGATTTAAATCATATTTTCATCTGATACACATCATTTGGCACGTGCAGAAATCTTTATATCTTTGTATAAAAATTCTGTTATGCAAAGCGGGGTTCAAATCCAAAATCAAATTAAAGATATAAAAATATGTTTTCATTGCGGAGATGAATGCTTTTCGGAAGTTCATTATGATGAAAAGATTTTTTGCTGCGCAGGATGTAAAGCTGTTTATGAATTATTATTCCTAAATAATCTTTGCAGCTATTACGATTTTGAAAATAATCCGGGTATAAATGTAAAAGAGTCGGGCAGCGGAATTAAGTTCAACTATCTTGATGACATTTCCATTCAACAGAAACTTATCGAGTTTTCCAACGATGAAATAACAAAGATTACTTTTTCCATTCCTTTGATTCACTGCTCATCGTGTATTTATCTGCTTGAACATCTATATAAATTAGAGCCTGCCATAGTCAGCTCCAAGTCTGATTTTACTCAAAAGAAAATTTTCATCACTTATAAGACAAAAGAAATCACGCTCAAAAAAATTGTTGAGCTTTTATATAGCATTGGTTATGAGCCGCAAATAAATGCTAATGATATTGAGAGGAAAGAGAAATCTGTTGTCTTAAAAAAACTTTATTATAAAATCGGCATTGCCGGATTTTGCTTCGGCAATATTATGCTTTTAAGTTTCCCTGAATATTTATCTATAGGAAATCTTGAAGTTCAGTACAAATTTTTATTCGGCTATCTCAATATACTTCTGGCAATCCCTGTAATTTTCTATTCTGCATCTGATTATTTTAAATCTGCATATCTGGGACTAAAGCAAAAAAATATAAACCTTGATGTTCCGATCTCACTGGGAATAACAGTAATATTTTCCCGAAGTATGTTTGAAGTAATGTCAGGATATGGAGCAGGCTATTTTGATTCGCTAACCGGCCTAATTTTCTTTCTTCTCATAGGGAAACTTATTCAGACCCGGACATTTGATTATTTAAATTTTGAAAGAAGCTATAGATCATATTTTCCGATTTCAGTAACTCTTATCGAAGATAAAAAGGAAACAACTATTCCTATAGAAAAATTGAAAAAAGGAGACAGGATTTTAATAAGGAACAACGAACTTATTCCTGCCGATTCAATTTTGTTTAAAGGTAATGCAAATATAGACTACAGTTTTGTAACCGGCGAATCTGTTCCTTCAAAAAAAGTGTTAGGCGAGATTATTTATGCAGGGGGAAGGCAGGAAGATGACTGTATAGAATTGGAAGTTATCAGAGATGTCTCTCAAAGCTATTTAACTCAGCTTTGGAATAATGAAGCCTTTCAAAAGAATGAAACCGTCAAAATAAAGTTAAACGATATAATAGCAAAATATTTTACAGTTATAACTCTTATTGTTGCAATCTCAGCAGGTTTATATTGGATTAACACCGATATAAAAATTGCCGTGAATGTTTTTACGGCTGTTCTTGTTATTGCCTGTCCGTGTGCGCTGGCATTAGCCGGACCCTTTGCGCTTGCAAATACAATGAGGATTTTCGGAAAGAATAAATTTTATCTAAAAAGTACAAATGTAATTGAGAAACTTTCTCAAATAGATACGATTGTTTTTGATAAGACAGGAACAATTACACAGCCAAAAAATTCACAATTAAATTACTACGGAGAGCTTCTTACAAATTTTGATTTGAGTGAAATAAAATCACTTGTGAAAAATTCAACTCACCCTTTAAGCAGAAAAATTTACAGTGGAATTAAGTCAGATATTGAAATTAAAATTAATGGGTATCAGGAAATATCCGGAGTAGGAATAAAAGGGCTTTCAGGAAAAAATATTTATAAGCTAGGCTCTGCGGCGTTCATTGCAGAAGATGTGAAAAATTATGAAAGTAATGATAAGGCTTCAAAAGTGTATGTAAGCAAAAACGGAAACTACAAAGGGTATTTCATGATAACAAACTGCTTCAGAGACGGAATAGATAAACTCGTGAATGAACTAAAAAAGGACAAAAAAATAATAATTCTTTCAGGAGATAATAATTATGAAGAAGAGAATCTAAAAACCATTTTTGGAGAAGAAAGTGAAATGAGATTTTCTCAAAAGCCGGAAGATAAACTTCAATATATAAAATCTTTGCAGTCAAAGAACAAAAAAGTTCTGATGATAGGCGACGGCTTAAACGATGCGGGCGCGCTTAAGCAAGCTGATGCAGGAATTGCCATAACGGAAGACGTATCTTACTTCTCACCTGCCTGCGATGCAATACTACACGGAGAAAATTTTAATGAGCTCGGTAAGTTTTTAAGATTTTCAAAAACTACAATAAATGTAATAAAAGCCTGCTTTACATTTTCTTTGATTTACAATCTCATCGGTTTGATTTATGCAATACGGGGAATTCTTTCACCGATTGTTGCAGCTATACTGATGCCTGTTAGTTCTATATCGGTAGTTCTTTTATCAATTTCACTTATTTATTTTTTCGGCAGAAGAGCAAAATTAATTTAAAAACTGTGGGTGTCATTTTTATTTTAATAGGGGCAAGTATTACAGTGGCAGCTTTATTTTTACTTGCCTTTATATGGTCAGTTAAAACCGGTCAGTATGAAGACCGTTACACACCGTCATTAAGAATTTTATTCGAAGAGAATTCAGACAACAATAAAAACAAATGAATTATTATTTAACAACAAGAAAAAATCTTTCTTTCAGCGAAGCTATAAAAAAAATAACGGAATGTCTTTCCAGTGAAGGTTTCGGAGTAATATCTGAAATAGATTTGAATGAAACGCTGCATAAAAAACCCGGTGTGAATTTTAAAAAATACAAAATTCTTGGAACGTATAATCCCGACATTACCTACAAGGCAATTATGCTCGAGGATAAAATCGGTACGCTGTTTCCATGTAATTTAATAATTCAGGAGCAATCTGAAAATGAGGTAGAGATATCCGTAATCAATCCGCTTCAATCGATGACAGGTATTGATAACATTAAATTAAAAATTCTTGCCTATGAAGCAGGCGAAAAATTAAAAAAAGTTTTAAACAATTTATAATTTTTATTCAACTAAACAGAAAATAAATGAACGTTGAAAAATTCAGTTACGATAATAAGATAGTAAGGGACTTTGCAATAGCATGCGTGGTATGGGGAGTTGTTGGAATGCTTGTTGGTCTGCTTGCAGCCTTGCAGCTTTTTAATCCCATTCATAATATGGAAAACCAATATACTACGTTCGGAAGAATAAGGCCGCTGCATACTAATGCAGTTATTTTTGCTTTTGTGGGGAATGCGATTTTTATGGGAGTGTATTATTCTTTGCAGAGAGTCTGCAAAGCAAGAATGTTCAATGATATGCTGAGCAAGGTTCATTTCTGGGGATGGCAGCTTATTATTTTATCTGCTGCAATTACTCTTCCTCTCGGGTTTACAGCAGGAAAAGAATATGCTGAGCTTGAATGGCCAATAGATATAATGATTGCGATTGTATGGGTTGTCTTTGCAATTAATATGTTCGGAACAATAATTAAGCGGAGAGAAAAGCATATTTATGTTGCAGTATGGTTTTATATTGCAACGATTGTAACTGTTGCAGTTCTTCATATTGTAAACTCAATAGAGCTTCCCGTTTCATTTTTAAAAAGTTATCCGGTTTACGCCGGAGTGCAGGATGCTTTAGTACAGTGGTGGTACGGCCACAATGCTGTTGCATTTTTTCTTACTACACCTTACTTAGGATTGATGTATTACTTTCTTCCTAAAGCTGCAGGGAGGCCGGTGTACTCATACAAGCTTTCTATAATTCACTTCTGGTCATTGATATTTATTTATATATGGGCAGGTCCGCATCACTTGTTATATTCTGCTTTGCCTGATTGGGCGCAATCGCTCGGAGTAGTATTCTCCATAATGCTTATTGCTCCTTCATGGGGCGGAATGATAAACGGACTTCTTACACTTCGCGGAGCATGGGATAAAGTTAGGGATGACGTTGTGTTAAAATTTATGGTTGTTGCCGTTACATGCTACGGCATGGCTACGTTTGAGGGACCGATGCTTTCTTTAAAAAATGTTAATGCAATCGCACACTTTACGGATTGGATAGTTGCACACGTTCATGTAGGCGCATTGGGATGGAACGGATTTCTAACATTCGGAATCCTTTACTGGCTTATACCGAGAATATATAGAACAAATTTGTATTCAAAGAAACTTGCAGCGTTTCATTTCTGGATCGGAACGCTTGGAATCGTTTTTTATGCAGTATCTATGTATTGGGCAGGCCTTACACAATCTTTGATGTGGAAAGAATTTACTCCGCTTGGAATTTTACAATATCCGAATTTTCTTGAAACAGTAATACAGATAATTCCGATGTATCTGGTAAGATCAATCGGCGGTGTTCTGTATCTCGGGGGAGTTTTTACAATGGTATACAATTTATATAAAACTGCAAAGCAAGGTTCGCTGGCTGCAAATGAAGAAACTGAAGCCCCTGAATTAGAAAAAAATACCAATGAAAAACATCCTACTAAACACAGGTGGCTTGAAACACGTCCCGGAAAATTTGCAATACTTGCAACAGTTATTGTTCTCATAGGAGGAGTTGTAGAATTTATCCCAACATATATGATAAAGTCTAATATCCCTACAATACCAAGTGTTAAGCCCTACACCCCGCTTGAGCTTCAGGGAAGAGATTTGTACATAAGGGAAGGATGCTATACATGTCACTCACAGATGATAAGACCGTTCCGCTCTGAAACAGAAAGATACGGCGAGTATTCGAAAGCAGGCGAGTATGTTTATGACCATCCGTTTCAATGGGGCTCAAAAAGAATTGGTCCTGACCTAATGCGTATAGGAAAAAAATACCCTAACCTGTGGCATTATAATCATATGGAAGAGCCGAAGAACGTTTCTCCGGGTTCAATTATGCCAAGCTATAAATGGCTACTGAAGCAGAACTTAGATAACTCATCGCTTGAATCAAAAATTAATGTTATGAGGACTCTTGGCGTTCCTTATCCTGCAGGTTATGAAAAACAAGCTTTGGAAGATTTGACGAGACAGGCAGATGAAATTACTGCAGACCTTCAGAAAAACGGAGTACCTGCAATAAGTGATAAAGAGATTATTGCTCTGATTGCATATCTGCAAAGAATGGGAACGGACATAAAAGGCGAGACAGATACTTCTACAATTAAAAATCAAAAATAAATTTTGGCAAAATGTATAACGAAATTTTACAATCGATTGAAGGAATTGCAATTTACCCTATGTTCTCGCTTGTTGTTTTTGTGCTTTTTTTTATCTGTCTTGCTTTTTGGACTTTTAAAGCGGATAAAAATTACATGAAAGAAATGAGTGAAATTCCTTTAGAAAAATAAAACGATTTTTAAAAATGAGACACAAATTTATTACACTTATACTTTTTATTTTATTATTTACTACTGAACTATTTGCTCAGGGACAGCAAACTGAAGAAAACAATAATCATTATATAGCTGCCGGCGTAATTATAGGAATTGCCGGTATGTTTTTAGTACTGTTGGTTTTCAGTAATAGGATTCACTCCATTGCAGAAAAAAATACTGTGAAAGGCGAAAGTTTATTTCGGAAGTTAAGAAAAAAACTTTCAGGCGCAGTTCCTCTTGAAAAAGAAAAAGATATTATGCTGGATCATGATTTTGACGGAATAAAAGAACTGGATAATAGTATTCCGCCGTGGTTCAATATTTTATTTTATGGTACTATAGTGATTGCCCTCCTTTATATGCTGAACTATCATGTATTCAAGTTCAGTCCGCTATCCGCAGAGGAGTATAGTGATGAAATCCGTATTGCAACAGAGCAAAGAAATGAGCTGATAAGAACGGGAGCGTTCATAAATGAAAATACAGTAAAACTTTTACACGATGAGACTATACTAAGTGAAGGTAAAAATATATTCGCAACGAATTGCTCTTCATGCCACGGTATGCAGGGCGGCGGATTGATCGGACCTAATTTAACCGATGAATATTGGCTGCATGGCGGGGGGATTATAAATGTTTTCAAAACTGTAAAATATGGTGTACCTGTTAAAGGAATGATAAGCTGGCAGACACAGCTAAATCCAAAGCAGATACAATCAGTAGCAAACTATATACTTTCACTGAAGGGAAGCAATCCTTCAAATCCAAAACAGCCCGAAGGACTAATATATATTGATAGCAGCTCAGCCAAAAACGATTCAGTCAAAGCAAAATAATTGAAGTGACCAAAGAAATTTTCAGAGATAATATTTCAATTGTTAATAAAGAAGGAAAACGCAAATGGATATATGCGCGTAAACCTAAGGGTAAATTATATAACTTTCGTACGGTATTCAGTTGGCTTCTGTTTCTAATATTATTCGGAACGCCGTTCGTAAAATTGAACGGTCACCCATTCGTTCTTCTAAACTTTATTGAAAGAAAATTTATTTTATTCGGAGTGCCGTTTGTGCCGCAGGATTTTTATTTGTTCGGATTAGTTATGATTTCAATAATAGTTTTTGTGATACTTTTTACAGCTTTATTCGGAAGATTATTCTGCGGATGGGCATGCCCGCAGACTGTTTTTCTTGAAATGGTTTTTAGAAAGATTGAATATTTTATAGAAGGAGATTCCTTCAAACAGAAAAAACTTGCATGTAGTAATTGGACGTCAGAAAAGATTTTCAAGAGAGTAAGTAAATGGAGTATATTTTATATTCTTTCATTTATAATTGCTAATACTTTTCTCTCCTATATAATCGGCATAGATGAGCTTTATAAAATAATTACAGATAGTCCTGCAAATCATTTAGGCGGGTTATTTTTAATACTGCTGTTTACAAGCATGTTTTATTTTGTCTTTGCTTATTTCCGAGAGTACGCATGTATTTATGTCTGTCCTTACGGAAGGTTACAGGGGGTGCTGCTTGATAAAAACTCTATTGTAATTGCCTATGATTATACCCGTGGAGAGCCGAGAGGTAAAATTAACAAGGCAGAAGAAAGAAAATCCGGTGACTGTATAGATTGCAAGATGTGTGTAGATGTTTGTCCTACAGGAATTGATATCCGCAACGGCACGCAGCTTGAATGCGTGAACTGTACAGCTTGCGTTGATGCCTGCAATAATGTAATGGATAAAATTCAGAGGCCGAGAGATTTGATAAAGTATGGTTCCGTAAATGGAATTCAGACGAATGCGAAGTTTAAAATTACTCCTCGAATAATCGGTTATAGTATTGTACTTATCTTATTAATTGCATTACAGATTGTTTTGTTTGCAAACAGAAAAGAAGTCAGTGTGAATATATTAAGGACACCAGGGTTGTTGTTTCAGGAGCAGCCAGATAATAAGATAACAAATCTCTATAATATAAATCTTGTCAATAAAACGTTTGAGAAAGTACAAATATCATTGGAGCTTTCAAATATAGAGGGTGAAATTAAGGTTATCGGTAATAATCTAAGCGTCGAGCCTGCCGGAATAACCGAAGCAAAATTTCTTGTTTATGTTTCAAAAGAAAAGATTAAGATAATGAATACTCCGTTTAGCATTCAGGTTTTCAGCAGTGACAAATTAATCAACGAAATTGAATCGTCCTTTAACGGGCCTGTAAATAATTTAAATAAATAAAATGAAAATGAGTTGGGGAATAAAAGTAATAATGGCATTTGTATTTTTTGCAGGAGGAATAGGTGTAATGGTCGGAATATCTATGAGTAAAAATATTGATCTTGTTACGGAAAACTATTATGAAAAAGAGCTTAAACATCAGGATAAAATTAATATGATTAACAGGACAAATGTCTTGAAAGATAAAATTAAGCTTGCAACAAACAAAGAAAGTATAACAATAAAATTTCCTGATGACTTTGCAGAGCAATCTATAGAGGGAAAAATTCATTTTTACAGAGCTATGGATAAGAAAAAAGATTTTGAGATCAATATTCAGAAGAATGAAAGTAATTTTCAGGAGATAAAAACTTCAGATATGGATAAAGGCAGCTGGAAAATTCAAATTGATTGGAAAGCTTCCGGCTGTGAATATTTTTACGAATCAGATTTATTTATAAACTAATGGAAATGCTCGCAGGATTTCTACTCGGATTTTTAGGAAGCTTTCATTGTGTCGCAATGTGCGGCCCTATAGCTCTTTCTTTGCCCGGAAAAAGCAGGACAAAATTTGATTTCATTCTGGAAAGAATTTTTTACAATTTTGGAAGAGTAACGACTTATACTTTTACCGGAATTCTGCTCGGACTCTTTTCTGAAAGAATATTTATCGGCGGGATTCAACAAGTCTTTTCACTTTCTATTGGCACTGCTATAATCTTCTATCTATCAGGTTCTATATTAAAAAAGAAGAAAGTAAATCTCTACAACCCGGAATTAAAGAAGAGCAAATTCTTATTTTACAAGAATCTTTTTATCAGGCTATATTCAAAAAATTCGAGACTTTCATTATTTGGAATTGGGCTATTGAATGGTTTTTTACCTTGCGGGTTTGTTTATATAGCTGTTTCAGGATCTATGCTTATCGGTTCTCCGCTAAAAGGGGGAATATTTATGGCAATGTTTGGAATGGGAACGCTGCCGTTAATGATTGCAGTCTCACTCTCAAAAAATTTTGTCAGACATAAATTAAGGAGAAAAATAAATATACTTTCCCATGTTATTGCAGTTATCCTTGCTATAATTTTTATGCTACGGGGCTTAAATTTAGGTATTCCTTTTATTAGTCCTAAGATTTTAGAAGACAAAAACAATATAGTGGAAATTTTGTGTCACTAATTGTTACTATTTCCTCTTACTTAAATCAGTTGCTCCATTTTTTTAATCATCCGGTCTTTATAAAGAATTGCTTCAGTTGAAAGAGCTTTTTTATAGTCCGCATAATCAAGTTTTTTTCCGCTGAATTTTGCGGAAGCCATTTTACTGAAACAATCCAAAGTATTTTTTATGAACTGCCATTTGATAGTAAAGTTTCAATAAGATTATTTGATATGACGGGCAGGGAAGTTGCGAATATTGTAAATGGAATTCAAACAGCGGGATATTATACAGTTCAATTTAATGGAAGCAGTTATCAAGCGAAACCTATTTCTACAATATAATTGCAGAAGGTACGAATAATAAATTTACAGCAACGAAGAAAATGGTATTGGTGAAATAATAATTCGAGTTAAATTTCAGTGAGAATACATGTTTAAATCCCTCTATACTATTTATTATAAGGGGATTTACTATTTATAAGGTATTTTGATTAAGCTATGTTAAGTAACTCGGCGCATTTATCTTTTGCCCATCCTCTGGTTCTCACATTATAAATTTTTTCCAGTTCGAATTTATTGTCTTTGCCGTTTAAATATTTAAGGAGCTCAGAGGTTTCATAAATAAATATTTTGCTTAAACGTATCCATTGATTATTCTCAATGTTTTTTTCATTTACAAATTTTTTATATGCATTAAGCGCATACAAAGCTGATTCCAGATTGCGCCCATCAATAATTGAAAGCTCTGTCAGATTCATAATATTTAATTCTCTTATTTCAATATCATAGGTATAGTTATCTGGTTTAGATATATCTGCTATACTTGAAAGCGAGCTATGAAAATCTTTTTTATAAAAATTTATCCATATACAAAGGTATAGTTTTGAGTGCTCCCTGTCTTTAGGCTCTACAAAGCTTAGTATTTTTTCTGAATTATTCTCCAGCCATTCAACCTCATTTGCCAGCACCGCTGCCTTCACAATTATTTTAAAATAAATCTGTTTCATGTATTGGGAGGTAATGGTGCACAAAATACCCTCCTGTATAGATATTTTTATGAACTCCATTTTTTCTTTGAGGAGATCTAACTTTTTATGAGTGCCGCAAAAATTTATTATACTAACCATCATAGTATTCTTTGTATCGCTGTCAATCGTATCCCCTTCATATAAGAAAATATTTTTTAATTTGTCGAAATAAAAATATGGTTCATCTTCCACTACGAGTAAAATTCTATATAAAATAGTTAAAAGAATTTTATGCTCTTTATCATTTTCAACTTCAAGAAATTCTATAATTTTTTTAATATCAAAACTTTTAAGGAAGAGGGAAAGAACATTTTTTTCTTCTTTTATTTTCTTGTATTCTGTATGTACATAAAGAGTATTGATGGCGCTCTGTAAGAGAAAGAACATAAAATACAGCGAATTTTCAAATGCTGCCAATTTAGGAGCACTTGTTTCCAGTACTTTATTCATTGAAAGCTTTAATTGCCCCTCTATAGTCGAGTATAGTATTTTATCCCAGTAAAGCTCAAGTGATTCGGTTCTACGGCTTAAAATTTCATTTACTTTAATACTCTGCTTTTCTGCAAGGGTATTGGCAGACCTCTCAGATAAAGTACTGAATAAAAAACAGTTTCTATTGAATTCATTTGTATCGATAAATTTATATGTGATATATTTTTCACCAAGACGAAATAATTCTGAATTTAATGTCCTTAGTAAAATTTCACCCTTGGTGTTTTCTTTTCCTTTTATAAGCCTCTTAATCAATTTTTCCTTTGTAAGATTTTTATGCTCAAACTCAGGATAGTATTCTTTCAACATCTTAAAATACTTCACTAAATCCTTTCTGCTGTTGAAATATGAGGAAGCTATGAACTTTTCAAAATCCTTTATTTCTTCGGGATGAAAGCTTTTTAATAACTCAAGTACTTTAAAATCTATCATTTTCCTGTAATTTATCTTCTAAGATTATACCTAATATCTATTATTAAATCAACAACATAAGCCGATTGGAGTTTATAATTTTTCTCTAAAAACTGTAATTATCACAATTATTTTTCTTTGGTTGAAAAAAATAAAAAATATACTTTTGACTCATGTGCACAAGTAATGTGCACCAAAGTGCACTAAAGGTGCACATTAATTTTAAGAGAAAATGGGTAAAACAAAAACAATTGCGCGGGGATATAGATTAGCTCCTCAAACGCATAACCTCATAAAGAAAATTCAGACGATTTTAAAAATGAACTCCGAACAGGCTTTAAAAATTGTCTGCAAAAAATTTTATGCAGACTTAAAGGCAAATAAAAATTTTAAAAACTTATATTAATATTATGAAAGCACTTTATTTTATTGCCGCGATTCTATTTGTAACCTCTGTTTATGGTTTTACTAGAGATAAAAATATAGCGGACAAAAATAAATTTAATACCGGAGCTTTTAATTTAAATTCTAAAGCTAATGAACTCTGTATAGAGCAAAGCCGGCTTGAAGATTTGCTGAGCTCCATAGAGGATTCAATACAGGTTGATGCATTGAATCAGGAGCTGACAATCAATGGAATTGCTGATAGTAAAATGGGCACATCAGTTGCAAATGCAGGAGATGTAAATGGTGATGGCTTCAGCGATATTATAGTAGGAGCGCCGGGGTATAGTTCAAATACAGGCATAGCTTTTATTTATTTTGGCGGTCTATCTATGGATAACGAGCCTGATGTTATTATGACAGGTGAAGCAGTAAACAATAATTTCGGGGGTACGGTTTGTTCAGCTGGAGATGTAAATGGTGATGGGTTTTCTGATGTAATTATTGGCGCATCAGGATATAATTCAAATACAGGTAGAGCGTACCTTTTTTATGGCGGCGCAATAATGAATGCCGTGGTTGATATTTATTTTTCCAGTCCACAGGTAAATATAGCTTTTGGTTTTTCAGTAAGCGGTGGAGGAGATGTGAACGGCGATGGATACTCTGATGTAATTGTTGGTGCGCCTGATGCTGACAATCTTACAGGTAAGGCTTATGTCTATTACGGTGGCATTTCCATGGACAATTCTCTTGACTTAACTTTAGCAGGAGAAGCATTAAATAACGGTTTTGGACTATGCGTTTCTAATGGAGGTGATTTTAACGGCGACGGATTTAATGACGTATTTATAAGCTCACCACGTTACAGCTCTTCTTTGGGAAGAGTTTATCTTTATTATGGAGGGGCAAACATGAATAACACAGCGGATATAATTTTTACCGGAGAATCAAACGGAAATCAATTCGGAATTTCTGCTGCTAATGCAAGTGATATCAATGGCGATGGATACACCGATGTAATAATAGGTGCGAGCGCTTATAATTCCAACTCAGGCAGAGCTTACATTTACAAAGGCGGGGCTTTGCCTGACAATGCCGCCGATTTAATATTAAATGGTGAAGCAGCCGGAAGTTTATTCGGATCATCCGTTTCATCTGCAGGCGATATGAATGGTGATGGATATGGTGACGTCATAGTCGGGGCCTATGGATATCTTACCTCAAAAGGGAGAGCTTATATTTATTTCGGAAATCCAATTATGGATAATGGTATGGACGGAAAATTTACAGGTGAAGCAGCCAACGGCAGCTTCGGAATATCTATCGCCTGCGCCGGAGATATTAACAGCGATGGATATAGTGATATAATAATAGGAGCTTCAACGCATAAAACAAATTCAGGTAAAGTATATCTTTATACTAATAAACTTACAGGGATTGATGTGCCGGATGAAACATTTAATGGAATACAGCAATCAGGTTTCTTTGGTTATGCGGTCGCAGGAATAGGAGATGTAAATGGGGATGGATACAGTGATTTTTTAATAGGCTCGTATGGAGTGGGACCTGTTTTAAATGATAACAGAGGAACAGCATATTTATTTTATGGCGGTCTTAACTTTGATAACATTCCGGATGTAATATTTCCCGGGCTTAAATCACAGGACCGGTTTGGGTATTCAGTTGCAGGTGCAGGTGATGTAAATCGGGACGGTTTCAATGATGTAATAATAGGAGCACCCGGGAAAGACTCAACTAACGGTGCTGATGCCGGAGCAGCATATATTTTTTACGGAGGAACATCTATGGATAATATCGCCGATGTAGTAATGATTGGCAGAGATACAAGTGATGCATTCGGTTATTCTGTTGCCGGAGCAGGCGATGTAAACAATGATGGATTTGATGATGTAGTTATAGGAGCATATTTACATTCAAATACTTTTCAACAGCAAGGAGAAGCCCTTGTTTTCCTTGGAGGAAGCCCGATGAATAATGCTTTTGATTTTCTTTTATCATATGATTTTGCTTTAGCATCTACACGACAACATTTTGGAAAAAAGGTTGCCGGAGCAGGCGATGTAAACAATGATGGATTTGATGATATAATTGTGAGCGCATCTGACCGCGATTCAAGCAGAGGAGCAGCACTAGTTTATTACGGAGGAACGATTATGTTCTCGACTCCTAATGTTATACTGGAGGAAGAAGTTAAAATAATCAATAATAGTTTTGGTTATGATGTAACCGGTGCAGGGGACGTTAACGGAGATGGTTTCGATGATGTAATCGTAGGCTCCTTTCCTTCAACAGGCACAGGAAATGTGTATTTGTTTTTTGGCGGAAGCATTATGAACAATAAAGTAGATTTAATTTTGTATCCGGAAGTTAACAATAAATTCGGCTCCGTACTTAACGGGGCGGGAGATATTAATAACGATGGATATGATGATATACTTGTTGGATGCAATGCTTATGGAAATTGTGAAGTCTATACATATTTTGGAGGAGCAAATATGGATAATATTTATGATGTAAAAATGAAACAACTGGATAATGAAGGATTTGGTAACTCTATTACTTCTGCCGGTGATATAAATAAAGACGGTAATATTGATATTCTTATCGGAGCACCAATTCATAGTTCTGAAGCCAGCAGTAAAGGAAGAGCATATTTATATCTTTCATCTTCACCGGCAATAGTACCGCGAGTTAGCAGTATAAAGGATGTTCCGAATGACCAGGGCGGCTTCGTAAACATTAACTGGGTAAGAAGCGGTTACGATGAAAGAGGAACAAACAGAGTAACAAATTATATTATCGAGCGCAGCAAACCACCTGCTTCTACGGGCTTTCAGTGGGAGCAGATTGCAAATATAAGCGCGATCAATAATCTCATGTATTCATATACTGCTGCCACATGGAGTGATTCAAACTCACGTGGAAACGGAAATACATATTACAGAGTGACAGCACGCACGGCAAATAACAACGAGTACTGGAGAAGCAATATAATGTATGGGCATAGCGTTGATAACCTTGTCCCTTCAATTCCGTTATATCTTTCATCATTTCAGTTGACGAATGCAGTTGAAATTTCCTGGCAGGCAGTACCTGATACTGATCTTCACTATTACAGGATTTATCGTAATGATACGTTATTAAATATTTCTCTTACAAATAATTTTACGGATACATTTGGTTCAGATAAAATAAACATAATAGGAGAAGCAAATAAGAAAAATTTTGGTAAGAATAAGTCTGAAATAGCTCCTCAAAATAATACTCCGGATGCTTCGGTATTGTATCAATATAAAATCAGTTCTGTTGATGTTAACAATAATGAGAGTCCGCTCTCTGCTCCTTTAAATGTAAATTTTTCTTTATTGACTGCAATAAATATTACAATCATACCTGAAGGTTTTTACAATATTTCAACGGGCAGGTTAAATTCAAGGGATACTGTATGGGCTTACCTTAGAAATACAACTGCGCCATATACAATCGTTGATAGTGCTTCAGCAGTAATTGATTCAATCACATTTACTGCAAATTTTGAATTCAGAAATGCCAATGACGGAACTTACTATATAGTAATAAAGCATAGGAATTCATTGGAGACATGGAGTAAAACAGGAGGAGAGGCATATCAAAGAGGAGTCGCATCGGGCTATGACTTTACCAATAATAATTCACAAAGCTTTGGTAGCAATATGATACAGAAAAATTCTAAATGGTGTATTATCAGCGGTGATGTATTCAAAGATGGTACTATAGATGCCAATGACAGGGGAATTTGCTGGAATGCAAAAAATCTGACGGGTTACAGACAGGAAGATGTTAACGGAGACGGAGTGGTAGATGCGCAGGATAGAGGTATAATCTGGAACAACAGAAATAAAACGGTTCAGAAACCTTTGTAATAAAAAAATAATTTAAAATTACTTACATGAAAAATAGTATAACACTACATAATAATAAATTTCAGTTACTTTCAGCTGCAAACCTTATTATAGTTTTGATGTTCATCAAGCTGCTTTTTTGTAATTCAATAAATGCAGAGGTAACAGTACAAGGTACAATTGCAAATCAGGTTGCGACAGCAAATAGCGTAAGCTTTGATGTTTATCTTACAAGGACTGGCAGCAATGACCTTTATATAGGCAATGCCGACTTTGCTTTCACATTCAATAGCGTAAATTTTACTAATCCGGCTTTTGAATATATTGATGAAAGCAATATCCTTAAAAATTCAAACGGTACTGCTACAACTTCTTACAATGAAAATATTGTAACGGATATACTGCCCGGCAATATACTTGTTATAAATATAAATCAGCCGGCATTTTCAAATCAAACACAGTTCAATTCGCGAATAGCAAAAGTAGATAATGTAATAAGTACGCATAAGATAGGTCGGTTCACTCTCTCAGGTATTTCAAATCCTGCCGGGATGTTTAATCTCGAGTGGAAAACAATGGGCAGCGGTGTGAACAGTAATATCCAGACTCTTGAAAATATAAATCCCTGGATAAGCAGCGCAGCCACTTGTACATTTATTAATCCCGCTAATATTGAGCTTCCCGTTGAGCTGATTTCTTTTACATCTACAGTAAGTAAAAATTCAGTTGTGCTGAACTGGAAGACTGCAAGCGAAATAAATAACTCGGGCTTTGAAATAGAAAGAAAAGATATAAATTCCGAATGGAAAAAAATATCTTCTGTGCAAGGAGCAGGCACAACGAATGAAGAAAAGGAATATTCATATTCAGATCCAAGACTGAATACAGGAAAATATAAATACAGATTGAAGCAGATAGACTTCAACGGGAATTACGAATATCTGAATTTGGCTAACGAAGTAGAAGTAGGAGTGCCGGATAAATTTTCTATATCGCAAAATTATCCCAATCCATTTAATCCGACAACAAAAGTAAATTACGATCTGCAATTCGATAGTAAAGTATCAATTATAATTTATGATTTGACCGGGAGGGAGGTTACGCGTATGGTGAATACTTCTCAACCCGCAGGATATTATACTGTGCAATTCAATGGCAGCAATTTATCAAGCGGAATTTATTTTTATAATATCATAGCTGAAGGCAGGAATAAAAAATTTACTGCTGCGAAAAAAATGATTTTGATGAAGTAAAAAGATGTAGTAAAATGTTTTGAATGCGAAATGAAAATCCCGCCGGGAATAACTCGACGGGATTTTTTATTTTACTGAGAAACTCATGTCAAGCGAATTAAATTTTTATCTACCTATTACTACATATAAGTTTAAAATATTTTTTTTAGGCGGTTTAATATTTATATTATTATTAATAAATGGAGGACATCTTAACAGATAACGCTGGAAAATAAAATGTGACTTTTTTGCGACTTTAAATTTTTTAGAAATTTGAAAGGTAACTTTCGAAAACAGGATGTTGAATTCAAAATGTTACAATAATGCGACTTTGTAAATGTTACAATAATGCGACTTTGTAAATGTTACAATAATGCGACTTTGTAAATGTTACAATAATGCGACTTTGTAAATGTTACAATAATGCGACTTTGTAAATGTTACAATAATGCGACTTTGTAAATGTTACAATAATGCGACAATCTTCAAGCTGCTCAATAATGTAATTTTTTACGACTTTATTTAGTACTACTACCCAAACCCTGTTTGGGTAGTTAGCGAACCAGGGGTTTCGCAACGAGGGCTCTTAAAGTATTAATAAGCTATTCAACCTAAAATGTAACTTTTTTGCGACTTTGTTTATCTAATTAATCTTCATTCTTTTATTCCTTAAGCCTGATAACAAAAAAATATTAAAAAATTTGACTTTAAGAGTATGCAAAAACTCATTATTTAGTACTTACTAATTAAAATTTATTTTATGTGCGGTAGATATGGCCAAAGCTGGACAAAAGAACAGCTGCAATTAATGTTTTTAAGAAAAACTAATCTGGAAATTATTGATTCAACAAAAGGAATTGATGTGAAGGCAGAGAACATTAGTCCGATGGATGATATTTTAGTGGTTACTAACAGAGACGATGAGTATAGACTGGAAGTTATGCGATGGGGCTTCAAGTTAAAATACACACCTGCGCCAATGTTCAATTCCAGGATTGAAGAAGTGTTGCAAGGGAAAGCTTCTGATTACTGGCAGTCACTGCTTTCCACAAAGCCCTGTCTGATTCCTATGAACCAATACTATGAGTGGAAAGAAATTGACGAACGCGTTCTAGGTAAAACAGGAAAACCTACTAAGAAGAAAAAGAAGCAGCCGTATAAATTTACAATTGATGAAGAGATGTTTTTTGGTGCAGGTTATTATAGAATAGAAAAGGAAGCTGATAAAGAAATTAAAGCATGTACAATGCTGACTACAGTCGGCAATAATAAAACCAGACTAATACATCCTAAAGATAGGATGCCGATTATTGTAACGGGTAAAAAAGCCATTCTATTCCTTACAGGAAGTTTGGAAGAAAAATTCTCTGTATGCCTGCCTTATCCGGATGACTTAATGAATTCATATACTCATGAATTTTAAAACCTTTCTATAAATTAATACTCAAAAGTTAATTTTATTAATCAGTAAAATTAACAATATTCAAATTCATTCATTAATCCGATTAAGCAGCTTCTCATTTGAATTTTCTTGTCACGAAAATTTTACCGGAAAACCTATACTTAGATGAATACATTATAGTAAACCACGCATTACTTCAAAAACTTATCCTGCATAAAAACAAGAAATGCATTTTATTAAAAGCACCTTCGGGTTTCGGTAAAAGTGGTTTGTTATCTTTATTCGTGAAAGACATTCAAGTTGATTACTCCTACTATAAGTTAGATAATGAGGATGATAACTTGTTTGTTTTTTTAAGCTACTTATTAAAATCTATCGATAAAGTCTCGTCAGGCTTTTATGATAATATGTCGGAAATGCTGGAGTATTATCAGAAAAAATTTATAGGTAGAGAAGTAGTAAATAAAAATGAGATTACAAACTTTACAAAAGAACTTATCAATAATCTTTACAAATATTTTACAAAAGATTTTTATATTGTTCTGGATAACTCAGAGTTTGTTTCTGAAAATAAAGCAATATGTTTCTTCTTTGATTTTTTTATAGATAATATACCTAAAAATATTCACTGCATTTTTACAGCTACATACAGTTTTCCTTTCGATGAGGTAAAGCTCAAATCAAAAAGAAATTTTTTTGAAATTAATGATGATGACTTTCGTTTAAATCCCGGTTTAGTTGAAAAAGTGGCTAAGGAAATTTATTCTCTAAGCTTAAGTAAGCAGGAAGCTTCATTAATAACTTTAAAGACAAATGGCTGGATAACGGGTGTTCATGTATTGCTGCAGTCTATGATTAACAACATTCAAATGCCTTCTGAATCAAATCTTAGTGAAACACTTCACTATTTTTTTGATACAGAGATAATAGATAAAATTGACCCCCCCTCTCTTAATCAGCTTTTAATATCGTCCTTATTTGATGAATTCACCGACGAACTTATCGCAAGTTCATTCAACGCAGCAGATATAAAACCTTTGCTGTATCTGCTTAAAACCAGATATAGTTTCATAATACTACCTTCTAAGTACGGGAAGTATCGGTATCAGGAATTTTTCAAAGAATATTTACGGAAAAAAGCAATAGAGAGAATTACTCAGAAAACAATTAATGAAGTTTATAAAAAAGCAGGATTATATTTTTCTAAATCAGGTGATAAAGAATCTGCAATAAAATATTTCATAATTTCGGAAGATTATAAAAATCTTATTCCATTATTAACTCAAAAAATACCTGAACTTATTAAAGCAGGTGAGCTGCATATTGTGGATAGATGGCTAAGCTCGCTTCCTGAAGAGATATTTGATAAGTATTCTATCTTAGAATATTATCGTGCATTAAATTTCAGATTATATTCTTCTGAACTGAAGCGGTCAATTGAATCTTTTGAGAAATTTCTAAAAAGCAAAGATGCAGATGAGGAATTAAAGATAAAGTCTATTTGCCGTATAGCTGAAATAAAATTTTATCTCGGAGAAAAAGCAAACGCTGTTGCGCTTCTTGAAAAATTCCGTTCAGGAATTAAGAACGAAAATAATCTTCCGGAACTTCTTCACCGTTTAAGTTCATGCTATCTGGGAATGCATAATTTTGATAAAGCTCTGGCATGCTGCATTGAAGGATTGGGTATTCTGAAAAAAAGCAGACGTACAGGTAAAGTTTCATTAAAAGCAAATATTCTTAATGACTTAGGAAGGATAAAATTTTATACAGGCGAGTTTTCTGAATCTAAAATGTCTTATAAAAAAAGTCTCGATGAAATAGATAATTCATACCATAGATTACAGACAAATATCAATTATTTATATTCAGCTATGTACAGTGGAGATTTTTCTGAGGTAAATTTTATTCTGAATTCTTCCGAAACTCAAAAAATCACTTCAACTGTTCCTGAATTAAAAATGCAGGTCACAGAGGCATCAATGAATTATTATTTTGAGTTCCTCGATTTAACCAACTCATTTAAACAGGCTACTGCCTTGTCTGAATTATCAGAGGAATCAGCAAATACTGATGCAGCGTTTGCAGCAATAATAATGAAGTGCAGGATAATTTTTTATTCGGATGATTTTTCAGAGCTTGAAAAAATGTTGAAGAAAATAGATTTAAGTCAATCTATGGGAACTGAAAATGACAAAATGATCGGGAATTTATTAAAGAGCCTTATAAAAAATAACTACCCTGAGGGGAAAATCAGCTTAGATTACTTTGTTAAAAATAATATTATAGTTGATAATATTTATGCGCTTTTTCTAATGTCATTTGTAGAAATGAAAAGAAAAAATAATAATGGTTTTATACAATGTTTTTACGAAGCTGTAAATCTTTCTATCGAAAAGCAATGTTTCAATTGTGCTTTGCAGATGTTTGTTTTTAAAAGAGAATTGTTTGACTTAGCTTTAAAGCTTGAAGGCGAAATAGAGCCGTTGCTTTCGATAAATTCTGAATTGATTTCAAGAATAGAAAGTGAAAGTATTGCAATTGGTGAATTGAGTGTTACAGATATTATGCTTGAAGGATTCGGAGTACCTTCAATTTATATCAGAGGCGAGAAAATGAATGATAAGAACTGGAAAAGAAATAAATTCAAACAGATTTTTATTTATTTGTTTTTAAACAGGAATAACAATGTTACAAAAGATATTCTGATTAATGAATTTTTTCCTCAAGCAGATGTTTCTTATACTGATAATATATTTCATCAGTTCTTATCTGTTTTAAGAAGTCTCCTCAATAAGAGAAATGAATATTTCAGATATGAAAATAAAGTTTTTTATTTTACAAATGGATTTATCTTTAGTTCGGATTTAGAGAAAATCAGGCTTTATAATAAAAAGTTAAATGCTCTTAAAAATAATCCGGCTGTTAAAAGAAAAATGTTGGAAACGGGGATAGCATTGTGCAGCGATATTTTTATGAAGGGGTATTATGAAACCTGGGTCGAAGATATCAGAAGCGAAGTAAGTGCAATTAAAGTAAAGATGTTAAAAGAAATCATCAATATATTAAAAGCCTCGAATGAAATTAATGAAACGATAAAATATTATGACATACTTTTGAGCGAAGATGATTTAAACGAAGATATTTACTATGAAATAATGAACTCTTACGTTGAAATAGGGGATATAAATTCGGCAAAACTGAAATATAAAATTATGCTGGAAAAATTCGAGAAGGAATTGGGAGAAAAACCTTCTCCACAATTCCTTAAGAAAGTAAAAGAAATCTTACTTTATTAAAACCATTCTACGTGTCTCGGAAAATTTACCAGCCTTTAATTGATAGAAGTATATTCCGCTCGATAAAGCTGTTCCGCTAAAAGTAATTTCATATTTCCCGGCCATTTGAAATCCATTGTGCACTGAATAAATTTCTTTTCCTAACATATCGAAAATTTTAAAATCCGATTTACTGCTTTTTGGAAGTTCATAAATAATTTTTGTAACCGGATTAAAAGGATTAGGATAATTTTGCCCTAAGTAATATTTCCCGGGAATTTCCGTGCTTATTTGTTCTATGCTCACAAGTCCGTCAATTTTAAGAAATTTATGAAGAGAAAGAGGAAGATAATTTGTATCTCTTCCGCCGGGTGCAAAAAGCCTTATAGAGGTATCAGCAGCCTGAGAACTCGTAAACGGAAGTTCACTGATACAGCCATCCAATCCCGTATGGGAAATAGTATTAGCAACATCAGTTTGTAATTCTATAAAGGTGTCTGTGGCTTCTTTATACATGAATACTTTTGAAGATGTGCTGCTTGGCGCATCGATAAATGAAAATACTTCTGTGTTCCCTCCTACAAAGAATGCTAATTTTTTAGAAGGGAATCCTTTTGAACCCATAGCGCTGTAAGGCATATGAAAACTTGTGTCGCGGGTACTCCATGAAAGTGTTATACCTCCTGCATTCATAGTATCCAATGCACCTATGTAAATTTTATTGTTTATACCATTTTGGTTCTTTCCTCCGACAATTATTATTTTAGTAGGTGTTACAAGGGCTGCGGCCGATTCGGAAATCTTAGCGGGAAGATGCGGAGCAAAGCTCCATGAATTGACCAGTGGATTGTAACGAAGAACACTATCAGCATAATTAAATCCGGAGGTTCTGCCTCCCATTACAAATGCAATTTTGTTATTTACAGTGACTGCGCTTGAAGCTACTTCTGCAATTGCAATTGGCAAAGCGGCTTTTGTCTGCCAACCGCCTGCTAAATTATTTACATTTATTTTATAAAATGTATCATTGATAAAATATTCAAAGAGCGGTTTATTTCCTTTTGTTACCCAGCCCTTTGTTCCGATGGCTGTCGCAATACTATCACCCGCCGCTATGCAAACCCTGTTTAACCTATTACTGCTTACACCTGTTCTTTGTATCCATTCTATACCGCCATTAGTAGTGTAAAGAATAATTCCTCTATCCCCCGAAGCAATGATTTTATTTGCGTTAATTTTTTCGACACTTCTGAAATTTAATATTGTATGGGATGACTGCGAAAGCCAGTTCGTTCCACCATTTGTAGTTTTTAAAATTACTCCGCTATCGCCAACAGCATAACCGATCAATGAATCTGAAAAAATAATTGAGTTAAGAGATTTTGTAGTATTGGTCGTTTGTGTTATCCAGTTAATGCCACTGTTTGTTGTTTTAATTATTTTGCCGTTTGTTCCGGAAATATATCCGGTATTGTAGGTCGCGAAGCAAATTGATTTATAACTTTCTAAACCAATCATTTGCATTGTCCAGTTTAGTCCGCCGTCAGTTGTTTTCCTGATAATTCCTGCATCACCGCAAACCCATCCTCCGAAATTATAAAAAGCAATATCATTGTAACCCGTTCCTATCAATTGTACTGACCAGTTTGCTCCGGAGTTCGTAGTGAAATAAACTGAATTGCTATTGCCCCCATTAGTTAAAACCCATCCCTGAGAGTTGTTTACAAAACTTATTCCAACAACATTTTTAGATGTATCAGATAGTGTTCTTGTTAGCCAACTTACTCCCGAATTGCTTGTATAATATATTTTCCCTTTTTGTCCTGTTATGTAGCTGACGGATGTAGAAGGGCTTGAACCGTCATACAAAGTGTCATTGGTAAGACTTGTGTCCTTCCAGTTTGTTGAATATCCACCGCCATAATAAATTGAATCTTTTATTCTGAATCCAAAACCGTTCATTAATCTTTTTGGGATACAAGGAATAGTTGTATCATATAAAGCGGAACCGGTATTGTAAGAAATTACTCTTGAGGAAATTGAATCGCCTGCAATCCCGCCAATAATTAAAATTTTGCTTCCGCTAGTATCAGCTGCAATGGTTACGTTATGAGAAAGTGTATAAGGAAGATTTGGTAGATTTACCCAGGCTGCACTTATTGCGAAAGTTTTTTGTATTAAATCCGATTTGTAAATGAATGCAAAGAAAACCATGCATATTAAAAAAATCAGGGGAAATTTTTTCATATATGGAGTACGAGTTTGATTTGTTAAAGATAGATATAAAACAAAGAGAATTAAAGGAGGAAGAGGGCAATTTGTGAATCTATAAAATTCCGTAGATTTCATGCAATTATCGCCCGGAATTGAAGAAAAATTTGTAAGGTTCCTGTAAGGTTTCAGGTAAGGTTTAAAAATACTTTTGTATCAAGCAAATGAAATAACTCACTTGCTAAAGCAGAAAAAAAATAAACCTTATGAAAACCAACATCAAACAATTTGCAGCAGCAGTAATAGTAGTAATCGTAACAGCAGTATCCATCTTCTCAATGGCTGCGAAGAGCGATACACAAAGTAAGAACTACAAAACCTATTATCAACAAGGAGATACGAGTAATCCTAAAGGCGGTGGAGATGACAGCACAGATGGCAGCGGAGGCCCTACATATCCTCCAAAAGACTAAAATGAACTTTTTCATAAAGCCGGTGAAAAACCGGCTTTTATTTTTTAATCTGTTGTGATTTTGTTATAAGCCAATCTGAAAAACTTATCTCTCTTTTATCTTTATTTAAATCGTTCTGAAAATTTTGCAGCTCAAAATTCATGTCTTCTCCTAATAAATAATTTTCTTTAATTCTTGAAAGTCTTGAAATATATTCTATAAATTCTTCTGTTCCTGTTTTATATACTTCAGGAATTTCATTATGTGAGCTAAAATATTTTCTTACTGTATCTATTATTGAAATTATTGCATTAAAATCTTCTTCTTCATAAGCAATGCGTAATAATATCTTCTTTGAACTAATGTAATGAAGATAATCTTTAAAACTAATTTTGCCCGCGTATTCTTTTGACTTTGATACTTCATTTCGCGCTAGTGAAAGCTTTGCGTATGAAAGATTTATCATATCTTTTTTATAATCATGTTTAATCTTATTGCCATAATTATTAATAAACTTTTCAAGCCATGTGAACTCATTATTGTGTAACGCTGCTTCGAGTGCTATCTTGAAATGATAGTGCGGCATTACACCATTTTCCAGGATCAGGTTATTCTTTTCAAGTAACTGTAAGTAATGAAAGATATCGTCCCAATATTTACTGTTGTTGTTATTTGTAAAAACTATACAATAATTTATATAATCCCAATATGGTTTTGGGGTTTTTCTTAAATAAAAATTTTGACCATCAAGAAAATCTTTCATAGCCTTAATATCTTTTTCCCGAAACCCGTTCTTAACTAATGTGACACCTAAATAACTTTGAAATAAAATCGGGTTTTTATTTTTTATTATCTTTTTATTGCATTCGAAAAAATCTTTTATTTCTTTCCAAAAAGTATATCCGTACTTTAAATCTTTATTGACATATTCTCTGGAAAGCATGTACTGAAACAAAAATAATTTTTTTGAAATAAATTCGTAATCAAGCGCATCTGACTTATCCTGATTTATTTCATTTCTTTCTTCGAATTTTGAATTATACCAATATTCATACTCCTCTGAAATTAATTTTGTATTCGTTTCGTAAAGCTCGTCTATCTCCTGAGTTGAAGACTTATGTTCTTTCTTAAATTCCTTCAGTCTCTGAAAAAACTTATCATCGTAATGTCTTGTTCTTAATCCTTTTAATGTGTAAACATTCTTATCCCATTCATTTTTTTCAAATTCTTCCTGCGCCACAAATCTTTCAAGCAGTTTCCAGAAATCAGAGAGCAGCTTTCGTATGCTTCCATTTTTAAATTTTTCTTCCGGATACATAAAGGCTGAAATACTTTCACGTGTAATATGTCCTTCTTCTATTTTTGCAAAATTTTTCTCTATATAGCCATAAAGTTTAATGAGGCGTGGAAGCTTATTGAAGTAAGGCGAACGGATAAACCCTCCGAAATTTTCAAATTCCTCTTTTGAGATGCCGGAAAGTAGTTCTGATATTTCGTTTTTCAATTCTCTTGGGAATAAATTTTAAACGCTGAAAATTCACGTTTGAAATAACGCTTCCTTTAAAAATAGCAAAAAATAATACAATAGAAAGATATTTATATCCCTTTGTAAAAATTTATAATTCACAAACTGAAATTCGATTCTTTTGAAATATTATTTCTCTTTGCAATCTTGCATTCAAATAATTTATCTCTTTAAAATTTTATATCAACACTGAAATTTAAAAATTCACTAATAAGAATATGAATATACCATCGCACAATCCTAAAGCCCTTGAAATGCAATTAAGAAAAATTTTATCAGGTATTGAAAAAAATGTAAATGATTGGCCAAAGAATAATCAGATAAGAAAAGAAATTTTTTTGAAAACATCGAATGAGCTTGAAGAAAAATTAAGAGAAATAAAAAGTTCCGAAAAAATATTATCAGCTCAAAGAAAAAAGCTCACAGAATTTATAAATCAATTTGCAAAACCGCTTTATAAAAAAGCACGTGACCAGGCTTATTCAATATACGGAAAAAGTTCGGAGAAATTAAAAGAGTACAATTTTAAGAAAATATAAAAATAATATTCTTGGCAGAATATAATAAACATAAACCCCTGCTTAGGCTTCAGGCAGAAAAATTAAATAATCAAAATGAAAAAAATAATTCCGTTACTCTCGCTTGTAATAATGCTTGTAGCTGCAAGCTCGTTATTCGCGCAAAATGTTTCGTTTAAAATGAAACGACCACCTTTAAATCAGTTAAAATCAGCTGATTTATGGAACGCTGTAATTATTAACAATGGTGAGTCATTTACTGCCTACCTTTATGGTTCAATGACGAACAATGAAAACGGTGAGCTAATTGCTACAGGTCAGACAATGACTTTTGAAGTAAAAAAGGGTACAACTAACTTTAAAGTATCTGACCTCTCTAAAATTCCCGATATAAACTATTTAGCAAAAGACCCGAAATATAAAACATCTTTTATGAATACGGGCAGCGCGCCTCCGGGAGATTACAAAATCTGCGTTGAACTCAGGTATGCAAGCAATGCAGTTGCGGGAGACGATTGCTTTGACCAGAAAATTGCAGGTGGTGATGCCCCGCAATTAATTTCTCCCGCTAATGAAGAGGAATTAAAGATCAATAATCCTGTATTCACGTGGATGCACATGAACTCACCGGGCTCAACGCAAACATATAAAATAAAAATAATAGAAATAATAGGAGACGAATCACCCGAAAACGCTATGCTTAAGAATAAAGCTTTTTTTGAAAAAGAAGGAATTACAGTACAGATGCTCCAGTATCCTTCATCTGCACCAAAGTTTGAAGAAGGGAAGAGGTATGCATGGCAGGTAAGTATAGGAAGTATAAACAGTGGAGTTAATGTATTCAGTCTGATGACGGGTGTACACCTTGATGCAGAGGTTGATTCTTTAAAATGTACAGGAAGACCATGCGAGTTTACTTTTAAAATAACTGTGTTTAACAGAAACAATAATTTTTTTAATGGTACTATTCAAACCTTAAATGTAATAACCCCATCAGGAGCCACAATAGTCAGCATAGCTCCTTCATTACCACAGACTTTAAACATTAATACAAACAGAGTTTTTACGGGTACGGTAAGATTTGCAAACTGCCCTGTAGTTCCTCCTGTTGAATTCGAAGCGAAAATTCTAAGAACCGGAACATCTACAATATACCCTGTCTCGGGATTTGCTCCCGGAATATTAAATAACTGCTGTACTCCGCCTCCTCCCAATATGGTTGCATGGTGGGCTTTTGATGAAACTTCAGGGGCTACTGCGCTGGATAGAGCCGGTTTTAATAATGTGGGTACACAAGTTGGTTCGCCTTCATTTGTATCGGGCATGGTTGCAGGCGCATTAAATTTCACAGGACTTAACTATGTAACAGCGGCAAATCATCCTGACTTAAATTTCGGGCCATGTGATGACTTCTCCATGGATGCATGGGTAAAAACAAAGGGAACAGGAGTGCAGTGTATTGCCGATAAAAGAGAGAACGGAAGCTGCGTATCATTGGGCTATTCGTTCTATTTATACAACGGAAAAGTTGCCTTTCAAATGGGCAACGGCGCATCTTTCGGTAACTATGCAGCAAATTCCGGCGCTCCGGTTGTTAATGACGGCAACTGGCATTTAGTCGCGATGACTTATAGAAGAACAGGTTCTGTTTTAACATTATATGAAGACGGTGTTGTTGTAACAACGTTTGCAGGAATAACTGTCGGAAATCTTATAAACAATGCTTCTCTTTTCATAGGGCAAAGACAAACTTCATTCGGAAATGTTTCTTTTAACGGAGCAATTGATGAACTCGAGATATTCAAACGTGAGCTTACTGTCGGTGAAATTCTTGCAATATATAATGCAGGCAGTGCAGGTAAATGTAAAAGATAAACTTAATTCAATTTCGGTGCGAAGATATAAATTCGCACCGTTTAAAATATAATATGCTAAAATTTAAAATATCATTTATAATTTTATTTGCAGTATTGCTTACCAATATTTCTTTCTCCCAGATAACAGCAATTCTTCGTCAGCCTCCGCCGTTTCAATTCAAGGCTTCTGACTTATGGAGAGTCAGCATTACTAATACCGGACCTCCTGTAGATATTTATCTTAGAGCAATTGTTAAGAAAAGCTCTGCAAATTTAGTGGAAGCAACATCTGCAGTATTTACTCTACAGACAACAACTTTCCTAAAAGTTGTTAACGCAGCTTCTATTTCACCGATTGACTTGAAAAAATATTCGGCTGAAGTAGATGACGCTTTTAAATCGACCGGTTCACTTCCATCGGGTAAATATAATATATGTATATATGTTTATTCTTCCGCAACTAACACAGTACTTTCAGAGTATTGTATTGATATCGAAGTGCTGCAGACGATAAAGGGAGAACTTATTTCTCCGCGGGATTTAGATGATGTAAAAACCCTGCTGCCGATATTTAACTGGATGCCTCCTTCTCCGATTACTCCCGGCAATAATGTTACATATGAAATAAATATTGTTGAAATTCTGGAACGCCAGACTGCATACTATGCTATGACGGCTAATCCGTATATTTATTCAAAAGTAAATATATCGAACGGAATATTTCAATATCCTTTGGCTGCACTCCCACTTGAAAATGGAAGAAGATATGCCTGGAGAGTAAAAACTTATCTGAACGGAGCATTGCTTTCAGAAAGTGAAGTAAGGGAATTTTCATATCATGGTAAAAATCTTTCTGCCAGTGAGTTTAATGACAGCGCAAAGAAATTTTTTATGGACGAAAAGAAAACTTTCATAAATATTCCAGAGGGCATTAAGCCAAAACCGGGCAGTGGAGGCTTTAATAGTTTAAGCGGATATAAAAAAATAAATTTGCAGTCGCCGGAGTTTATTGATATCGGAAAGATACAGGAATCGACTTTTAAATTTTCCGGAAGCTACAATGTCTCAACTAAAATGACAGACAGACAGAAAACCGGTTCACAAATTCCTAAAAATTTATTAAGCATAGAGTTTGCCCCTACAATATCAATTTATAACCTGCCCTTCACTCTCAATCTTTATTATGATACGCAGCAGCAGGATTTTAAGCAAAATATAAACAGCGCAGCTTTATTATTTGACGCTTCAAAGCTAAGAGAAATTGTACAGCAAAAAATTCAGGAGAAAAAAAATATTACCGGAGCATTAAAATTCTTTTCATATTTTAAAACACTTGGAATAGGGGAAACATATCCAAGCTATTCAAAATATATTTTGAACGGAATGAAGGTAACAGGACTTGACGTTGAGTTAAATCCGGGATTGCTTTATCTCGCTGTATCAGGGTTAAAAAACCTTGATGCAGTTGATTCGGTTAACTTTGCAAGAAGGCTCTGGGCAGGAAAAATAGGTGTAGGCGGTAAAGATGACTCGCATTTTCATATTACAATGATGAAGGCGAAAGATAATATAAATTCGCTGGATATAAATGATACGTTGAAGGTTACTTCAAGAATGTCTCCTATGGAAAACATTGTTGTAGGAACTGACGGCAAAGTAAAATTACTGAAGGATAGAGTTATTTTGAAAGGGGAATTTTCGGGTACAGTAATCACGGATGATTTACGCGCGCCGGATTTAGTAAGTGATGATATTCCCGGAATTGCAAAGGATTTAATAAACATAAAAATGGGAACGCATTATGATTTAATGTACAACTTTGAATCAATTGTAAATATTCCCGAATCAAATACAAAGCTAACCGGCGGGTATAAATACATCGGGCTGGGTTACTCTTCACTGGGCGCACCGTCAATTACTAACGGATTAAAGGGTTTCAATTTTGGAATTAACCAATATTTTGCCGACAAGAAAATCAATCTGAAATTATTAACTGAGCAGCTTAAAAGCGAAAAAACTTCAATGAGTAAAAGCAAAGTTGATTTCGGGCTGAGTATGTTCTTTGAAGAAGCTCCGTACTTAATAATAAATTATACGCCTTACTCAGAAAAGAATGACACAGCTATTGACTCGTTAAAAATTGATAATTTTGCCTCTGCATTTTCTTTGACGACAGGTATTAATATACCGGTGAAAAATTATATACTCGGAACTATGATTTCACTTTCCACCCAAACGAATCAATCTAAAAAAAGAGCAGGGGATTATACTATATATAATTTTTTGTTCAATGAAAATGTATCGTTTAAATTTCCTTTAAGCTTTTCCGCTAATGTAAATATTACCTCGATTAACACTCTGCAGAGTGACACACTTGCCCCGGGGAATACATATACATATGAGTTAAGCAGCAGCCTCATATTATTCGAAAAATGGAATAACACTTTATCCATTGGCTACCAAAAAACTTCAGGGCTTAATACAAATACAGTTTTAAGCTTCAACTTATCACTGCCGGTATTTGATTTTGGTAATTTATCTGTAAGTGTTATGAAGAATTTTTACCGTGAAGTATCTTTTCAGGAAGGTGATAACAATGATATTATTTTCAGAGCAGCACTTTCAAAAAGCTGGTAAATTAAAATCTCCTGTTGTAAAACAAAAAGCCTTTAGCATCAGATGCTAAAGGCCTTTTTGTTTTATCGAATTTAAGCAAATCTTGTATTACTATTTTATCAATTGCATTTTTTTAGTCGCGATAAAATCTCCCGCGATGATTCTGTAGAAGTATGTTCCTGAGGCTAATTCTGTTCCGTTAAATTGTACAGTGTAATATCCGGGTTGATAACTTTCGTTATTAACCAATGTTCCTACCAGCCTACCGGTCATATCATATAATTGTATTGATACCTTTGTCTCTTTGGGAATCTCAAAGTTAATTTTAGTGGAAGGATTAAAAGGATTCGGATAATTTTGTGATATATTAAACTTTGCAGGTATGCCTACGCTAATTTCATTCTGTAAATTGTAATAGGTAAAGTTACCGTTGTAATCTATTTGTTTCAGGCGATATTTATATTTACCCATTGCGAGATTTCTATCCTCATATTTATAACTCTTCGACGAGTTTGAATTGCCCGCTCCCTGAATAAAATTAATTTTCTTCCATATACTATCGGCATCTGATTTCCTTTCTATATCAAATCCTGAATTATTTATCTCTGTTTCGGTTACCCAGTTCAAGGTAACGCTATTTTTATCTGAGCTTGAGTTAAAAGATGAGAGTTCAACAGGAAGCTTCTGATTATCAGTTGAAGCTATAGCAAAGGGACTAAAGTTTGAAATCATATTTGAAAATACTATTCCCCCTGAAGGGTCGCCTAAAAATCCTGAATTGCCCTTATCTTCCCACTGAAAATCATTCCATCTTGCAACTCTTAAATTTTCGGGATGGGTAACTCCGCTGTTTACTCCCCATACCAGCCCTACTGTTGCGTTTGCTGAACCGCTTCTGTTAATCAGATAGTACTCTGCTGTGCTTACAGAAGTAAGTCCTGCGCCCAGGGTATTTCCAAATGCCTGCTGCTGATTGAAGTATTCCACTATCCAATCAGTTGAGCTGGAAGAAGAGGGAATTATCACAACTGCTCTGTAAATACTTCCTTTCCCTGTAGGAATAGTTTTAATACCCGTTGAAGTAGTGTTCATTCTAACAGGGCCGCTTAGGAATGAACTATTACTTGCTCCGATAAATTGCGCTGCGTCAGGAAAAGTAAGGTAATTTGTATTATCTGAGATTAATTTCCCTGTAATAAAAGTAACAGAATTTGTTATAGAAATATTTGGCATATTTACTGTTACTCCTGTAGGATTATTTATCATAAGATTTGGGAAGCTTGTTAAATTATATACTCCGCTTTTTTGTAAATTCTGCGGAACGTTTCCGGCATACTCCAATAAAGAATTAGGGTCAAAAGTAACAGTTTGAGTCGCCAGGTCAGCATAAAACCCATCACGATTTTTTGTAATAAGTTTACCGTAATTTTTTACTTTTAAATTTATGCTTCTTATTTTGAACGTATCGATATTTAGTACAGCGGCAGAATCAACCTGCCAGACATCAGTCATAAGGAAAGGTGCTGATTGAGAATTATACATATCACTTTTTAGTATCAAAGTATCGGGTGATGCAACCAGATTCGGAAACTTTGTATTTCCTAAATTATAAGTCTGCCATAGAAACGGATTATAGCAATAGAAGGTATGCAAGTTTCCGGGACCATAGAATCCCGAGCTGCTGAAAACTATTCTGCCTCTTGCGACAGCAGGAAAATCCTGGCATGTAACTCTTCCCCGTTGAATATCGAGATTTTTTCCTATGTATAAGCTTCCTGCAGTTGTATCCGTTCCCATTGTTGTCCCTCCGGATAAATTTAAAGTAGGGTTTGCGTTAGGATAATTCACACTGTCGCCAATCTGAACATTACCTTCAAATCTCACATTTTTTACTCTGTTCCCAAATCCTACAGGACAAAAATCATAACCGGAAGATTGAATATAAATTAAATTACCTGTCACGGGATTTCCTACGTAACCGTTGTCGGAGTATTTGAAGGTCGTCCAATTACCTCCCAAAGAGTTAGGAAGATTATCAAAGTTAATAACAAGGTTCCCGAAAAAAACGTAAGGAGAAAAGTTAAAAATTTTATCGGATGTATCTGACCATTTTAAAATTTTGCAGGTGCTGTTTGTTGAAAGTGATACATCATAAGTCATGAAGTATGTCTGATATAACGGTGTAGTATTGTTAAAATTGAATGTAGCGCTATCCCTTAACTGAAAGCCGCCTCCAACAAATACCGGAGCGTTTCCATTAATAACTCCATCACCGTTAGCCCGTAAAATAGTTTTGTTTGTAAAAGAAGCGGAACTGTTAAATGTTGCCGAGCCTCCCGGCGGAACAACAAAAAGCGAATAACGGTCGAAGCTGGGTGGATGAACTCCGCCTGGTTGAGTTGCCCATGTATTTAAGTCTGCTGCGTCAGCAGAGCTGTTAGGATAATATGTTTCATAAATTCCCTCATCATTGGCTGCTACTAAGATTTTACTTTCCGAAGTAGAGTCAATTCTGGAACCGCTTACAATTGTTGCCATTACAGAAGTGTCAACTGATTGTACAAATGGTGTTGTATAGAATGACCTAGCAGGAACATATCCGTTGTACCAGGAAGAGTATTTCCCTATAGAGCCTCTATTACCTGAAGATACAGCGGTCATATTACTGCCCATATCAGTTTTCATAAAGTGTAAGGCAACGTAGAACTGCATTCCCGTAGGGACGGCCTGAAAGATTCGCCAGAATTTTCTTGCGCATCTTGAAGTATCGAATGGAAGTACGCTTGCGGTGTTCTCAACTTTAGACCAGATTGTATCTGCCCCTAATACTTCATTTAAAAAAGCAGGGCTATAAGTTCCGTTACCAATGGGAAGAGCGTCATAAGAGAATACAAAAGTTTTATAAAATCCTGCGCCGTTTGTATTGATGAAGCTGTTTTGATTTGCTCCTGTTACGGAGTAGGCATGCTGAACAACCAGATTATGATTTCCTAAGTTCAGTTTACCCTTTACAAAATTTAACGTAGGATATATCGTTACACTATGATGAATACCAAGCGGCTTGCTTAATGTTACACCTTCGGGATTATTAATGGTAACAGAGCTCTGCATTATATCAGGAAGCGAATCACCTGTAACCTGGGGAACGTTTCCGCAATACTCTAGAATTACATCATCATTGAAAATTTTTGCGCCGACAGTTGTAATGTTTCCATTAGATGCTCCGTTTTTAAATCCGTCAGGACTTCTAAGCATTATAGTGGACTTGTACATTAAAACATTTCCGAAGCCCGTAACTTTAAATGTGCTGCAATCAAATTTTGATTGAGCTATTTGCAGGTTTGCGTAGTTATTTGCAAATGGCAATGAAAGATTACTTAGAAGTTTTACCCTGCTCTTATCAAGTGAAACTGCCGTGTTTCTAAAAGTTCCTGTACTAGAAAATGTTCTGAATTCTGTACTATCACGTGACACATAATTAGTATCCTTTACAAATTCAATCATGCCGAATGAGTTTGAGCCGTTTGCATCCATAATACCTCCTGTTTTTTGAAAATTTCCGAATAATCTTAAAATACCTGCATAGTTATTGGAAAGAGCCGAGCCGAATGAAAAGTCTATTTCACCGCCTGTCTGAATAAAATTGTTAGTAGCAAGAATAGTATTTGTAGGGTGATTTAGAATCGGCCAGATAATTTTTCCTTTGCCTGTTCCTGTAACTTTAAGATCGTTTGCGCAAATAGGAAAGAAATTACCTATGTTATAATTAATTCTCCAGTTGCCGTTGCATCCTTCCCAGTCAATTTCAAGATTTCCAAAATAGTATGGTGCGTAAACAGGTCCTGTCGTATTCATTCCGGTGCGAAGCGGGTCATTTAACCCGGACCAGTTTTTAATTACAAAATTACTTTTCTTATCAAAATTTTCTGTGCCTCCGAAGATTGTTGTCTGAGCAGAATTAGTACTGTTATAAATCAGCGTTGAGCCGGAATCAAGAATGAGTGTTGCGTTTGGCCCGATATTAATAGTGTTATTAATCTGGACTATACCGCCTGAATTAATTCTAAGTGCTGCGCTACCATCAACGAACCATTGAAAATCCATTACTGCAGTTTTTCCGGATTCAATTATGTACTGAGTATTTTCTCCGAAGCTTGAGGGATGTGCTCCGCTTCCGCTCGGAAGATTACCCCAGCTTTCAAACAAAGTGGGGATGCCGGAATTGTAATAGTAGGGCTGAGCTTTGCTCTCAGTATTGATAGTCAGAAAAGCAAAGAGAGATAAAAAAAGAATAAAGTTTTTCATGATTAATTTGTTTAAATTCGATAAAAAAGGCGCAGGCAATAAGCCCGCGCCCTTCGACATCGCAAAGAATAATTTGGCACTATTCCTCACGGAAAAATTTTGATTGCCTTGAGATATAATGAAATTTGGAATAGGTGGGAGTTGTGATTTTGAATGTGCCATGATTTAATTTTTGTGTTGTTGCGATGTCTGTATGCAAATTATCAGAAGCAAAGCCGCTATTCAAAGAAAGTTTTTGAAAAAATACTAAAAAAAAGACTTCACTATGCCGTTTATATTACTAATATTACGCAATTTAGAGAGTGAAATTCTACTAAAATGGTAAATCATAAAATATTTGATTGGCTCAGGGATTTTGATGAGAATTATCTGAAAGAATTCAGGGATTTTGTTGACTCGCCTTATTTTAACTCCAATAAAAAGGTTAAGCAGGTGTTTGAAATCATCTATTCAACTAAACCTGATTTCACAAGTAAAAAGCTGGAAGCTAAAAATTTGCTTGCTAAGATTTTTCCCGGTAAGGAGAAATCATCTGAGCAGGCATTGAAAAATTTATTCAGTGAGATATCAGGATTGATAAAGGAGTTCATTATAAATAACAGCCTGAGAAGAAACCAATACGTTCAGGAAAGCCTTTATGCCGATGAGTTATTCTATATTTCTAAATACAAAGAGGGCGCAAAGCATGCGGAAAGTATGCTTGCAAAACTTCAGAAGGAAGAATTTTTCAGCGGGCAATACTTCGATGCGTATGCAAAGGTGCTAAATAATATGTCAAGATTTTATTACATGGAGAACAGGAATTACGATGCGAATGAACTTGGAGTAAAGCTATACGAGATTTTTCTTCTGAAGATAGTATATGATTTTATAGATTTAAAAAATGGTGTTGGTCAATATGACAGGTCGGAAAAAGGAGCAAGCATACCTGAGTTTATATTTACGTTCGAAGATAGTTTTAATGTAAAAGAAATAATAGAAAGGCTGAAAAAACATAATCCGAAGAATTCAGACGTTCTTGATATATATTATGAACTTTATTTAATGATGGATGAGGAAAATAATGCAGAGTTGTTTTTAGCTGCAAAAAATAAAGTGTATAAAAGCATTGATAAATTCTCCTATGAAGAAAAGTATTTTTTGTATACAACACTGGTAAATTATGTTTATACGAGACTGGGTATAGATAAACCGCAATATTTCAAAGAAGCTTTTGAGATAGTAAAATTCTTTCTGGAGAAGGGAGTGTATAAGTATCCCGGCTCACCGTATATGATGAATCTTAATTACGAAAATATCTATGCCTGCTCTACATTTGCAGAAGATCACAAATGGACAGAAGACTTTTTAACAGAGTATAAAGAGTATTTAAATCCCGAACATAAAGATGTAATGTATCATAAAACGATGGCCTCATTTATGCACAGCGTAGGAAAATATGATGTCGTGCTTGAACATATTAACAGCTATAAACCGGATACGGTGTTCGAAAAACTTTACGTAAGGCTATACATTATAATTATTTTTTATGACAAGCAGGATTACGAAAGGTCGTTATATGAGTTTGATAATCTTGTGCATTATTTCAGCTACAACGATGAAAAGATACCCAAATTTGTTGATGAAATAATGAAGAATATGATACCGGCACTAAAGAAAGTTCTGTTTGCCAAAGCCAATAATAAAAAGCTCGATTATGCAGACTATGCGAAATTCAAGGATGCCCCCGATATACTCCACAAACGATGGGTGATAAAAAAAATGGAAGAGCTGTTGTAACCCCATTTTCAATCTTTTTGTAAAGTAACATTATTGCAACATTATTGTCATCCCGCTTCTGCGGAACTTCGCGGAGTTTATCCCGCATTTATTGAGGGGCTCATCATTCCGCTATACAAATAGTCGCAAAAAAGTCGCATTTTTCAGATTGCTCAATTCATGACGAATTTTTGACGGATTTACTGTGCCCAGCATCTATTAATACAGGGCTTTTTGCTTGTATTTCAGTTTCTGTTTATCCGGTACAGGTAAATCGGAAAAGTTATCATTGTATATCTTCATTTTATTATAAGAGAGCAGCAGCATTAGAGTCATGTTTTGCTCCTTTATAGTCTCCTCACTCTTTTCAACAGGTTGTTTCTTCATGGTTTGTTGGAATTCGCTTAATTTTTAGGTTAAAAAGTCAATTTATTGCAGGTCTTATATTTTATTTGATTTATTTATCCTGCAATCATCAGCCATATATTCAATTATTGTGCCAATCAATTCAAATTACTTATAGTCGGATTTTGGTCGGGTTTTCTTACACAGATATACCTCATTTTTATGATACTTTAGAAAGTCGGAAAAAAGTCGGATTCTTATATAGAGCTGAGCTCTTCTATCATAACCTTTATAATATATAAAGAATAAATTTACCAAAAAAGAAATTGCTCCCTATTAGTAGTAATAGGGAAAATAATTCAAACGAAATTATTTTTATAAAATGAATCTACAATTTACAAAGATTTTTTTGGGCAGTATCATATAAATTATAAGGCTTAAAAAATGACCGCACAAAACCGTAATTTTATACAGCTCAAATCAGGTTTTTATATTGACTTCTATATCAAATTTATAGAATTTCAATTTTAGTTCTTATATTGATTCAGGAAAGTCTTCCTAAAATCCTCCCTTTCCCCCAATCCCTAATATTTTTTTTGCATCAAATCTAAAAAATTTGTACTAAACTTAACCTACTCTATGAAAAAAAATCTCATGTTTTCACTGGTCATTCTTTTTACTTTTTGTGCTTCAATAAGCATATATGCTCAAAGAGTTGAAAGATATCTGCATACTTCTGACGGTGTGCAGGACCTCCAGGCTCCACAGCAATTTGAATTAAAAACCAACAAAAATCCTGAACACAGGTATGATGGTTTTGTAACAAGAAACAATCTTATGCCTTCAATTAATAACGATAACAGTTTAACACCTGTTGAGACATTTGAAGGAGCATTTCCTCCAACCGGATGGGATACGACAATTATTCAAGGCAGCACAACACAGTACTGGATTAAGCTTACATCCACAACTGTAAACCTTGGCGCATACGGATTAAGTCCTTCATGCGCAAAATATAATTTTTTCAATTCGGCAATTCTTGACTATCAAATTTTATCATCACCCACTTTCCCTGCAAGTTTAGCCAATGAGTTTTTATTCTTTGATTATGCTTACGCTCCATATGCAGCAGGAAATGCAAACGGACCGCTTGCAGCTGATACAATGATAGTTCAGGTTACTACAAACGGCGGTACAACATGGACTGACCTTTTAATGATGACTGCAGACAGTAACTTTTCAGCACAAAACATTGCTGCTGCAAACTTTATGGGTACAGTTCCAAAATCAACTTCATCAACAGCAGTACAGATCGATAACGGATGGTCAACAAAAAAACTTGCTTTACCTGTCGGAACAAACGGTGTAAGATTCTTTGCAAAAAGCCAGTTTGGTAATTCGTTCTTACTTGATAATGTAATGACAATGGTTCCAAGAGCTCCGTTAGCAGGAGCTTATACAGTTTCCGCAGGCGCGCCAACGGCAACCAACTATAATACGCTTGCGCAGCTTCAAGATTCATTGAATCAAAGAGGTATCAGCGGACCTGTTACAGTTAGCGTAACAAATGCAACTTATACTGAGCGTTTCTATTTAGGCGCTATTGCAGGAACAAGCGCAACCAATACAATTAATATTAATTTTAACGGCGCGACATTAATTCCTCTCGGTAATGCATCTACGGTTGATTATGTAGTTTTACTCTCGGGTACAAAATGGACAACAATAAGAAATTTAAACGTACGTAACGGCGGGGCATATAATCCTACATCTATTCAAAGAGGAGTTGTTATCAGCGCTTCAGGTGTTATAGGCGCAAAAAATAATACACTTTTTAATGTGAACTCCAATCTTTCGGGCGCAGGCAACACTCCTCAAAGAGTATTCTCTACAGGGGTTGTAATTACAACAAGCACACCCGGATTCCCGGGCGGTACATTAGATAGTAATACAGTAGATAGCTGTCAGTTTAATGCAAGTGATAGAGGTATTGGCGTATTCAATACATTGCAGCAGACATCAAATGCAGTTCTTCCGGCTTACAAAAACATTGTTGTTAAAAGATGTACTTTAGGAAGCACAGCGCGCCTTGGTACAGATACAACTGGTAACGGTCCTATTGGTATTATCTTATCGGGTGTTTCAAATGGTAAAGTATTTAATAATACAATAGATTCTATTGCAGTTATGAACACAACTCTTACAACTGCTTCTGTCATTGGTCTTTCCATTCAGCTTTCATCCGGAGATTATTACAACAATAAAATCAGATACGTGTACAATGGTAATGCTACGTTAACAACGGTTCTTTGTACAGGTATTCAGTCAGGTCCGCTTCCCGGTGAAGAAACCGTTATCTATAACAATCAAATTGCGCGCGTTCTCAGAGGCTACACAGGGGCAGCAACTGTTACAAGACTTGTATTCGGTTTAAGAGTTACATTCTTTATCGCGGGACAGCCTGCTACAAGTATTACAAGATCTTACAACAACTCTATCTATTTAACAACAAAAGATTCTGCAACATACTCTTCATCAGCTCTTGAAATTAATTCAGGCGGTGTACAAAGCGATGTGTATAATAATCTTGCAGTAAATAACTTAAGAGCATCGGGTACAGCTCTTAACTATGCAGTTGTTGATTTAAATACAACAAATGCTTTCATGATGGCAAACTATAATGCCTATTATGCGTCAGGTCCAAGAGGATATTTAGGTCTGCGCGGTACAGTTATAGATACAAATCTTTTCCAATGGAAGAACAATAAACAGATGGATACAAACTCTGTCTTTGTAAATCTTACAATGGGAGATTCTGCTTACAATGCCCCTGTTACAAACGATTCTTCATGGTGGGCGCTTAACGGAAGAGGTATTGCAGTTGCAAAAGTAACAACAGATATAAACGGCGCTGCAAGAAATACTTTAGTAACACAAGGCCCTACAGATATCGGGGCTTATGAATTCAACATGACAGTTCAGCCGCCGGTGGCAATTGAAACAACAGGCTTAACACCTGCAGGCGGCGTAACAAACGTATGGACTGCTTTCGGTGATACGGTTTGCGCAATTACATGGACAGGCACAGGTCCTTTCCCGACACTGGCTGTAAGAAGATTCAGCGGCGCATTATTGCCTGGCGCGCCCGGAGCTTTGAAATCCTTAAGAAGCTTTGACTCTGTTTCAGTAGCAAGCGGTTCATTAGGCGCAACATCAACATATGCATTGATGCACAAATACAGCTATAATTCTATATACAATGTTACAAACTCAGATATGTCAAGATTAGTATTGTTGAGAAAATTCAGCGGTTCATTCTACTACTATCCATCAACAGTTAAGAATGTACCAAGAAGATCTATCACAGCATCTAACTTAAATTCATTCTCATTATTTGCCGGCGCAGATAGCTCGACTATCACAAACACAGGAAATGAGAATACAGAATTACCGACACAATATAGTTTATCACAAAACTATCCTAATCCTTTCAACCCTGCTACAACAATTAAGTTTGCAGTTCCTTATGAAGGACTTGTACACTTAAGAGTATATGATATGCTCGGCAGAGAAGTTGCTAGCTTAGTAAGTGAAAACTTAGCTCCGGGATATTATGATGTGAACTTTAACGCTTCAATCCTTTCAAGCGGTATTTACTTCTATAAAATGGAAGTAATGGACGGAAGCTCAGTGAGGTTTGCAAGTGTTAAAAAGATGTCCTTAATAAAATAAATAAGAAATTCTTGATTTAATATAATAGATCTAAAGAAAAAGGCAGGTGAAAACCTGCCTTTTTTGTTTTTCTCAGTTGATAAAAAGCCTTGAATTATTTATTGAGTACACAGCTTTTGCTTTATAAAAAAATTAATATTTGAAAAGACCATGGTCATTCACTACCATTGTCATGCTCTTACTTGCCACTTCTGATTCATAAATTTCCTTGCATTTCGGGCACAGCTCAATATCATTCGGGAAATTAATACTTACAAGTTCTCTTGCATTTTTATGTGTCGGGAAGTCTGCACACTCTCCTTTCCAGTGCCATAGAGAATCTTTGCCTTGTGTAAACGAGTTAAGATGGTTTTTCATTTTTGTATATTAAATTGTTATAGAAAAATTTTTATAGATAATATTATATTTTACAAAGTACATGCCGTTTTAGGACGTAATAAAATGAAATTTAATGCATATTTGAATTGCAAACTGTGACTTTTAAGGCAATAAACAAAGATAGTCTGACATAATTATCGTAGATTAGCATTACTCTCTTCTTTTTTATTAACATTATATTTCTATAAATATCCGGTACAAAATAAATTACCAACAATTATCTTTATTATTTTAGCAAATATATTACAAATTAAATCTTTTACCACCTAATTTATGTTTGATCCACCAACAATTGAATATATTTTTCTCAAAATCTATATTTAATAATTGATACTTTAAATACATTTAAAATAAAAGTATTCAAAATGAAACCGAAAATAATAAAGCTTTCTTCAAACCAAATTCAATCTAAATTATTATTCAGTACAACACCAATAGGGCAATGGACTTGCAATCCCGCTTAAGATAAATATATTGTATTTAGATAAAAATACTCCATTGATCGCAAGAGAAATTGTTTTTAGGTATACAAAAATTCAGTGGGCGGCAGGAGTAGGCTGGCCAACTTATTTTGAACCTTGTCCCAGAAATGATAAATGGGGTAAAGATTATTCAACAAAAAATAATCATCATAGTTTGATATGGGATATGGGGGGGAAAATCTTCCAAATATGTGATATGATTGGAATTATCAGGGCAGATAAAGCAACGCAGGTCAAAGTATTGGTAAATGATGATGAATACGGCGATAACACTGGTAGTTTTGAATTAGAAATTCTATCGTATAAACAAAACTAAAATAAATAATATAATGTAATTATTAAAAACGGGAGATAGCACCAACTTTCTCCCTTTTTTTTATTCCAAAATAAGACTAATTTAGTCTTATAAGAAAACACAGGAATAGAAAGGATAGATTGATAAGACTCTCTAAAAAAGTTGAATATGCCCTGATGGCTTTGAAGCACTTTGCTGTTTCAAACGGAAGCGTTATTACTGCGAAGGAAATTTCCGATAAGCACAAAATTCCGTATGAGCTGCTTGCAAAAATTCTTCAGAAGCTGAAAAGAGACGATGTGCTTACTTCGATTCAGGGAACTAAGGGCGGCTACATGCTCAATAAAAAACCCGAGCAGATAAATATCTATTCTTTAATGAATACAATCGATGGAGACTTAGGACTTACTGAATGCCAATGCGCTCATAACAAAGGCGGAATTTGTGTAATGAATGATACATGCAATATTAAGCAGCCGATATCTGCAATGCAAAGAGAGATAGAAGAAGTATTCAAAAGAAAAACAATTTCAGATTTTGTATAAAGTTTAAAAATAAATTTACAGGAGAGAAAATTTAAAATGAATTTCCCGATCTACATGGACCACAATGCTACCACACCAATGGACCCGAGAGTCCTTGAAGCAATGATGCCATATTTTACCAATGTTTACGGAAACGCTGCAAGCAGAAGCCATCAGTACGGATGGGAAGCGGAAGAAGCTGTTGAAAATGCAAGAAAGCAAATCGCAGACCTTATCGGCGCAACTACAAAAGAAATAGTTTTCACAAGCGGCGCAACTGAATCTGATAACCTGGCTTTAATGGGTATTGCAGAAATGTATGCTTCAAAAGGAAATCACATTATCACTCTTCCAACCGAGCACAAAGCGATCATAGATACATGCAAATATCTTGAGAGACACGGAAAAGAAGTTACATACATGAGCGTTGATGAGTACGGAATGGTTGACCTTGATGCTTTAAGAAATGCAATTAAAGATACAACAATACTTGTTTCGATAATGATGGCTAATAACGAGATTGGAACGATCCAGCCCGTTGCTGAAATAGGAAAGATCTGCCGTGAGAAAGGTGTTATCTTCCACACTGATGCAACACAGGGAGTTGGAAAAATTCCTGTTGACGTGAACGCAATGAACATAGACTTAATGAGCTTCACCGCTCATAAAATGTACGGACCGAAAGGTGTCGGCGCATTATACGTAAGAAAGAAAAGCCCGAGAGTAAAGCTCTCCGAGCAAATGCACGGCGGCGGACATGAAAGAGGAATGAGAAGCGGAACCCTTAACGTTCCCGGTATCGTTGGCTTCGGCAAGGCTTGTGAAATTTGCAAGAACGAAATGGAGTCAGAATCAAAAAGATTAATATATCTAAGAGATAAAATGATCAACACTTTCTTAGAGAAAGTTGAGTACAGCTATTTGAACGGACATCCTACACAAAGACTTCCTCATAACGTAAATGTAAGCTTTGAGTACGTTGAAGGTGAAGGACTTATGATGGGTATAAAAGATCTAGCAGTATCATCAGGAAGCGCATGTACCTCGGCAACTCTTGAGCCGTCTTATGTGTTAAAAGCATTAGGAAGAGGCGATGAGCTTGCTCACTCTTCTATAAGATACGGACTCGGAAGATTTACCACCGAGGAAGAAGTAGATTATGCAATTGCTCAGACAATTGAAACAGTAAATCACTTAAGAGAGCTTTCACCGTTATGGGAAATGTTCAAGGAAGGAATTGATCTGAAATCTGTACAATGGGCTGCACATTAATTAAGCAGTGCATCAATACTTACAATAAAAAAATAAAATTTAAAATATAATTCTAATTAGGAGATTTAAAAAATGGCTTATTCAGATAAAGTAGTTGACCACTACAGCAATCCAAGAAACGTAGGAAGCTTTGATAAGAACGATCCATCAGTCGGTACCGGTTTAGTCGGCGCCCCTGAGTGCGGTGATGTTATGAAGCTTCAGATTAAAGTTAATGAGCAGGGAATAGTTGAAGATGCAAAATTCAAAACATACGGATGCGGAAGCGCAATTGCTTCATCATCGCTTGCTACCGAATGGCTCAAAGGCAAAACACTTGACGAAGCATACAATATCAAGAACACTGAGATTGTTGCCGAGTTAAATCTTCCGCCTGTGAAAATTCACTGTTCAGTATTGGCAGAAGATGCTATTAAAATGGCAATCGAAGATTATAAAAAGAAAAAAGACGTTCCTGCTGAAACAGCAACAGCTTAATTCTTTTTGAAATCTAAACAGAAAATTAAAACTAAATTTTTAACTATGGCAGAAACGATAACAGTCAACCCTGAATTCATTCCCGGTGTCAGCGAAGAGATAAACATTACTGATAAGGCAATTGCTGAAGTGAAAAAGATCATGGAAGAGAATACCATTCCCGGAGATTACGGCTTACGAGTCGGCATCAAAGGCGGCGGATGTTCAGGTCTTACATATACACTCGGCTTTGATGCTGAAGAAAGACCCGGCGATAATATAATCGAGAAGGATGGTGTGAAGGTATATATAGATATGAAGAGCAATTTGTATTTATCAGGAACGGAGCTTGATTTCACAGACGGCTTGAACGGCAGAGGATTTGTGTTTAACAATCCTAATGCAAAGAGAACCTGCGGATGCGGAAGCTCCTTCGGCGTGTAAATTTATATTCTTTAATTAATAAAAATATTTTTTGAAAACCTGGTAGTACGCCCGCAGCGGATTATCAGGTTTTATATTTTATAACACAATATTGTCATTCCCGTCCCGTATTATGTGCGGGATAAACTCCGGCGGGAATCCAATCATAATATAGAAACGCAATATCCCGTATCAAGTACGGGACAAGCTTTGCGTCTCGTTATAGAAAGGAGACATATGTAGTGTGTCTCTGCGATAATACAAATGATTAATTACTTCGAAGTTTTAGGAATACCGAAAAAGCTTTCAATAGATACGACTGAGCTTGAAAAAATTTATCATGATTTAAGCAAAAAAAATCATCCGGATTTTTTTCTTAATCAGGGCGAAGATAAATATTTAGATGCGCTTGAAATTTCTTCACAGATAAATCAGGGATACAAAACATTAAAAGACCCGCTTTCACGCGTGCATTATATATTAGAGCTCGATGCTCCTCAGCTGCTGGAAGAAAGAGATAAGTCAGTCGCTCCTGATTTATTAATGAAGGTAATGGAAATTCAGGAAACGATTGAAAGTTATCATGATGCGCCTGATAATGAGAAGCAAAGATTTGTAAACGAGCTTGCCGATATAAAAAATGATCTGAACGACGATGTGAATAATATTTTGAATGACATAAATACAGAGTTCAAAAAATATGATGAAATTTCTGAAAGGAACGGAGACGTGATTGAAACACTTATGAAATTAAAAACACTGCTTCACAAACGAAACTATATAAATACACTGATACATACAATCAATGCTGAAGTTTTCGGCGGCGAGAAAATTAAACACTAGTACATTTGTTACAGATAGAAATACCAAAAGAGATAAAAGATTTAAATAAGAAAAAGGATGTTATTGTCGGAATTGATCTAGGGACGACTAACTCGCTCATCGCATACGTTGAAAACGGAACTCCAAAAATTATTGCAAACACGGGCGAGGATAAACTCGTCCCTTCGGTAATTTATATCGATAAAGATAAGAACGTTTTAATAGGCAGCGAAGCAAAGAAGCATCTTATTACCGATACAGATAAAACAATTTATTCAGTTAAGAGGTTAATGGGTAAGTCGTACGAAGATATTCAGGGAGATTCGCATTTAGTATCGTTCAATATCAGTGAAAAGGCAAAAGAAGGATTAGTCCGCTTAACACTTGCAGAAAAAGATTACAGTCCTATAGAACTCTCTTCATTTATCTTATCAGAATTAAAAGAGCGTGCAGAGAAATTTTTCGGCCACTCAATAAAAAAATGTGTAATAACTGTTCCTGCATATTTTAATGATGCGCAGAGACAGGCAACGAAGGATGCAGGTAAAATTGCAGGCTTTGACGTGCTGCGTATTATTAATGAACCAACTGCGGCAGCTCTTGCTTATGGACTCGATAAAAATGTATCAGGCTCGACAGAAAAAATAATTGCAGTATATGATTTAGGCGGCGGTACATTTGATATCTCGATTTTAAAATTGAAAGACGGGATATTTGAAGTCCTTGCCACGCACGGTGATACATATCTTGGCGGAGATGATTTTGATAAGTCTCTGATGGATTGTTTTATAAAAGATCTCGATGCAAAATTATCTAAAACAGATTTAAGCAAGCTAAGAGAGATTGCCGAAGATACTAAGAAGAAATTAACTGATGCTAATCAAGTTGAAATTAATGCAGAGCTGCCCGATTCTAAGATTAAGCTGAATAAAAGAATCACTAAAGATTTATTTGAGTCTTTAATAAAGCCAATCGTTGATAAAACTGAAACTGCGTGTAAAGCTGCTATCAAAGATTCTAAAGTTGATTTAAAAAATATCGATACAGTTGTAATGGTTGGCGGCTCTACCCGTGTACCGCTTGTGATTAAAACTGTTGAGGATATTTTCGGCAAAAAGCCGTTCAATGATATTGACCCCGATGACGTTGTTGCGCTTGGAGCGGCAGTGCAGGCAGATATTCTTGCAGGGAACAGAAAAGATATTTTGCTGCTTGATGTAAATCCGCTTTCGCTTGGTATTGAAACAATCGGCGGAGTAATGAGCGTGCTCATACCGCGCAATACAACTATCCCTACTCAGCAAAAAGAAACGTACACTACTTTTATGGATAACCAGACGGGAGTTGTTGTAAATGTTTTTCAGGGAGAAAGAGAATTCGTAAAAGATAACCGCTCACTTGCTCAGTTCACTTTAAAAGGAATAGTTCCCCAGCCGGCAGGAATGCCCAAGATAGAGGTAAGTTTTATTATTGATACAGATGGAATACTTCGCGTACGCGCAAAGGATTTAAAAACAAATACTGAACAGGAAATTGAAGTGAAGCCATCATACGGACTGAATGACAATGAAATTGAAAATATGATAATGGAAGGATTGAAGAACGCAAAGTCCGATATGAAGGAAAGAACTTTTATTGAAACAAAGACCGATGCCGAGAGATTGATTTTTGCCGTTGAAAAAGTTTTATCAACAAGAAAAGAATCTATTACTAAAGAAGAAAATGAAATGATAACTTCTATGCTGAATGATTTGAAGAAGGCGATTGAAGATAAGAATACAGAAATGGTAAAGCAGATTCAGGAGAGACTTGATAAAGAAACGACACCATTGGCGCAAAGAATTATGGACCATTCTATCAATAAAGCTCTAAAGGATAAGTCTTTGCAGGAATTATAATTCCACACAAAAATTTTAAAGTTTTAAAACAATTTTTAATTAAATATATTAATTAATTCTACAATAAAAGGAGAACTAAAAATGGCATTCGAATGGAAATTCAACGCAAGACCTTACTCAGATGAAGAAGCAAAAACCTTACTGAAGGATGTTATGTCGCCTGAAACAACTGACTGGCACTATAACACTCATCACAAAGGTTATGTTACAGCTCTGAACAACATTGAAAAAGGTTTGGCAGATGCAGATAAAGCCGGAGCAAACGGCAACTACAGCCAGTTCGGCGAAATGAAAAGAAGATTCACCTGGAACCATGCTGGTACTTTGATGCACGATATTTTCTGGGATAATCTTGGCGGCGACGGCAATATTGATAACGCGCCCGAAATTAAAAAAGCTATTGAAGAAAATTTCGGAAGCTTTGATAACTGGAAGGCAGATTTCAAGGCTGCATGTATGTCAGCGAAGCTTTCCGGCTGGGGAGTTTTAGTATGTGATATGCTTTACAGCGGAAGATTACTTAATATTACAACTGATGAGCATCATTACGGAGCAATCTGGGGCGGCATTCCGCTTGTAGCTTGCGATGTTTTCGAGCACGCTTATTATCACAAAGACGGTCCGGGCAGAGCAAAGTACATCGATAACTTCATCAATGGATTGCATTGGGGAAGAATCAATGACCGGTATAAAAAATTTGTAAAGTAATTTAACCTCAGTAAATTTGACTCCTAATATAAAAAAATACTTTTTTTTATTTCTCATTGTATGCTCTTTTTCAGGCGCAGCAGTTTTGCAATCCTGTAAAAAACAGGATGAGGTAAAGCCGCCTGTTACCAATTCAGGAAAAGATTTTCAATGGAAAGAAAAATTAAGTGTTGCAGATATTCCCGATATTCCGCTTCGCGGATTTCTAAAGGGAAAAGAATTAAAAATTGATTACGTTAATTTTGAAAAATGGAGGGGCAGCGGCGATAACGTGCTGAACTTCGGAGATAAAAAACCGACTCAGACCTGCGGATATGTTGAGAATGATAATGCTGTGCAGCTGATGCGAAAATCAGGTGAGATTCCAAAAGGTGAGTTTGTAAAAACTACTTTTGATGCTAACATGGACGGCTATGTTGCCGATTATCATTTCACCGAAAAAGATAATATGAAGAAAGTTTCTGTTCCATGGAACTGCGCTTTATTCATTGAAGAAATGTCGGATGAAGTTGTTAAAGGCAAGATCGCAATTTGCTTTAAAGACGATTCAAAAAGCTGGATTGCAGGAAAGTTCGAAGCAGTCAGATGCTCCAATTAAAAATTATTTAATTAAATTATAAAAATGAAAAAATTAATTTTAACTCTTTTCTCAGTTGCATTAATTACGGCAGTTGGATGTAAAACAGAAGTAAAGCTGGGTGATAATAACGACAAGAAAACCGAAACAGGGAAAGAGCAGCCAAACACAACTGAAAATAAATCTTCAGGCGAGGCTCCTAAGGAAGAAAAAGCCGGTTCAAATGATTTAGGCTTATCACAAGGCTTACCAAGCAATTATCCGACTGATGTTCCTCAGCCAAAAGATGCAAAGTGCTTAGGCTCATTGAACAGCTCAGAAGGAACAGTTGTTACATTTGAATCTACTCAAAGTGTAAAAGATATTTTAGATTTTTATAAATCTGAAATGAAAAAGAACGGCTACGATTTAGGAGAAGGCGGAGAAGTTTTAATGAGCGATAAAGGCGGAATTGTCGGCTGGAAAAAAGGCGCGAAGGAAGTCGGTTTAATGCTCGGAGTAAATGATGAAAAGAAGAATACGTCTATAGTAGTAACCTATAAATAAATTAAAAAACTTAATCAAATAGAAATAAGTAAATGCAAATGAAATTATTCCTCACACTGTTTATTTTACTTGTAGCCTGTAAAATTTCATTCGCGCAGGATTTACCTGCGGATTATCCGTCAGATTTACCAAAACACAAATTCACTAAGTACACCGGTTCTGAAAAACTTGATGCCGGAATTGTATACATGTTCGATTCTAATGAAAGTCCAAAAGATGCGTTAAACTTTTTTACTGTTGAAATGCCTAAAGCAGGCTATAAGGTTTTCAGCGACCCTCTGCTTTCAGATGATTCAGGCGGAAGCGGTTTGTGGGAAAAAGGAGATAAGCTTATAACATTGTTAGTACTGAAGCCTGAAGGATTTGAGCAGACTTCAATTTCTATTTCTATTACGAATAAATAAATTATGCCTAAAGTAACATTTTTACCGGATAACAAAACTTTCGAAGGAAAGGCCGGAGAGTCTTTATTAGATATTGCATTAGAGAACGATATAGATCTGCAGCACAACTGCGGCGGTGTATGCGCCTGCTCTACCTGTCACGTTATTGTAAAAAAAGGAATGAGTAACTTCGATGAAGTTTCCGATGACGAAGCTGACCAGCTTGATGAAGCAGAGGGTCTGACACTTGACTCACGTCTTGGCTGCCAGTGCAAAATTTTATTGCAGGAAGGCGAAGATATCGTTGTGGAAATTCCAATGATAAACGAACAGATAAGATATTTCTTCCACGAAGGAAAACCGACAAATACTATTGAGCATTAAAATTATTCAAAACTATGTTTGATAAATTTAAGTGGGAAGATACTGAAGATATAGGGATTGCCCTCTATGAAAAAATGCCTGATACTGATCCTTTGCAGATTCGTTATACAGATTTGCTTGAATGGATAAAAGGACTTGAGAATTTCGATGATGATATTTCAAAATCGAACGAATCAAAGCTTGAAGCAATCCAGATGGCATGGTATGAGGAATGGAAAGAAAATCAATCTTAATCTAATCAGCAGAAATTTTTGAATTTAAGTTAATTTCAACTTCCGCAATTTTTAATTGTGGAAGTTTTTTTTTATCTATAAGTTAATTGACAAAAGAATTTATTAAAATACCGCTTTTCCCTCTGAACCTTGTGTTGTTCCCGCACTCAAAGCTGCCGCTGCATATTTTTGAAGAGAGGTATAAAACAATGATAGCCAAGTGCATGGAGAGCGGTGAGCCGTTCGGAATAAATCTCATGTCAAACAGTAATATCAGCGCGATAGGTTCAACTGCGGAAGTTGTAAACAAATTTAATATGCTTCCAAATGGCGAAGTTGATATTGTTGTTAAAGGTATAGCAAGGTATGAACTGAAAAATTATAATCTTTCACCGGCAGGTTATTTTGTAGGTGAAATAAATTACCTAACAGGAGATACGGAGTTTGACAGGGGAGATTTTGATAAAGCTGTTGAAAATTATAATAAGCTGATTGATGCTGCGTATAAAGGTACGATTGAAAAAATAAATCCTTCAGATTTAAAATGGATTGACGGTTCTGAATCGGCTTCGTTTTTTATGGCTCAGAAGTGCGGATTGAATCTTCAGGAAAGACAGCAGATGCTTGAAATAGACAGCGAACAAAGCCGTTTAGATTATCTCTTAAAATATTTTGATGAAGTGATGCCGAAGATAGTCGAAGCGGATAGAATTTCACAAATAATTCAAAGCGATGGCTACTTACAGTAAAGATAGTATTAAAAAAATTATTGTATCACGGACGGATAACCTAGGTGATGTAATTCTTACGCTTCCCCTTATAACGCAAATTAAAAAAAACTTTCCAAAGGTTCACATAACTTTTTTAATAAAGAAATATGTTTACGATTTAATAAAAGATTATGAAGGAATAGATGAGTTTGTATTCATCGATGAACTGAGCGAATCATCGAAGCTTAAAAAATATTTTAAGCAGGGTAATTTTGATTTAATGTTCAATGTTTATCCCAGATTTGAAATTGCTCTTGCTGCTTTTCTTGCAGGTGTGAATACAAGAATAGGCACCGGGTACAGATGGTATTCGTGTTTATTCAATAAGAGAAATCATGAGCACAGAAAAACAGCAGAGAAGCACGAGGCAGTTTATAATCTTAATTTGTTAAAGACTGTAATTCGCACTCAAAAAGATTTTTCAATTGAGTTTAATTTTTCAGTAAGTGATACAGAAATAAAAACGCTTTCGAAAAAACTTGAGAGTAAGTTAGACATAGATTCAGATTTTATAATTGTTCATCTGCCAAGTAAGGGCTCGGCTGCAAAGCTTCCCAAACAAAAATTTGTAGAGTATATAAACGCTTTTAACTCTGAATTTAAAAATGTAAAAGTTATTTTTACGGGGGTAAATGAAGAGCGGAATGAAATTGAATCAGTGATGAATGACATTAATGAAAAAAATAATTTAATTAATTTATGCGGAGAGCTTTCTTTATCTGAGTTAAAAGTTCTGATATATAAAAGTAAATTGTTTGTGTCGAATTCTACGGGGCCGATCCATATTGCAGGAGCACTGAATAAAAACATCATCGGATTTTATCCGCACCATCTTCCGGCAAATAAAACAAGGTGGCAGCCACTGAGTAAGGATACTGTAATTTTTGAACCCGTAATTGAAAATGACATGGGAACTATTAAGGTAGAGGATATAATGGCTTCTACAAGAAAATTTCTGAATTAATGAAACTATTTCTTACCACACTAAGTTTAAGATATTAAATATAACATATGAAAAATAAGATAATTTTAACATTTTTACTGATTTTTACAGCTTTTTCAATTTCGTTTGCTCAGGATACGACATTAAGAACTGTTCCAAACAATGCTTTCAAGCAGGGCGAAAAATTAGTGTTTGAAATTAATTACGGCTTTATAACTGCGGGCACAGCTGAAATGATAATCGCTCCGAATCTTGCAAATATAAATGCCAGACCTGTTTACGATATTACCTTTACCGTAAATTCATCTTCAGCTTTTGGCTCTGTTTACAAAGTGAATGACTTTTATAAATGCTATCTTGACCAGGCAGGGTTATTCCCTTGGAGATTCGAACAGCATATTAAAGAAGGAAATTACACAAGAGATTTTGAAGCTCTCTTCGACCAAGTTTATGGAAAAGTAAAAACCTATACAGGTGAAAGAGACCCGAAGAAATTTGAAGGTGAGTTTGATATTCCTAAATATGTACACGACGGTATCAGCGCATTTTATTATGCGAGGACATTGGATTATTCCGGAATGAAGAACAATGATGTGATTCATTTACAGAATTTTTATAACGATAAAACATTTCCTCTTGATATAAAGTATCTCGGCAAGGAAACTATTGAAGTCTCTGCCGGTGAGTTCAGATGTATTAAAGTGCAGCCTTTCTTTATTGAAGGCGGACTTTTCAAAAGTGAAGGCGATATAACCGTTTGGCTGACAGATGATGATAGAAAAATGCCTGTGAAGGTAAGCTCGAAGATTATAATCGGTTCAGTCGATGTTGATTTAGTTGAGTATTCAGGACTTGCAGGACCATTGAAATCAAAGCAGTAATTTTCTATTTTTTATAAATGAAAATTTCAGAGTTATTCTATACAATACAAGGTGAAGGAAAGAGGGCGGGCAAGCCCTCTTTTTTTATAAGGACAAATCACTGCAATCTGCGCTGCCAATTTGCCGGAGGAAATCTATGCGATACTTCATACACAAGCTGGAATCCGGATGATTCAAAGAATCTTGGCGATATTGAAATTGAAAAAATAATCGGTGAGTATCTGCAGCATAATTGTTTAGACGTTGTTATTACAGGCGGCGAGCCGACTATGTTCACCGAAGATTTAACGCATCTTTGTATGGAATTGAAAAGAATAAATCCCGAATGCGTAATTACAATTGAAACAAACGGAACAATCTTCGGGAAGTATATTGAGTATATTGATTTAGTGAGCATCAGCCCGAAGCTGAAATCTTCCACACCATTCGGGACTCCCTATGAAAAAATGCACACGAATAACAGAACTAACCTTGAGAGTTTCAGACATTTTAATGAGTTAAAAAGGCAGGATAAGATAGATATTCAATGGAAGTTTGTAATTACAAGTGAAGAAGATTTGAATGAGATTCTTGAGCTGCAAAAGGAAATCGGTTTTAAAAATCGTGATATATATCTAATGCCTGAAGGAATAACAGAGGAAGAATTGCAATCGAAGCGTTTAGAAATAATTGAACTTTGTAAAAAATATCAGTTCAATTATACGGATAGACTCCACGTTATTATATGGGGAAACAAAAGGGGAGTTTAGAAATTTATTCGCAGATTAAAATTTTTAAAATCAGTTGAGATCTGAGATTTATTTATCACAGGGATTTTAGACCCGGATAAAAAATTATTTATTAACCCAACACCTATCAAACTACCTAAAGCAGTATATTGATTTAAGCTCTCATTTGTATCGTCTGAATACGTTTCACCAAATAAATTGCTCTTAGTCTTCAAAATTTCTTTTCTCAGGGAATAAATCAGTATTGAACTTCCTGCGCCAACAACTGCGCCTGCCAATACATCACTTGGATAGTGAACCCCCAGATAAACTCTCCCATAAGAAACCAATAAAGCATATGTGTACATACCGGCTATTAAAACAGGCTTATCATTGTAGCGCAAAGTCAGAGCTGTTGCCATTGAAAATACTGTAGAGGCATGCGATGAAGGGAATGAGTAATTATCCGTCGGTGAATTTTTTTCAAACGAATAAACATTATCAAGTGAAACGAAAGGACGTTTGCGTTTTACAATGTATTTAATCCCTAAAGTAACGCCTAATGAAGTTACCTCTGATGCTCCTAATAAAACTGATGAATTCTCATCGTAAGAATTTTTATTTGCCCGTGCGATTATGAATAAAGTTATTGGAGTTACAATTGCTGCAGGGAAGACTGTTTTATCCGTTAATGAAATAAATTTATCCTTGAAAGGAGAGCGGTTATTATTGATAGAACGGAAAATCTTTACATCAAGATTTTCCGTTTCTAAATTTTGTGAGTAAGAATTTGTGCAAACAAATAATATTAAGAATAATATTATTCGTTTCATTAAATTTTCTCTAATGCGTTCTTTATTGCTTCTATTAAATCATCTTTATCTTCTATGCCGACTGATAAACGAACAAGCCCGTCGCTAAGTCCGATTTTTTCTCTCAGCTCTTTTGGAATGCTTCCGTGAGTCATTGAAACAGGATGGCATACGAGTGACTCAACACCGCCGAGTGATTCTGCAATCTGAAAAATATCCAAAGCATTGCAAAATGCCTGCGCAGTTTCATAGCTGCCAAGCTCTAAAGAAATTATTCCGCTGAAGCCTCTCATCTGTTTTTTCGCAAGTTCGTATTGCGGATGAGAAGGAAGTCCCGGATAAATAACGTTCTTAATTTTCTTATCGGTCTTTAAAAATTCACATATCGCTAAAGCATTTTCATTGTGCGCTTTCATGCGAACTGCAAGAGTTTTTGTAGAGCGGAGAACAAGCCAGCAATCGAATGGTGAGGGCACTGCTCCGATTGAGTTCTGTAAAAATTTAAATCTCTCAGCAATTTTATCATCGGAAGTGATTAAGCATCCGCCGATAACATCACTGTGCCCGTTAATGTATTTTGTTGAGCTGTGAGTAACTATATCAATTCCGAAATCAAGAGGATTCTGGAAGTAAGGACTCATGAAAGTATTATCAACGCATGTTAGAATATTTTTTGACTTCGCCAACTTTGCAAGCCCATCTAAATCAGTTAAACGAAGCATCGGATTTGTCGGCGTTTCAATGAAAATCATTTTCGTATTATCTTTTATCGCTGCCTTTGTTTCTTCAATATCGGAAGTATCTACATAGGTAAATTCAACTCCGTAGCCTTTAATGACCTGTTCAAATAACCTGTATGTTCCGCCGTAAGTATTATTTGTTACAATGATGTGGTCACCCGGCTTGAAAATTGTTATAAGGCATTGAATTGCACCCATGCCCGATGAAAAACAAAATCCATACTTGCCGTTTTCAAGCGCGGCAAGGTTTGCTTCAAGAGCCTGCCTTGTAGGATTTATTGTTCTTCCGTAATCGTATCCTTTGCTCTCGCCAAGCTTATCGTTCGAATATGTCGATGTCTGGAATATAGGAGTTATAACTGCGCCTGTTGTTTCTTCAGGATGCTGTCCTGCATGTATAGCTTTTGTTGCGAATTTTGCTGAAGTAGTTTTCAAAATTTTCTTTATTCAATTAATAATTAAACGAATTCAAGTACGTCGTAGTTTGTAAGAATGCCTGCAATTTTTCCGTATTCCGATACAAGTACGGCAGGATTATTTTTCAACTCAGCAATTGCCTTATCCACATTTTCATTTACCTGTAGTATTGGCGGCTTTTCATCCATAACTTCTTTTACATTCTTGCCTGCAATATTTCTATCCTGCATCATGTCTTTCAGAATTTTTGTTTCATTCAATGAGCCTATACATTTATCTCCGTCAAAAACAGGAATAGTAGTAAGATTATATTGATTCATTAAGAACAGTGCATCGGAAACATTCTGCGCAGAGCTTACCGTTACAAGCCCAGGAGTATTTGCCGGCTTTGTGTTAAATATTGTTCCGACTGTAACCATGTCTTTATCAAGCAAACGTTTCTCTCTCATCCATTCGTCCGAATGATACTTGCTTAAATATCTTTCGCCTGTATCGCATACAATAAATACAACAAGTGCATCTTCAGGAAGGTCTTTCGAAATATCGAGAGCAACTTTTGCAATCGTGCCTGTAGATGCACCGCAGAAAATTCCTTCTACGCGTGAAAGCTGTCTGCACATCTTTACTGAATCAATATCGGTAACGTTCACAATTTCATCCATAAGGCTTACATCAACGTTCGCAGGAATAACATCCTGTCCGATGCCTTCAACTAAATAAGGAACGCCTTCCGGAGTCTGCCCTGTTGCTTTAAAAGTTTTGAATATAGAGCCATATGGATCAGCGCCGATAACTTTTATATTCGGATTCATTTCTTTCAAATATCTTGCAGTCCCTGTTATTGTTCCGCCTGTTCCTATACCGGAAACGAAGTGAGTAATTTTTCCTTCGGTTGCCTCCCAGATCTCAGGACCTGTCGATCTGTAGTGCGCATCAGGGTTTGCATCGTTGGCATACTGAAACGGGAAAAATGAATTTGGAATTTCTGCATGAAGTCTTCTCGCAGTTTCAACGTAGTGGTCAGGTGTTCCTGCTTTTGCGCTTACAGGTTTTACAATTACCTCTGCGCCAAGCGCTTTCAAATAATTTCTTTTTTCGGGAGCAGCTTTATCGGTCATTACAAAAATACATTTGTAGCCTTTCTGATTTGCTGCAAGCGCAAGCCCGATACCGGTATTACCGCTTGTTGCTTCTATTATTGTTCCGCCCGGTTTCAAAAGTCCGTCACGTTCAGCTGCTTCAATCATTGAAATCCCGATTCTGTCTTTTACGCTTCCGCCGGGATTTGTTGACTCCAGCTTCGCAAGTACTGTGCATTTATATCCCTTTGTAAGCTTATTAATTTTTACAAGCGGAGTGTTGCCGATTAAATCTATTATGTTATTGTAGTATTTCATAAATTCAAAAACTTAAAAAATTATTTTAGTATAATGTTTTTACTGTTGTCTTTTATAACTGTCGCATTAGCGGAAAGAAAATAACATCTCTTATCGTCTGAGAATTTGTAAGGAGCATAACAAGTCTATCAACACCAAGCCCCACGCCTGTTGTGGGAGGCATACCGACTTCGATTGCTCTTAAAAAATCTTCATCCATAGGATGAGTTTCTTCCTCACCACCTCTGCCTCGTTCAACCTGCTGCTCAAGCAGGCTTCTTTGCAGAATAGGGTCATTAAGCTCAGAGTAAGAATTCCCAAGCTCCCATTTATTAATATAGGGTTCAAATCTCTCTACGAAAATAACTGCTTCAGGGTCTTTCTTCATTGCTTCAAGCTGTTCTGCGGAGTACTCTCTCAGTGGTTTGCATAGGGGAGTAGTATCAATAGGATGCTCTGTAATGAACGTAGGCTGAATAAGTCCTGCTTCGCATGTCTCTTCAAATAAATTTGCAATCAGTAATCCCTTGCTATGTGAAATTTTTCTATCGAAGCCGATATCATTTTTTGTCATGTAATCCATTATTTCCTGCTTAGTCATCGATACAACATCTATTCCTTTGGCTTCTTTTATTGCATCTACCATCTTAAGTCTTTTCCATGGAGCTTTGAAATCAATTTCAGTATCACCGTACATTACCTTCGTTGTTCCGTTTGCTGCGATGCAAGCTTTCTCAACAACTTCTTCGAATAAATTCATGCTGTCGAAGTAATCGCCGTATGCCTGATACCATTCGACCTGTGTGAACTCAGGGTTATGAGTTCTGTCTATGCCTTCATTTCTGAAGTCACGTACAAATTCATATACGCGGTTAAATCCGCCGACAATTAATCTCTTCAGAAATAATTCATTGGAGATTCTCAAGTACAATCTCATATCAAGTGAATTATGATGCGTGATAAACGGACGCGCAGTCGCTCCGCCGTACACAGTCTGCAGTGTAGGAGTTTCAACTTCAAAGAAAGCTTTATCTTCTAAAGTTCTTTTTATTGACTGAATAATTTTTGTTCTCTTAATAAATACATCCTTAACATTATCATTTACTATTAAATCAATGTAACGCTGGCGATATCTTAACTCAACATCTGCAAAAGCATCGTGCACAATTTTTTCACCGGACTCAAGCACTTCTTCCTTTACAACAGGAAGCGGATGAAGTGATTTTGTAAGAAGAGTGAATGAATTACAGTGAATGGAAACTTCACCCGTTTTTGTTCTGAATACGTAGCCGTTCGCTCCGATGATATCTCCGATATCAAGCAGCTTCATTAAATTATAGCTTTCCTCGCCAACATCATCTTTACGGATGTAAAGCTGAATCTTTCCCTGCTCATCTTTTATGTGCACAAAACAGGCCTTACCCATTTTGCGGATAGCCATAATTCTTCCTGCAGCAGAGATAACATTTTCTTTTGATTTCTCTTTCTGCTCGTCATCGGCGGGATCAACAAATCCGTCGATTATATCTTTTGAATAATGCGATACATCAAATCTATGCGGATAAGGATTTATCCCCATTGCCTTTATATGCTCAAGCTCTTCGTACCTTCTTTTTACCAGGTCGCTTTGTTCCGTCAAATTTAATACTCCTTATTGATTATAAATTATGATAATTTGTTTATCTCTTTTTAAAACTCCGTGATGACTTACTTCCGAAGCTGCGTTTAGGAGCGCCGCTTCCGAAAGATTTCTTACCATAGCTTTTGCCGCTGCTTCTTCTATCGCCGCTATTGCCAAAACTCTTTGCTCCGTCCTTTTTGTAATCAGGTTTAAAATCTTTCTTTACATCTTTTGAAAAACTTCTTTTCTCGCCTTCGTTCGATTTAGAAAATCTTTTTGAATTATCTTTATCAAAGGATTTTGCAAATGGCTTTGAAAAACCTCTTTTTGAATCCCTGCTAAAACTATCTTCTCTTAAAGACTCCTTTGGTATATCTGAAAATTTCTTTCCGCCTTTGTATGCGCGCGTATCGCCGGAGAATTTTTTCTTGTAATCTTTTCTTATATCAGCTGATTGTGTATAACTTTTCTCTTCATCTCCCTCATAATTTTTTGAGAAATTTTTTGATATGTTCTTCTTGGGTCCGTTTTTCTTAAAATCTTTGGAGAATTTCTTCTTTGCAGTTTTAATATCTTTATTACCGCGGGTTAAATTTCTTTTACCCGGCTTTTCATCTTTATCTGAAAACTTTTTTTTATCGGATTCCCTTTTTGCTTCCCTGCGAAGCTCTTTTTGTAATTCTCTTTTGGAGTCTTCATCTTTTGAAATACTTTTAGCGGGAACGTAGCTTTTACTAGTTAAACTTTGAACTTCCTCATTTGTCATCTTTCTGAATTCACCTTCACGCAGATTGCCAAGCTGCAGGCTTCCATAGCCTGAACGGTGCAATTTATCAACGAAGTATCCGAAGTTCTCAAACATTCTTCTTACCTGTCTGTTCTTGCCCTGGCTTATTGAAATCCTTACTTCGCTGTAATCTTTTTCGTTAGGCATTACAATAATTGCAGGCAAAGTATAAACTCCGTCGAGCTTAATTCCTTTTTCAAGCAGCTGTCTGTGCTTCTGATCTAACGGTCTGGATAACTTTACTTCGTAAGTTTTATAGATCTTAAACGCCGGATTCATCAGCTTATTTGTGAAGTCTCCGTCATTTGTAAGAATCAATAATCCCGTTGTATGAAAGTCTAATCTTCCCACAGGGAAAATTTTTGTTTTTGTGTTCACAAGGTCAACTACGGTTGTGCGTTTTTTATCATCGCTTACGCTTGTAATTACGTTAAGCGGTTTATTCAACATAAGATAAATTTTCTTATCACTTACTCTTACGCGCTCGCCGTCTATAAAAACTTTATCTGTATCGGGATTTATTTTTGTGCCAAGGTCAAAAATTTCCTTGCCGTTTACGGCTACTCTTCCTTCAAGAATGAATTCATCAATCTTTCTTCTTGAAAAATGTCCGTTAGCAGCAATGAATTTATTCAGTCTTTCTGTTCTGCCCGTGCCTTGCTCTGTTGTGTTCTTCTCGTTCAATCGCTTTCTTTATCTTTTTCTAAATTTTTATCTATTTCTATTGTGCTTTTTATATCAAGCTCATCTATATTTATATCCGGAATTTCCGGAGTGCCGGGATCTTCTACTAAATCGTCTGAAGTATTCACCTCGTCATTTGAACTTTCAATTGCGGTATTTTCATCTTCATTGAAATCTATTTGCTCCTGCTTCTCGCCTGCTTCTTCAATTTTGTTCGGAATGAATTCCTGATTTACTGAATTAAATAAATCTATATCAGCTTCAGTAATGCCTTCGATTTTTTCGTTCTGTAAAATCTCATTTATCTCTTTCAGCTTCGGCAAGTCGCTTATGGAATTCAGTCCGAGTATCTTTAAAAACGTATCTGTCGTACCGTATAAAATAGGCCTGCCCGGTGTTTCTGCCCTTCCTGTAATGCAAACCAAGTCTCTTTCAAGCAATGAGTTTACAATGTAATCTACATTCACTCCTCTGATAAATTCAATTTCGCTTCTTGTTATCGGCTGCTTATATGCAACTATTGCAAGTGTTTCAATTGATGACTGCGATAATTTCTTCCTCTGTTTTTCATCGAATAATTTTCCAACGTAAATGCCGAATTCTTTTCGCGTGGCAAACTGGTATCCGCCGGCAACTTTTATAATTTCAAATGAGCTTGCTGAAGTATTGTACTCTTCATTCAAAGCATTTACTATTTGGTCAATTTTATTTACGTCAGTTTTTATACTGAACGAAGATAAAATCTCTCTTATTTGCTTTGCCGTTATCTGCTCTTCAGAAGCAAAAATGAGTGACTCGATAATATTTTTTATATCGTTGTTTACCAATTAGCTGGAGATTTTTGTAATTATTTATTATAGTACGAATGGAATTAATCTTTTCTTCAGCTTAAAGCTGGCAAGATTTTGGGGGTCAACGGTTATTTCTATCAGTCCGTCTAAACCTAATTGTAATAATGCTAAAAAAGTAAAAATAAGTTTTAGCCTGTCGTTAAGCATAACTATTATTTCAGCGAAATCAACTTCCTCTTTTTCATTAAGCAGATTCATTATATACTCCTGCTGGCCTTCCTGCGATACATCTAATATTTCAATCGGGTGAACTGTTCTCTCACGCTGTAATCCGCTGAGAACGATTTTGTAAGCCTTTATTAAATTAAAGATGTTAATATTTTTTAATGAAGGGTCATTCACTGCATCAATATTCGTCTCGGTAATTTTTACATCGCTGTCGAAATAATTTCGTGAGAATTTTTTTCTCGCTTCAAGCTCAAGCAGGGCAAGCTCTTCCGTAGCATCTTTGAAACGCTTGTACTCAAGAAGCTTTCTGATAAGTGTAAGTCTTGGATCTTCTTCATCTATAAGCTCGCCGTCTTCGTTCAATACAGGGATAAGCATCTTTGCTTTTATTTTCATAAGCTCGGAAGCCATCAATAAAAATTCACCTGCGAATTCAATATCAAGCGACTGCATATAATTTACATAGCCAAGAAAATCTTTCGTGATTTTTGAAATCGGAATGTTATATATATCAAGCTCGTCAGCTTTTATAAAGTGAAGCAGGATATCCAGCGGCCCCTCGAACTCAGGCAGCTTTGCCCAGTATTCATGGTTTTTTACTGTTGAATCTGTCTCCGCAACGGGTGTAATATTTTCTTTTATTTCGACTTCCATTTGAGCTTAAATATACAAATAACCACGCTCATATTAAATGAAGATTACCGTATATTTTTTATTCCCTATTCCTACTAATAGGGGAGTTTTTGTTGATTGGCAATTTTATTTTAGCGAAATTGTAGGAGAGTTTAGACCTGATCCCGCCAAGTCGGGACAGGCAGTTTTAATCGTGCGATAGTTCCGCTTTAGCGGGATCAGGTCAGCATTGTCAAATGTAGCAATAATGTTACATTTCATTTGTGTTTATGGATGTGTCAATATTACAATTTTACTTTGTAAGCTATGCTACTGACCTGACTGGATTAAAAACCTGTCAGGTCAATTTTGAAATTAATTAGCTCTAACATTTATTTTGCGGAAATCCATCAAAAATCCGTCATTTCAACTGAACTCAGATTTCGCGGATTGTTTTTTCAATAATAAAAAATTCTATGATGAAGAAAATTCATCACAAAGCCTGAAATAATCTCTAACAATTTTGTGAAATTTTTAAAAATAAAATCCGGCAATCCCGCTAAAGGCGGGACTGAACCTCGCTCAGAAATCCGTCATTAATTTGCAACTTGAAACTCGCAACCTGAAATTGATAAAGGGATTGTTATTTTTTAATAAATCTATTTTGATAATATTGTAATTCATATTTTTAATCTTGGAAAATAATAATAGCAGCACTCACTCAGCGCCGTTTAAAAATATAAATCCCGTTGTATATGTATTCATGGGGCTTGTACTTGTATTTTTTCTGTACCAGATTGTCGGCGGGTTGATTCAATACGTGGCAGTAGGGGAGGATTTTTCCTCCACAACAGGAAAGCTTACAATTACCCGTTTAATAATTTCGTTCTCGCAGTTCATGTTCATTCTTTTTCCCGCAGTGATGCTTGCATATTTTCAGGGAGATAAGGTAAAAGATACCTTCAGATTAAAGGCTCCCAAGTTCTCAGTTTTTTTATTATGTATCATAGGCATTTTAGTAGTGCAGCCTTTCCTTCAGTTCTTTATGTACTATCAGAATAAAATTATTTTTTCTCTGCCGTTCGGCCAGGACGCATTGCAGAGTATGAAAGAGCTCTTTGATTTGCTAGAGGCTTCGACGCTGCGATTAGTTACTGCGTATTCATTTGTAGAATTTCTCGCAATAGTAACCGTCATAGCCTTTACTCCTGCAATTTGTGAGGAGTTTTTATTCAGAGGTTTTGTTCTTTCGAATCTTGAAAAGGTCAGCAAGCGAACCGCTGCAATTTTCTTTTCAGGATTACTATTTGCGCTATTTCATTTTCACCCGTTTAATTTAATTCCGCTGGCTATATTGGGAGTGTTTTTATCTTTTACAGTTGTTCATAGCGGAAGTATTTATACGGCAATAGTATGTCATTTTATAAATAATTTTATTTCTGCTTTGGCAGTGTATCTGTACGGGAAGGATGAATTTATCTCGAAGGAAATTCCTGCCGATGAAATAACGCAGGTAGTCTTACTTGGAGTTTCATCGCTGATTATTTTTGCAGGTATAGTTTTCCTGATAAAAAAGATCTCGGTTACAAAAAATCCTTTAATATTAAACGATACTATAGTTGAGTAATACAGCTACGCGAATATTAGTCGGTATCATCGGCATTCCATTGTTCTTATTTTTAATTTATAAGGGCGGAATTTATTTTTTGATTTTATCGATCGTGCTTTCAGGCATAGCGCTGTGGGAATTTTATTCTATGTTCGGTAAGTCCGGTTATGCTCCGTTAATTACATTCCCGATTATTTTATCGTGCGCAGCTATTGTTTCAAATTATTATTATCCTCTTTCAGGAATTTACGTTCTCTCACTCGGTGTGATTTTGATTTTCTCAGCAGAGATTTTTCGCAAAGAGAAACATAATCCGTTCAACTCTATTATAAGCGCATTCGGATTGCTATATATATGTATTCCGTTTATTTGTCTTAACAGGATAATTTTATCTCAGACGTTTAATTATATTATTTTTATTTTTATATTGATATGGACGTGCGATACGATGGCATTTTTCGGAGGAAAATTTTTCGGCAAGCATAAGCTTTCTGCAATTAGTCCGAAGAAAACATGGGAGGGTTCTGTAACGGGCCTGTTTTTCACTGTAATAGCTTCATATTTGTTCTATTATTTTAGTGACGGAAAGCTTACTTTAACCGATGCAATGGCATTCGGATTAATAATAGGAATATTTTCTCAGATAGGGGATTTGTTCGAGTCACTCTTCAAAAGAAAACTGAATGTAAAAGATTCCTCCAATATAATTCCGGGACATGGGGGTGTTCTCGATAGATTTGACAGCTTAATTTTTGTTGCTCCTTTAATATTTCTTTATTTGGAATTTACAAAATTTTTTATCATAATGCCTGCAGCGCACTAATAAAAACTTGACTTGAAAAAAAATATTTAAACTCATTAATTGCATAATACAAGATAGTATAATCAGAAAATGTCAGAGCGAAAACCAAAAGAAAAAAATACAGGTAAAAAAGAAAAAGACTCTCTAAAAGAAGATTTAGGGTTAACTGAGGATTCCATAATGGATGAAGATGAAGTTATCGAAGATGATTTCATTGAGTCTGTAGAGGATGAGGATAATCCTGAATTCATTAATGAAGTTAAGAAGTTTGAGAATGAGCATAAGAACGCAAAAGTCGTAAGCGTTTATCAGAAAATAGGTTCTCCTAAGTTTAAAAAAACGTCTGATATAAAAAAAGATGTGATAGCCGATGAGTATAAAAAGCTTATGCTTCTTTTAGACGAGCATAATATTATAGTTCATTTCCACAATGATTATCCTGCAGCAGAAAAATACAGATTTGTTACAGAGGAAATTTTTAAGGAAACCATTGAAGAAGATAAGAAAAATAAGAACGCTCATATAAGTTTTATTTATGAAGATTTTCATCCGGAAATGGATGACGATGATGATGAAGAGGACTATTAATTAATATTTAAACTAAAAACTCTAACCCCGATAAATTTGCTTCTTCACAGCACACAGGACAATTTAAATTCCCCCGCAATAAAATTTAATCTTAAAGGAACTGACGGCCATTTTTATTCGTTGGAAGATTTCAAGGATAAAGAAGTTCTGATAATTATTTTTATGTGCAATCACTGCCCGTATGTAAAAGCAGTGGTAGAAAGGTTTGTAAAATTTCAGGAGAAGTATAAAAGTAAAAGTGTTCAGCTGCTTGCGATAAATCCGAACGATGCTTCTTCGTATCCGCAGGATTCATTCGATAACATGGTGAAGTTTGCATCAGAGCATAAACTGAATTTTCCGTATCTCGTCGATGATACTCAGGAAACATCGGGTAAATACGGCGCTGTGTGCACACCGGATATTTATCTGTTCGATGGCAGCAGAGAGCTAAAATACCGTGGAAGATTTGATAATAACTGGAAGGATGAAAATAATGTTACCCATAAAGATTTAGAAATTGTTACTGATATGATTTTAGACGGGCAGAATATTTCAAAGTATGAACAGGTGCCTTCAATGGGCTGCTCGATCAAATGGAAAAATTAATTAACAAATAAAATTACAAATATGCCTAATTTAGTTCTTGTCCGTCACGGACAGTCATTGTGGAATCTTGAAAATAAATTTACCGGGTGGATTGATGTTGACCTCTCTCCCAAGGGTGAAGAAGAAGCTACTGAGGCAGGAAAAAAACTGGCGCATTTTGAATTTGATATTGCTTTTACCTCGGCGTTAATGAGAGCGCAAAGAACGCTTCAGATAATTCTTGAGAATAATAGAAAAATAGTTACCCCTGTTGTAAAAGATAAAGCTTTGAATGAAAGAATGTACGGCGACTTGCAGGGACTTAATAAAGATGACTGCCGCACAAAGTATGGTGAAGACCAGATAAAAATCTGGAGAAGAAGCTATGATATCTGCCCGCCAAACGGTGAAGCTCTTAAGCAGACTGCTGAGAGAGTACTCCCTTACTATCACGAAAAGATGGAGCCTATGCTAAAGGATGGAAGCGATGTTTTAGTTGTTGCCCACGGCAACAGCCTGAGAGCATTGATAATGTATCTGGAAAAAATGACTCCTGAGCAAATCCTCGAATTTGAAATTCCGACAGGAACTCCAAGACTATATAATCTCGATCAGAATCTTAACGTTTTGGAAGTAGCTTACCTGTAAAAGAGGAAATATTTCCGCTGAAAACTTTCGGCAAAACTTAACTCTGCTCTTTGGAAAATCCAAAGATAAAAAATATTATTTTCGATCTCGGAAATACTTTAATATTTTTCGACCACGGATATTTTTACGATGGTCTTGCGAATATTGAAAAGGGATTGAACGCAAATAAGTTGAAAAAATTCATCACTGAAAAGCAGCTTGATATAAAAATTGCTAAAGGAAGAATTACGGGTAAGGATTTTTTCAAAGCGGTAAAGAAAAAATTTAATATCAAAACCGGCTATACTGATTTTAATTACTTGTACTGCGATGTATTCTGGGAAAATAAGCCGATGATAAAGCTTCTTGAAAATATGATTGATGAAAAAAAGTATAAAGTTTTTTTATTATCAAACACCGATCCGTGCCATTTTAATTTCATACTGAAAAATTTCCCGTCGGTTAATCTTATAAAAAATAAAGTTCTTTCCTATAAAGTTAACGCTTTAAAGCCTGAGAAAAGAATTTTTACCGATATGATGAAGAAGTATAAGCTTAATCCTGAGCAGACAATTTTTATTGATGATATAAGGCAGTACACTGCTGCTGCAGCAAAATTGAAAATTAATTCAATTCAATATACAACTCATAAAAGCTTTTTAAGAAAATTTAATAAGCTCATTTCGTAAAACTGTATTGTCTAAAGTTTTTGTAAAGAGGGGATTACCCGGTGGAATTATTTAGCGGAGTAATAGGCGATGACTGCCGGAACTATAAGCCATAATAATCCTTTGATAAGGAAGAATAGAAATCCGGCAACACCTAATTTTTTTATCCAGGAAATTATTTTACTTTTATTCATTACTGATAAAGAGTAAAGTTTTCTTTTAGCTTGAAATTACTTCGTAAGTTTTAAACTCTGAAGACATCGGGGATTCTTTGCCTTCTTCTTTATATCTTTTAAGATCTTCAAATCCTCTCTTGTGTCCTTCAATGAACTCAGGAGATTTTGTCCAGTTCTTGAATGAAGCTTCGTTATCCCAATGGCTTACGATTAAGTAAACATTGCTGTTATCATTTGTTCTTAATACTTCCATGTTTTGAAAACCGGGAAGTGTGTCAATCGCCATAGCTCTTGTAGCAAAAAGATATTCGAATCTTTCTTTGTATTCTTCTTTACAGGTGATGTAATTTATAGCAACAAATTTTTTTCCGTCATTACCTTTCGCGGTAAATTTTTCAGCACGGGCTTGTACGTCTTCTACTAAGTTCTCCATTATTTGTATTGAATTAAAATGAGTTTTAAGCTACGAATATTAAAAATTTTTTGCAATATACTTATTTAGACTTAATCTTAATAGATTTATTAGTAATTGTTTTTTAATTGTTTAAACGAAAAGAAGCCGACAAATTTTCATCTGACGGCTTCTTTAAAAAGATATATAATTTGTATTTATTTCAGCAATGACATTCGTTTGGTTACGTTAGCATCGGGTGTTTCAAATCGTAGGAAGTATATTCCGCTCGGAGAATTCTTCGCATCCCAAATCAGTTCATATGTTCCTGGATTTAATCTTTGCTCAATTAGTCTTGCTACCTCTTTACCGACAACATCATAAATTGCGACCTTAACATTTTCTGATTTAGCAATGTCGAATTTAATTTTAGTTGTTGGGTTAAACGGATTCGGGAAGTTATTATATACAGTGAATTTATCCGGAACAATTGAGGATAACTGGCTTACACCTACGCTCTGATGTTTTATGGTCAAGATGAAAATGGAATTTGATGCTATTGAATCTAAGCCGTTGTATGACCATGCTCTCCAAACAGTTGTAACAGAATCACCGGTAAGTCCCATTGAAACTGCAATGCTGTCAAGAAAACTTTTTCTCATAGTCTTACCGGAATCTAAACCGTTATTGTTACTTGTAAAGGTTAATTCATTTGAACCTGCAGCAAGCTTCCTGATCTTGAATTTGTAATTAATAGTAGGATGCACATTGGCTGTACCCCAGCGGAAATCAATTGGTGTCGCATCATTAGGACTGGTAGTTACAGATGACTGATTTACCGGTAAATACTGATTGAAGTTAGTCATCGTAGCGCCTAATACAGTTATGTAACCTGTTTTTGTAAGTGTGTTTGAACCGTTTGCATTTGTTGCAGTAAGTGAAACTGCATATCTTCCTGTGGCAGTATATGAAATACCTGTAGGATTTCTTTGCGTTGATGAAGTTGGATTTCCTCCGGGGAAGCTCCAGCTCCAGCTTGCAGGAAGATTGGATGTTAAATCTGTAAAGTCAACTGTTCCTCCTCCGTAAGGAAGAGTTTCAAGACTGCCTGCAAAATTCGGTGTTGGTGCAAGGCCTGCCTGGCCGTCAATACCGTCCAAGGTCATTACTCCTGTATTACCCGGATCGAGCCAGTCTTTTAGCTGGCTTGCAGCTGTGCCGCCATGCGCCCATGATTCTGAAAACTTACCGAATTCTTTGCTGACAATTTGAGGGTTTTCGCATTGTGATGTAGTGCCGCCAAGATTTTGACCTATGACACGGTGATTTTGATCAAACATAGGGCAGCCTGATGAACCGCCTTCTGTCATACCCTGATCCCAAAATACGCGCCAGAAACCGTTTACTAATCTTGGAGGACCTGAAAAACCTGCTGCGCTTGATGTAGTGGCAGGATTGTTATCAATAGAAATTTTCTTATTATCACCAGCAGGATGATGAATTGCTATTTCAGTTGTTGGTTGTACACCGCTTCTATCCCATCCGTTAAAATAAATATTGTAACTTGAAGGAATGGCATTGTTGATCTGAAGCAATCTCATATCGGTATCATAACTTTCTGCTTTCACTACTGCGCCTACTGATGTCTGATTCAGCGGCCCAGTTGTTCCTATGCAGGTAGGGCTTTCGTAATTAAAATAGAAAACCATTGTGGCATAATTTGTAGAAGTACAATGCTGAGCAGTAAGGAAATACTGAGTTCTGTTGCCTGCTGTATTATTTATCATAGAGCCTGTGCATAGAAAAGAACCTGCTCCGTCTACAAATGTCATTCTTGCCACAGAGCGTTTTTCCTCAACCCAGGGTGCGCCTATAGGGCAATTTATATTTATATTACATGCTAAAGCATCTATCTGATTCACGTATCCGAAAATATCTTTGTAACCATGTACTAATTGAGAGATATGCATTCTTCCCTGATTTCTTACATTAGCAGGCTCATAATATTCAAGTGTAACTACATTACCGGGCATTGGTGCGATTGCAAAAATTTTATCCTCAGTATTGTTTAAATCAGTGAAGGCTCCGAGAATGATTGATCTGCTTTCGTTATATGCAAAAAGCTTTCCGCCTTTTGGCATGAAGAAATCATTGAATATTGTATAAATAGAAAGTGCATCAGGAGATTTTATTGTAACTCTCCATATTCTGCTTCCGTCCGGAAGTTCATCCCATGTGCCGGAGTTAGAAGGATTGTAGTCAACATTAATTACAGAACCAAATCTGTAAGGAACATCTTTCATTTGAGCGGTAATTTTGTCTTCTTCTATTAAGCTTTGAGTATCCACTCTCGGCATAAATACCGGAGCTACCTCAGTGTTAAAATTTTTATAGAAAAAGCTCATAGGAACACCGCCTATGCTTACCTGCGAGTAGGCAGAGCTTGCTGTTAAAAAGAGGGCAAGAATTAATGGTAGTAAGAATGTCTTAATTCTTAAGTTTGTTTCCATTTTAGTTTTATTAGTTAGTAAAAGTTTTATAATAGTGAAAATAATTTCAATAATAGAAAAAAATATAAATAGTTATCGTTAATACGATAACAGAATTATCTTACTTGCTGCGAACAGCACTCCTTCAAATTTTTAGATTGATTTGATTTAAGTCTAATAAATGAAAGTTCATTTGTTAAACTCAAATCCGCGAGGTGGAATTGCTTCAGTAACTTATACCGAAAATTCTATGTATTACCTGAATTAAATGTGAGAGATTTCAGTATTTCCCTTGATATATTCTCACCCTTTAAAATATTATACATAGTAATAAAGTTCAAGTTGTTTTACTATATGCAAAGAAAAACGAGCTAAAATAGGGCTAATTTATTTACTTGGAAAAATCTAATTCGGATGAACTTTGAGAGTCAAGATACCAATCAAGTTCTTCATTTTGCAGCTTTACTTTTGAGGCAGGGTAGTGAAAGCTTTCCGGAAGTTTATATATTATTTTTTCCACAATATTTGATTTGCTGCTTCCTGTAACAAAAAAAGCAGCGGCGCATGAATTGTTTATTATTGACCCGGTGATTGTTACTCTAAATTGTTGGCTAAAAGGGTGTCTGACTGCTTCACAAACTTTATCTGATTCAAATAAATCCAATCTATCGGGGAATATAGAAGCGGTATGTCCGTCTTCACCTAAGCCAAGCATGATAAAATCAAAGCACGGCTTATTGTTTTTCACAGATAAATTAGTGAGAATTTCGTTTGAGTATCGTTCAGCTTCTTCATCCGGCTCTGATTCACCTCTTATTCTGTGAATATTTTCTGCAGGGATAACAATGTTGTCAAGCAGAGATACTTTTGTCATTTTATAATTACTTTCATTTGAATCGGGAGAAACGCATCGCTCGTCTCCCCAGAAGAAATGAACTTTGTTCCAATTAATTTTTTTTGAGTAATCTTTTGCGAGGACTTCAAAAATAATTTTTGGGGTGCTGCCGCCGGAGAGAGCTATATTGTATCTCTCCGATTCATCTATCCGGTTTGCCAAATACTCACAGAAAGATTCTGCAAGCAAATAAGGTGTTTGAAATACTTTTATATTCTGATTCATGAATTATAGCTCGCAGTATGTTCCATCATCTGAAAGATTTTTACAAGGATAGCGCCATGTAACATTTTTATCTTCTATTAAATCATCCGCATTCTCAGGTCCCCATGTGCCTGCGGGATAGCCATATATTTTAATGCTATGATTATTTTTCCATGCATTTTGTATAGGAGCAAGAAATTTCCATGCTGCTTCTACAACATCGCCTCTGGAGTAAAGAGTTGAGTCTCCCATCATACAATCGTAAATTAATCTTTCATAGGCATCGGGAATATGTACGTTCCCTAAATCTTTATAGTGAAAATCGAGGTTGACAGTTTTTAAATTAAATCCGCCGCCGGGAACCTTCATACTTATTTTTAAAAGTATTCCTTCATCAGGCTGTATACGGATAATTAATTGATTGCATGTTTCGCAATTATCGGTTTGCCCAAACAAAGCATGAGGGGTCGGCTTAAAATGTATTACAACTTCTGTAACGCGCGTAGGCAAGCGTTTTCCTGTCCTTATATAAAAAGGTATTCCGCCCCAGCGCCAGTTATCAATATAAAATTTTAATGCAACATATGTTTCCGTACGTGAATCAGGATTGACATCTTCTTCTTCACGATATCCCTTTACCTGTTCTCCACGAATAATGGATGATGTATACTGCCCTCTTATAACGGATTTTTCTACTTCGTCTTCCTTTATCGGACGCAGAGATTGAAAGACTTTAAGAGTTTCATTTCTGATTGCATCGGAAGCAAATGAGGAAGGCGGCTCCATAGCTACAAAGCTCATCACTTGCAGCAAATGATTTTGTACCATATCTCTTAGCGCGCCCGCGTTATCATAATATCCTCCACGATTTTCTACTCCTATACTTTCAGCAGAAGTAACCTCTACGTGATGAACATAGCTTCTGTTCCATAGAGGTTCAAAGATCCCGTTGGAAAATCTTGTTACTAATAAGTTCTGAACAGTTTCTTTTCCAAGATAATGGTCAATTCTGTATATCTGCTTCTCATGAAATATCTTATGAAGCTCATTGTTCAACTCAACAGCTGATTCTAAATCATACCCGAAGGGTTTTTCTATAACAAGTCTTCTGAAGCCCGTTGTCTGGTCCTGTAAATTATGCTCACCCAGACATTGAGCAATTGAAGCATAAGCGCTTGGAGGAGTAGCCAGATAAAAAATGCAATTACCGCCAAGCGAAAGTTCGCTGCTCAACTCTTCGATGCGTTCTTTAAGTCTGCCATAATCCTGTGGTGTTTTAGTATCTATAGCTGAGTAATGAATCTTTTCTAAAAATTTTGGAATATCTCCGTTAGTAGGATTTTTTACAAAATCTTTAATGCTTTCCGACATGCTCTCCCTGAATTGCTCGCTGGAAAAATCCGTTCGAGCAACTCCGAGTATTGCAAATTTTTCGGGCAGTACGTTTTGTTTATATAACTCGAATATAGATGGAATTAATTTTCTTTTTGTAAGGTCACCTGATGCGCCAAAAATAACCATCAGACAATTTTTAGGCTTTTCCATTCGCGTCCTCTTTTTTTACAGCGTGTCCGCCGAACTGATTTCGCAAAGATGCTAATACTTTCATTGCAAAAGACTCATCCTGGCGCGATTGGAATCTTGTATACAACGAAGCTGTAATAACATGGGCAGGAACATTTAATTCCATTGCCGCTTCAACTGTCCATTTGCCTTCACCGCTGTCTTCGACATATCCTTTAATTTCTTTCAATCCCGGGTCTTGCTTGAATGCAAGAACGGCAAGCTCCAGCAGCCATGAGCGCACAACGCTTCCGTATTGCCATCCGCTTGCTACTGCACTAACATCAATATTGAACGGTGACTTTTCAATTATTTCAAAACCTTCTGCAAATGCCTGCATCATTCCGTATTCAATTCCGTTGTGAACCATTTTTACAAAATGCCCTGCACCGCTCTCTCCGCAATATGTATATCCGCCGGGAGGCGCAAGTGTTTTGAAAATAGGATAAACATATTCCACAGCTTCCTTATTGCCGCCTGTCATAAGGCTGTAACCGTTTTCTAATCCCCATACACCGCCGCTTGTTCCGCAATCGATATAGTGTATCCCTTTCTGAGCTAGAAGTTTACCACGCGCCTGGGTGATTTTCCAGTTTGAGTTTCCGCCATCGATAATAATATCATTTTCATGCAGAAGCTTTGATAAAATTTCTAAATTGGAATCAACAGGTATTCCTGCAGGTACCATTAGCCATACAATTTTTCTCTCGGGTAATTTATTTACCAAGTCTTCAACCGAGTCAGCACCGGTTGCTCCTTTACTTACTGCTTCATCTATTTCCGGCTTTGTAAGATTATATACAACAATTTCATGCCCGTCTTTCAGAAGTCTCTCAACCATATTTCCGCCCATTCTGCCTAAACCGATAAATCCTATTTTCATTTGTATTATTTTTAAAGTTATAACAAAATAAATGAGTTAAAGTTTATAACTCAATTCATTTCCAAATACTAAAAATACCTGAAAAAGTGATTCATACTTTAAAATACCTTGAAACAAATTTAAGTTTTTCAAAACTTGATTGAGTTAATATATTAAATATACTCTTTCACTTACTCTGAAAATTAATGAAAACAATTTATACTCTTATATTCATTTTTCTTGTATCAAATTTATTCAGCCAGTCTTTATATGTAAAATCGTACGGAGAAGATAAATCCAACGCGATAATTTTTTTGCACGGAGGCCCGGGATATAATTCAGCCAGCTTTGAAGCAACAACTGCGAAAGCACTTGTTGATAACGGCTTTTTTGTAATTGTTTACGATAGAAGGGGAGAGGGAAGATCCACTGATCCTAATGCTAAGTTCACCTTTGAAGAGACATTTAATGATTTGAATAATATATACGGGCAATATGGCCTCACCTCAGCTTCATTAATAGGTCATAGTTTTGGAGGAGTAGTAGGCACTTTGTTTGCAGAGAAGCATCCTGAGAAAGTAAATTCCATTATATTGGTCAGCGCTCCCGTTTCTCTGCAGGAATCTTTCAAAAATATACTGAGCAGAGTAAAGAAAATTTATGAAGAGAAGAATGATTCAGAAGGCTTAAAAACAATTTCAACATTGGAAGGAATGGATAATACATCTTTGCAATACAGCGCTATGTGCTTTATGGAAGCTATGAAAAATGGATTTTATGGAACTAAAAATCCTACACCGGAATCAAAAAAAATCCGCGCAGACTTTGTAAATGATTCTCTCTTCCACTACTCACTGCAAATGCTCCCTTCGCCTGCTATAGGATTCTGGAAGAATGAAAATTATACAACTATGGATTTGAGTTCTTCTATACAGAATCTTGTTGCGCGAAAAGCAAAAGTTTATGGGTTATATGGAATGGATGACGGGCTTTATTCAAAGGAGCAAGTACTCCGGCTTCAAAATTTTATAGGAGAAAATAATCTGCAGTATTTATCGGATTGCTCCCACAGTGTTTTCATTGACAGACAAAGTGAATTTGTTTCAGCTTTAAAAGAGTGGACAAAAAAATGAATACAGAACAAATCATATCAGAATTTGATAAGAATAAAATAATTTTTAAATCGCTTTTGGAAAATCTTCCGCATGACTTCTATCTTTTCAGAGAAAAGGAGGGGAAATGGAATTTGCTTGAATTAGTCTGCCATCTTTATGATGAGGAGCGCGATGATTTCCGCGCACGAGTGCAAAGTGTTCTTGAAAATCCTGAAGCTGATTTAAAGCCCATTGATCCCGAAGGATGGGTAGAATCACGAAAGTATTCCAAGGAAAATTATAATGATAAGCTGAATGATTTTATTAATGAAAGAGATAACTCAATCTCTTACCTGAAAAATCTTTCTGCGGCTAAATGGGATAATGCATATATTCATGAGAAGTTCGGACCATTAACTGCCGGAATGTTTTTAGCCAGCTGGCTTGCCCATGACTATCTTCATATAAGGCAAATCATAAGAATAAAGTATGAGTATTTAAAAAATCAAAGCGGTGAGAATCTTCTTTATGCGGGGGAGTTGTGATACTTTATATAAGATATGATGTTTTAAGTTGATTTATGTTTTTCTCTTTTAAAAATATAAATGCAAAAAACGAAAACATTCCTGTTTGAAAGGGGATGGAGTAAGAAAACATTGAGAGAAGAACAAAGTATAAAAAAATAAATACAAGCACTGTGCTGATTTTAGAAACTTGTTTATAGATATAACTTAATACTGCAATAATAAAAACCAATCCTATACTTCCCAGCTCAATTGCATACTCTATAAAAATATTGTGGGGGTATTTTAGTCCGCGAGTAAACTCATACAATTTATCATCGTAATAACCACCTAATCCTCTGCCAAAGAAAATGTTTTGCAAAAATAATTCGAAAGAATTTTTATAAATATGCAGTCTTGTTGAAATTGCCCCGTCTGATAAATTTTCCTGATGGAATACGTTTAAGACCTGTGAGAACCTTTGCGCTAAAATGAAAAAAGAGTTGTTGAAATAAGCCGCAGCAATTAAAATTATAATACCGCCTGCTAAAAAAAGAAGAATCCTTACCAGTGAAACATTTCTTTTCTTTAAGGAATATATTATAATTATCGTTGAAATTATCAACGAGCATATAATTGCGCTTCTTAGTCCACTTAAGAGAAGCCCTGCAAAGTTAAATAGAAAAAATATTTTATCGGTCTGAAATCTCTTTAGATACCTGAGGTAGATAATATTTATTAAAGAGACTATGAATACAAATCCCATATACCTGCCGAAACCCACATGGCTCCATAAATTAATCCCAAACAATTTTGTCTGCTCGTATTCATCGTAAAACGAGGCGAATGGTCCTGCACAAACTGAAATGATTGTAAGAACTATCCCTGAAAGTAAAATTACTTCAATTATTCTTTTTAACATTACTTTGCTGAAATTTATCAGGATAAATCTCAAAGCAAGAATGTTGAGAATTAAATTAAAAAGAATTCCGTAAAATTTTGAAAGTCCGTATGAAAAATTTGAAGAGTAAATAAGGGAGAGACCATGAACAACTATAAAGAAGAGTAAAAATATTTGAAAAGATTTAGAAAGTTTTAAATCATAAATAAAATTTCTGCAGTTTTCTCCCGATGAGAAAATGAGCAGCCAAAGCAGAATCGGGAATACAATACGAAACCCGTTAAAATTTTGGTCAAAAGTACAGAAGAATAATGAAGCTATAAATGAACCTGCGAGCAGGTAACTTCTTACATAAATTTTTTGGGTGAACCGACTGATATATTTATCTGTAATTAGTTAGAGAAAGATCTTTCGTATGCCTGAAATCCACTAACATTTCCTTCAATTGATTTAAGATAATATCATCGTCGTAAGTATCGGTATAAGAAATTAATGTATCGGTTCTGTTATCAAGATTATCAATGATCATAGTGCTTGCATTGGAAGCAATTAATATTTTCTTATGCTTAGTTCTTTCATATACTTCACCTGCAATAAATAACTCTTCGTAAAGCTTTTCGCCCGGCCGTAAGCCTGTTGTCACTACTTTAATATCTTCACCGACTTTATATCCCGATAAATTTATCATATCGTGCGCAAGATCAATTATCTTTATAGGTTTACCCATATCAAGAACAAATATTTCCCCGCCTGAGCCAATTTCTGCAGCCTGAAGAACTAGTTGTACTGCTTCCGGTATAGTCATAAAATATCTTACAATATCCGGATGGGTAATGGTTATCGGTCCGCCTTCAGCAATTTGCTTTTTGAATGTAAGCACAACGCTTCCCCGGCTTCCAAGAACGTTTCCGAATCTTACGGCTACATAATTTTTATTGTATTCTTTCGCAGCTTTTAGCACAAGCATTTCGGCCATTCTCTTAGTAGCACCCATTATGCTTGTAGGATTAACAGCCTTATCGGTTGAAATCATTACGAAGTTATTGATGTCATTCTTTGCGCAGGCTTCAATAAGATTTCTTGTGCCAAGTACGTTGTTAGTTACTGCTTCACATGGATTGCCTTCCATTAAAGGAACGTGTTTGTGCGCAGCGGCATGAAATACTATATCGGGCTTATGATCAGCAATAATCTGTTCTACTCTTGTTTTATTCCTTACATCTGCAATTATTGATTGTATTACAACATGAATAAAATTCTTTTTCTTTCTTGTATTAAGTTCGTTCTGAATTTCAAATATAGAGTTCTCACCGTGTCCAAGCAGAATAAGGTTGGAAGGATTACAATTTAGTATTTGTCTGCACAGCTCACTGCCTATAGAACCTCCTGCTCCTGTGACAAGGACTTTCTTTCCTTTTATTAAATTTTTTACTTCCTGGATATCGGTTTGTATAGGATCTCGTTTTAATAAATCTTCAATCTGAATATCTCTTATGCTGTCTATTCTTACTCTGTTATCCAGAAGTTCAAAAGTATTTGGAAGAGTTCTCGTCTTTACTCCTAGTTTTGTGCAGATACTAACAATGCTTCTGACTTCTTCACCTTTGAGCAAAGTCATTGCAATAATAACTTTGGAAATCTTGTAAGTCTTTATAGCTTCTGCCATTGCATCGTTGCCGCCAAGGACAGTAAGTCCTCGGATTTTCAAGCCAACTTTTTTACCGTCATCATCAATAAAAGCTATAGGATTTAATCCGTTATTCGGATGTCTTTGCATTTCTTCAACAATCTTTACACCTGCTTTGCCTGCTCCGTAAATTAAAACCTTCTCACCGTTACCGCGAAGATTTTTTCTTTGCTCAAGTCTTTCAACTAATCTTATACTGAATCTTGAAGCTGTGAAGAATATGTAGGTTATAAATGAATCTATTAAAGGAAGTGAATTTGGAATTTCATTGAAATACGGAATTTTATACTTCAAGAAAAGCAATAATGCATACTGGAAAACATTGAATAGTATGAATGCAAGTATAATTTTTGCGAGCTCATCTATACTTGCTACGTGCCAGAATTTTTTATAGAGACCTAAAGAATAGTTTACTGCTAATTTTATAAGAAGCGCAATTACAACGTAATTGCAGATTGCAAATATATGGTTGCTTATAAATGAAGCATCTTCAACTCTTAGTATTAATGCCAGAAAAGGAGATACCAGAAACAAAACCACATCTAAAATCAATAGATGTCTGTTTCTGATTTTTTTCAAATATGGATTTAAAAACATCACGGCTTTATTTCCCCCTGCCTTGTCTTAAAATGTGGTGCAGCGTAATAAAAATAATTTTAAAATACTCTTTAACTGAATTATTATGAAAATATAATTTATTTAATAAAATTTTTTCCGGTAAAATCTTATTTATGTAAAGCTCTTCAGGATTATCAGAACTTATAAGTATTTTATCTTCATTAATAAATTTTATTGTTGCGTAGTCGGTAATACCGGGACGAATGTTAAGAATTTCCTTTTGTTCATCGTTATACATGTTCACATACTTACGCATTTCAGGGCGAGGACCAACTAAGCTCATATCTCCTTTGATAACATTAAATAACTGGGGAAGTTCATCAAGTTTGGATTTTCTTAAAAAATTTCCAATACGAGTAACTTTATTCCCGCTTTGACTTAAAGTTAAAAAAGAATTATTTTCTTCGTTCACTTCCATTGTCCTGAATTTATAAAGTACAAAATCCCGATTGCGTTTTCCTACTCTGCGTTGTTTAAAGAATACAGGTAATTTTGAATCTATTATTATTAATAAAGAAACAATTACTAGTATCGGGCTGAAAAGTAAAATTCCTAAGAAAGAAATTAGAAGATCAAAAAATCTGATCATTTATATGTGTAGCGCCGCTCCTGCTTGGACGCTATTTTCGAGAACGGTTTTAAAATACGTCTTTTTTTTGTTAAATTAAATAAACTATTTTATTCCTAAAACCTTACTATATGCTTTTCTAACACATTCTACTATATAGCTAATATTGTCGTTTGTTAATTGCGGATAGACAGGAAGAGAAATTTCAATTGAGTAGTTCTTATAGCTGACCGGATAGTCTTCAATTTTATAATCAAGATTTTTAAAAACAGTTAGCATCGGAAGCGGCTGAAAGTGAACATTTACCGAAACGCCATTTCTGAAAATCTCCTCAATAATCAAATCGCGCTGCGCTTCGGAAATATCTTTAATTCTCAACAGATAAACATGATATGATGTCTCTTTCTTTTTGCATGCAGAAGGGGGCGCAATAGCCCAATCATTCTCTTCAAATGCCTTATCATACAAAGCAAAAATTTCTTTTCTTCTTGTTACAAGTTTTTTCTTATAAATCTGAAATTGGGCAACAGCTATTGACGCAAGTATATCTGGCATATTAATTTTAAATCCCGGATAGATAATATCATATTTCCATTCTGCGCCCATCGTTTTTGCGTAAGCATCTTTTGTTTGTCCGTTAAAAGAAAGCAGACGGAGGAAGTCATATATTTTTTTATTATCGAACGGGACGGGAAGATTTATACAGATAGCTCCGCCTTCAGCTGAGCTGATATTTTTAACTGCATGAAATGAAAATACAGTCATATCCGCTAAAGATCCTGTAGGTCTCCCATGATAACGCGCGCCGATTGAATGCGCCGCATCTGAAAGAATTAATATTCTTCCAAGTTTTTTTTGATTTTCACCGAGAGGCTTGAATTTATTTTTTACCTCTTTAGAATTTATAACGTCATAAATTTCGTTATAGTCGCAGGGCAGACCTGCTATATCTACCGGGATAATAGCTTTTGTTTTTTCTGTAATCGCTGAAGATAACTTTGAAGTGTCTATACAGAAGTCATCTTTAATATCTATCATCACAGGCTTTGCACCAAGATGAAGGACTGCAAGCGCAGTTGCAGCAAAAGTATAAGCGGGGATAATAACTTCATCGCCGGGTTTTATTCCGTACCAGTGAAGAGTAAGGATTAAAGCTGATGTTGCGGAGTTAACACAAAGCACATCATTTACACCTGAAATAATCGAAACTTCTTGCTGAAGAATTTTTACCTGAGGGCCGGTGGTAATCCAACCTGATTTTATGGTCTCTATTAAGTTATCGATTATATCATCGTTAACAAAGGGGAGATAAAAGGGAATCATAAATACTTTTGGGGTTGTTACTTTTCTCTGTAGCTTCTTCAAAAATAATAAAAGAATGATAACAAAGAAACTTCATAAATTTATCTTGTATGAAAAAACTCTTTAATCTTGCCTACTATATATTCAATTTGTGAGGCGGTTAATTCGGGATACATAGGTAAGGAAAGAATCTCATCTTGATATCTATTTGTAATTTTGTAGTCTTCTTCAGGTATGTTCAGATATTTATATGCTTCAAGATTTGGTAAGGCAATAGGGTAATGTATTGATACGTTTATATCATTCTCCTCTAAAAAATTTTTAAGCTCATCTCTGTATTTTGTTCTTGTTCTTATAACATACAAATGGAAAGTATGCTTAGTATTTTCTCTTACGTGTGGCGTAATAATGTCTTCAATTCCCGAAAGCAATTTAGTATATGTTTGCGCATTTGTTATCCGCTGCTCAGTCCATTTATTAAGATAAGGGAACTTTGTATTTAATACAGCTGCCTGAATACCGTCAAGTCTGCTGTTAATGCCTTCCATGGTGTGTTCATGTTTTTTTATTGAGCCGTGATTTGCAAAAGCGCGGATTTTTTCTGCAAGAGAATCATTATTGGTAATAATACAGCCTGCATCGCCGTAAGCGCCAAGATTTTTTCCGGGATAAAAACTGAAAGAAGAAGCAATTCCGAATGTGCCTGCGAGCTTATTATCAAAAGAAGAAAAATGAGACTGAGCGCAATCCTCAATTAAAAATAAATTATGCTTATTACATATGGATTTAATTTTTTCAATACTGCATACTTGTCCGTAAAGATGGACAGGTAGTATAGCTTTTGTGTGCGGAGTGATTTTAGATTCAATTAAATTTTCATCTATAGTATAATATTTTTCATCGATATCTACGAATACAGGCTTTGCTCCAGTTTGTGTAATTGTCTCAGAGGTTGATATCCATGAGTTAGCAACTGTGATAACTTCATCTCCTGCACCAATGCCGAGCATTTTTAAAATTATGTAGATAGCATCTGTTCCGTTTCCAACTCCTATGCAATGCTTAACTCCGTAAGCTTTAGCAAAATTACTTTCAAATTCTTTTACGTATTTGCCTCCGATAAAAGAGGTGTCATTTATTACCGACTGAATTGCTTTATCAATTTCATCTTTGATCGATAAATACTGCGCTTTTAAATCTACAAATGGAATATGCATACTAAGTTATTTAGCATTAAACTTTATTTGTGAAGAAACCTTTCAGAGTACCCCATCCATAAGAAAAATGGAATCCAAAAAAAAGAAAGGGGAGTGAAAGAATATTTTTTATACTTCTGTATTTTTTTATTCCCAGAGCAAAGGCCAAGCCTGTAAGTAAATGCAAAGCTATGACAAGTGATAGAAACAATACCGGAAAATAAGATTTCAATAAAACTCCTAAAATGATGCTTAGAGCAGTTAATACAATCAGAGACCAGACAAAAATAAATGGAACGTAATGATGCACTTTCATTGAATCAGGTTTCTCCATTATACTTTTTGCATTCCAGAATCCATTTTTATAAGCATATGAGAACATTTCCTTCAAAGTATCTGCCGGATAATATTTGCACTCTGTCTTCCATGTATTGTAAAGCTTGCATCCCTTTGCTAAGGCCCTGGTATTAAAATCATTATCCTGGTTTCTGTGTAAATTGGTATCGTATAAGCCGGTAGTTTCAAATACTTCTTTTTTAAAAACAGGAAAATTTATCATAGCAGTATATCCTTCCTGAACTGTCCTGAAAGATTCGCCTGAAACCCCGAATTTACTGCTTAAAACTAATTCACATAATTGAGCTTCTGCCGAATCATTTTCTATTGAAGTAATTACCTTACCGGAGACTCCTGCAGAGCCTGTTCTTTCCATTTCTTCAATACATACTTTTATGTAATCCGAATTATATACTGTATGCGCGCCAAGCAGTGCAATGTAGTCACCCTTTGCTTCTTTTACTCCTTTATTTCTACCGTAGGGATTTTTTCTTTCGGGGTTATCAACCAATTTTATATTGGAAAATTTTTCTGAGTACGCTTTAACAATGTTCCTTGTATTATCCTCTGACATTCCGTCAATAACCAGTATTTCGCATTCCATACTGTAAAGCTCCTGAGATAAAAAACTATCGAGTGTTTTTTTTATAAGCTTCTCTTCATTTAAAGTCGTACATACTATCGATACTAAGCTGCTCATTATCTTTGGGGGAATTATTTTATTGCGTAACCGTAAATTACATATCTGAATTTTTCGGTAATGAGTTTCTCTAGAAAATTATCTATACGATAAGCTGCTTTTTTTATTTTTGTGTTAGTAAGAAATGCAGATATAAAGCCTGTTGTTTTTATTTCCTGACTTTTGAAATTTTCAAGCAAATGAGACATTTCATCCATTGAAATATATCTCCAATATGATGCCCACTTACGGAATATCTTTCTGAATATGTTATGAAAAAAAGAAGCTTTCCCGTTTTCCGCAAATAGTAAAATCCCTCCCGTTTTTAATACTCTGTGCATTTCATTTATTGCTTCTCTTTGCTTTTCATAATTATCATTTTTACCTATTGAACCCAGTACAGATTTGAAAATTACAACATCAAATATATTATCATCAAAGTTTATAGTCAGAGCATTAGTAACTTTATATTCTATTTTCTTATTAGCATTGAATTTTTTATGCAGCTTTACAGCGTAGGCTGTCGGTTCAGTTATATCAGAGCATATTACATTAAAGTTAAATTCATTCGCGAGATAAAGCGATAAGCCGCCGTTTTTACTGCCGATTTCAAGAGCTAATTGCGATTCTCTATTTTCATTTTTTAAAATCTTTTCCCAGAGCAATAAAGCTTTAGACCATGCAAAAATATCCCATTGTAAATAATCTTGTAATGTAGGTTTATTTACCTGTTGGTTTTCTTTTTGCATTAAGTTTTATATTCTGCTAAAAGAAAATAAATATAATAAAATTGAAATTAATTGTATTTGAAATCCCCTAAAACAAAAAGGTAAAGCTCCCCCATATTCAGGAATATTTTCAGTGAAGTCTTATCCGTTTATTATCTCACCGCCGTTTGGATGAATAATTTGTCCTGTTATATAAGATGAATCTTCCGATGCAAGAAAAACATATGCAGGAGCAACTTCTTCGGGCTGGCCTGCTCTTCCCATAGGAGTATCAGTTCCGAATTCAGAAACTTTTTTAGGAGGGAAACTCGCGGGAATTAACGGAGTCCATATGGGTCCGGGAGCAACGGCGTTTACACGAATTCCTTTTTCAGCTAATGAGCCGGAGAGAGAACGGGTGAATGCAACTATTGCGCCTTTAGTAGATGAATAATCTAAAAGCTGCGGGCTTCCACGATATGCAGTAACTGAAGCAGTATTTATTATGCAAGAGCCTTCTTTCAGGTATTTTATTGCTGCTTTTGTAATGTAAAAAAATGAAAATATATTCGTGGAGAAAGTTTTGAGCAGTTGTTTATGTGAAATCTTTTCTATACTTTTTTGAGGAAATTGTACAGCAGCATTATTTACAACTATATCTAATCTTCCGAATTGTTTAAAGGTTCTTTCTACTGAACGCTTACAAAAATTTTCATCCTGAATATCTCCCGGAATTAGTAAACATTCTCTACCTTCCTTTTCAACTAATTTCATTGTTTCTTTTGCGTCTTTATGTTCGTTATAATATACTATTCCAACATTGCATCCCTCTCTTGCAAATGCAATAGCGACGGCTCGTCCGATTCCGCTATCTCCTCCGGTAATTATTGCAGTTTTATTTTCAAGTTTTCTGCTTCCTATGTGTTCAGGAGCTAATGATTTTGGCTGAGGTTTCATTTTATATTGAAGTCCGGGCTGCTTTCTTTGCGTTATACCTGGTCTTGCTTGTTTCTTCTTGAGCTTATCCATTTTTAAAATTAAAATAAAACATATATAATATTATAGTATAAATAAAAACATCTTGCCCGGTTAGAGCAAGATGTTGTGTTTAATTCTCAACCATTCGTTAATCTTAGAATTTGAATTCCAATCCTGTTGATGCTGATATAAAGCTCTTTGTTGTTGTTGCTGTAAATACTGTATTATATTTTGTTCTTACCATTAAATTCATATTTGGTGTTAGGAATACTGAAGCTCCTATTCCTGCATTAATACCTAATTTTGTTTCATCAATAGCTGGAATAACTGTTTGTGTTGGATCTGCAGGGTCAACAAAACTTGCTCTGCTGAATATATATGGACCTACACCGGCATCAACAAATAATTGTGATTTTACATTGATGCTGGAAAAATAATATCTTGGTCCTGCAGTAATTTCAATAAACTTTCCAACAGGGGCACCGCTAGCACTTGAATTCATGAAATAATAACCACCTCTTAGATAAAAACCAACTTCTTTATTTACCTTTGCACCAACGTCTAAACCGAATGCACCGTTAGGTTTAAAACTTTCACTCAAATTTAAAATTGGGAAAATAACTCCACCCACAGGAGCAATAGACCATTGAGGATAATTTTCTTTTGTTACTACATATGTTTTTTTTGGTGTTGTTACTACAGTTGTTGTTGTTGTTTGTGCAAATGAATTACTTGCAAACACAAATAATATCAAAGCACATAGAGTAGAAAATAATTTTTGGGATTTCATGATTTCTCCTTTTAAGTTATTTGTTAAATTTTTTAGTTTCATTCTTATTTGTTTAACTTCTTACAGTCTTCTTAAACAATTGGCGTGCCGTAAAAAAACGTCAAAAAGTGTTTAATTTTTAATCCTACACTTTCATAATAAAAAAAATGTCATATATTTTTTAAGAATTAATTTGAGAATACATTACTTTTTTGACCTGAAAACGTTGAAACCAACGTATAACAGAAATATTAGTCTGTAAAGGACAATGCTGTCGTACCTTGTCACTATTGACGTAAAAGCCAGACTCAAATTAAAATATGAAAGAATTATAATGTATTTAAAACTATATTTGATACTTTTTATCCTACCCCTAATAAAGAAGACGGCATAGTAATTGTTTTATTTATTGTTAGAATCTTAAGAAAAAATTATGCCTGCAACTAAAAAAGCAACAAAAAAGTCGTCAAGCAAAACTAAATCTGTAGCGCAGCATAAGGGCGCAGAAAAAAGAAAAGCTGAACTTCCCGCAAAAAGAAAAAGACAGTACAAGCATATTTTAGAAAGCGAGAAGGAAGAAGGACGTTCAACTAAATCAGCCAAGCGTATTGCAATGGCTACTGTTAATAAGACCCGTTCTAAGAAGGGTGAGACAAAAAGCAAATAAATTATCAGAATTCTAATTTCAAATTAATCAAAAACACTCTTATCTATGGAAAATGAAATGAAAACTATCGTCGAAGTTATAAACAGGCTTCGTGAAAAACATTATATTCATGATTTTGAAGTATCACATCAAAAGTTAATTTGTAAGGATACAAGCGAGTGCTTCAGCGCTCATGAAGTTACTATTGATAAAACTTTCAGATTCGAAGGAGATTCTAATCCTGATGATATGTCAGTTCTATTTGCTTTATCTACTAATACAGGAACAAAGGGAATTCTAATAGATGCTTATGGTACTTATTCGAATGCCGATGTTTCTGAATTCATTAAAAAAATTCCCTGCCAGGATGATACTTTAGCTCCGGCAGTTTAATTAATCAATTTATTTTCACAATGGATAAAACAACTTATTCCTATCATAGTCCCGGATTATTCACAAGATATAAAGGTAACCCAATTCTCACTCCTGCTATGTGGCCGTACAGAATAAACTCTGTATTCAATGCTGCTGCAACTGTATTTGAGAATAAAGTTTTATTGTTAAATCGTATCGAAGATATGCGAGGTTTCTCTCATCTGTGCGTTGCTACCAGCAAAGATGGTTACACGAATTGGGATATCGATAAACATCCGACAATGCTTCCTAAGACTGAAGATTTTCCTGAGGAAAAGTATGGTATTGAAGATCCGCGTATAGTATTTCTTGAAGACGAAGGAAAGTATGCTATCACTTATACATCATTTTCAGAGAGCGGTCCGTTAGTTTCATTGGCAACAACTGAAGATTTCAAAACATTCAGAAGATATGGAGTAGTAATGCCTCCTGACGATAAAGATGCATCATTATTTCCCAGAAAATTTAACGGACGATATGCTTTAATACACAGACCCTCGCCGACTAATTATATGATGGGAGCGCATATCTGGATTTCATATTCTCCTGACCTCAAGCATTGGGGTAATAGCGAAATATTATTACCTGCAAGAAAGGGCAGCTGGTGGGATGCATATAAAGTTGGGCTCGGTCCTCAGCCTGTTGAAACAAAAGACGGCTGGCTTATAATATATCACGGAGTACGAACAACGGCAGCCGGTTCAATTTACAGGCTTGGACTTGCCTTGCTTGACTTAGATGATCCTACAAAAGTTCTTAAAAGAAGTGATGAATGGATTTTCGGACCAAGTGAAATATACGAGAGAATTGGAGATGTGCCTGATGTAACTTTTCCATGCGGAGTAGTTTTAAAAGGAGATGAATTAATTATGTATTACGGCGCTTCAGATACAACAATGGCTATAGCGACTGCTTCGCTGAAAGAAATATTAAATTATTTAAAAAAATGCTAAAGAATAATGACTTCCATTACAAAACTCTTGGAGTCTCTTTTATATCATCATACCTTCCGCGTCAGTGCGGAATTGCTACATTTACGAATGATTTAGCAACTGCTATAGGGAGAATCTCCCGTCATGAAAATATTTTAACAAACATTGCAGCATTAAACGACATTCCGGAAGGGTATAAGTACCCTTCCGATGTAAAATTTGAAATTAAAGATAAGAGTATAAATGATTTTAAAGAAGCTGCATACTATCTAAATTTATCCGATTCAGATATAATTAATATTCAGCATGAGTTTGGGTTGTACGGAGGAGATGCCGGCGCAAATATTTTATACTTAATAGAAAATTTAAATAAGCCTTTAGTAACTACTCTTCACACTGTACTTGAAAAGCCTTCACCTGATGAAATGAAGGTTGTAAAACAGATTGCTTTTCATTCGTCTTACATTATCGTTCAGTCAGAAAGAGCAGTAATGATGCTTAATAAAGTTTATGATGTACCTTTACATAAAATAAAGTTTATTCCGCATGGCGCTCCTGAAGTGCAGTTTCTCGATACATCTTATTATAAAGATAAATTCCGTTTAAGCGATAAAAAAGTAATTCTGACATTTGGATTACTGGGTCCCGGAAAAGGGATAGAGGACGTAATTAATGCCTTAGCTGAAGTTGTTAAAGAGTATCCTGATGTAGTATATATTATTCTAGGCGCAACACATCCTAATGTGAAAAGACAGTTTGGAGAAACGTACAGAATCTCTCTTGAAAATCTTGTAAAGAAGAAAGAGCTTGAGAATAATGTTATGTTCATTAATAGATTTGTGGATACAAAAGAGCTTCACGAATTCTTGCTTATGAGTGATATTTACGTAAGCCCGTATCACAATAAAGAACAGATTGTTTCAGGTACCCTTACTTATGCAATGGCTTGCGGTAAGGCAGTTGTATCTACTCCTTACTGGTATGCAGAAGAATCTTTGAAAAATGACAGAGGAGTACTTTTTCCGTTTAAGGATTCTTCATTTCTTGCAAAAACTCTTTTAGAGCTTTTAACAAACGAAAGCCAGAGAAACAGATTAAGGAAAAATGCATACGATGCTACAAGAAAACTAGTTTGGAATAATGTAGCTAAGAATTACGTAGATGTTTTCACTCAGGCTATAGTTGAGTATAAAACAAATTCGTATGCGGGCAACACTTCAAAGTATAAAACAATACCCGCTCTTCCTGAAGTAAATTTTTCCCATATGAAAAATTTAACTGACTCAACGGGAATTTTACAGCACGCGACTTACTCAGTTGGAAATCCGGCAGAAGGATATTGTACCGATGATAATGTCCGCGCCTTGCTTATAACTGTAATGCACAAGCTTCTTTTTAATGATGAAAAAATCGACCAGTATATTAACATATATATGAGATTTGTTTATTATGCATTCAATAAGAAGAAAGGTCTTTTTAGGAATTTTATGTCATATGATAGAAAATGGCTTGAGGATGTGGGCTCTGAAGACTCAAACGGGCGTGTAATATTTTCCTTCGGATATATTATCAAAAACTATAATTCTAATTCTATAGTAGCTTTATCAAAATCACTTTTTGATGAAAGCATTCAGAATATGAAAGACTTTAAATCTCCACGTACAATTGCTTATATAATATTAGGCTGCGTTTTTTACTTGCATAAATTTTCAGGAGCTTTGGATATAAAGAAAATCTTCAATAAAATGAGCGAGCAGCTTTACGAAGATTATCTTACCCATAAAGATGATAATTGGTTGTGGTACGAAGATATACTTAGTTATTCAAACGGACGTCTTCCCCATGCATTGCTTATAGCAGGGCAGTATAAAAATAATAAAAAATATATCACCGCAGGATTGGAATCGTTAGAGTGGCTTTTTACTCAGCTTGTAGATGATGGGAATAAGCATATTTCTCTTATAGGAAATGACGGGTGGCTGGTAAAAGGAAAGGAAAAAGCCAAGTTTGACCAGCAGCCTGTGGAAATTCCGCCGTTAATTGATGCATGTTACCAGGCTTATTTAATTACAAATGACAAAATTTGGTTGGATAGAATTAATCTTTCTTTCAGTTGGTTTTTGGGTAACAACGAAAGACAGGAGCCGATTTGTGATTTTGTAACAGGAGGATGTTATGACGGCCTAACTGCAAATATGCTAAATCAAAATCAGGGAGCCGAATCAACTTTAAGCTGGCTGCTCACTCTTTTAAGAATGACAAAAATTAATCAGGAATTAAAAATGGTATAAGATTTTAATGAAGAACAGAAAAATAAATTTTGCTAACATCTGGTGGGTTTTAAAAGAAACCTATAATCAGTTTCTTGATGATAAAGCCTTCAAAATGTCAGCTGCGCTTTCTTATTACGCGGCATTTTCCATTGGCCCTATGCTTATTATTATTATTTCTATTGCAGGATTTCTATTCGGTGAAGATGCAGTGCGCGGACAGGTTTTCCGCGAGATGCATAGCTTAATGGGAAAGGACGGGGCCGCGCTGCTTGAAACTATTCTTAAAGGCGCATCCAATACTACAACGGGGATTTTTGCAACTATACTTAGCTTAGTGTTTCTATTTCTGGGTTCAGTCGGCGTTTTCCTTGAGCTTCAGGAGTCGTTGAATATTATATGGGGAGTTGAGCTCAAACCGGGAAGGGGAATATGGGGATTTGTCAAAAATAGATTGAGTTCATTCTCACTTGTGATAGCTACATCATTTGTTCTTATGATTTCACTTGTGATAAATTCTGCCATGACGATTTTCAATAATTACATAGGTGAAATGTTCACGGTCTTATTTCCTATGGCAGATATTCTTAACAATATTTCATCTTTCCAGCACAGTGGGATCCGAAGCTTGGAATTCACGTGACTTGAAGTCGCGG